>WNGQ01002316.1_pt1 | contig 20650 bp, 19 predicted proteins | sample 5407661 | NCBI WGS metagenome assembly WNGQ01 (sample SAMN13153382, study PRJNA577476) | soil metagenome | isolation source: 60 cm soil or saprolite under Garry oak tree replicate 2 | place: USA:California | collected 2016-06-15 | reverse complement strand
TCTATCAAAAATTGGCGGGAATGACCGGCACCGCCGAAACCGAAGCGGCCGAGTTTCATGATATTTACAAACTGGACGTGAACATGATTCCGACGAACCGCCCTGTGCGGCGCACGGATCACAACGATCGCATCTACAAGACCCGACGCGAAAAGTACAACGCGGTCATTAAGGAGATCAGAGAAGCCCATGCGAAAACCCAGCCCGTACTGGTCGGCTCGGTGAGCGTGGAGGCTTCCGAGCTACTCAGCCGAATGCTGAAGCGGGAGAAAATTCCGCACAACGTGTTGAACGCGAAATTTCACATGCAGGAAGCCGAGATCGTCGCGCGTGCGGGTCAACCGGGCACCGTCACGATTTCGACGAACATGGCGGGGCGCGGTACCGACATTAAGCTCGGTTCGGGTGTAATAGAGCTGGGCGGGTTGATGGTGATCGGTACTGAGCGCCATGAAGCGCGCCGGATCGATCGGCAATTACGCGGGCGTTGCGCGCGCCAGGGCGACCCCGGCGCGTCACGGTTCTATGTCAGTTTCGAAGACGATCTGATGCGCAATTTCGGCGCGGCCGATCGGATGACGAGAATCATGGAGCGATTCGGGCTCGAGGAAGGCCAGGAGCTTGAGCATCGCTGGCTGAACAAATCGGTCGAGACCGCGCAGAAACGCGTGGAGCAGCGCAACTATATGATTCGAAAGCGAACGCTCGATTTCGATGACGTGATGAACATGCAACGCGAGGTCGTTTATACTTACCGCAACGAAGTGATCGATTCCGGGGAGCCGCGCAAACTCATCTACGAAGTGATCGACGAGGCGGTGCCAGCGAAAGTGAAGGAATATCTGGATGTCGATGAACCGCATTACAACGGGCTCATCCATTGGGTGAATACGACTTTCCCGCTCGGCTTGACCAAAGAGAAAGCGCAATTTGAAACGCGGAGTGTCGAAGAGAACGCGCAGTTCCTGGTTGAAAAGATCAAGAACGCTTACGAGCGCAAATCAGCCTACGAAGAGTCCACGGCGGTGAAAAGCCTGGAGCGCTACATCATTCTGAACGCGATCGACCGGCTCTGGCAGGAGCATCTCTATGCGATGGACGCGTTGCGCGAGGGCGTGTATCTCCGCGGCTACGCGCAAAAGGACCCGCTCATCGAGTACAAGACCGAAGCCTACGACATGTTTGTCGAATTGATGGCAAACATTAAGAACGAAGTCTTGAACAATCTTTTCCGCAGCACCTCAAACTTACAGGCGTTCGAGAATTTCCTGGCGACTTTGCCGCAATTTTTGCTGCGCGAACATGCGCCGACCGCTCCCACCGCGGGCGCTCCGTCGCGTGCGCGTCAGCCTCAACCAGTTGGCGCAATGGCGGGAGTAGCCGGAGATGGCGACGGCGCGGGCGAGGTGTCAATCGATCTTCCCATTCGTCGTTCAATTCCAAAAGTCGGCCGGAACGAACCGTGCCCCTGCGGCAGCGGGAAAAAATACAAGAATTGCTGCGGGCGGGTGGCGTGAATTTAACGCGACGTCGTCTCAGCCTGTCATGTCGAGCGAAGTCGAGGAATCTCTAACTGTTTTGAAATATCGAGAGATGTCTCGACTCCGCTCGACATGACAAGTCAGGGCCGCTTGGGCAATTCGTAGGTTGTGATCTCCAGCTGGTGACCGTCGGGATCGCGGAAATAAATGGAGTGCGAGATCTCGTGATCTTGGAATTCGAATTTGATTCCGCGCTTTTCCAGTTCGTGCTGCGCGGTGAGGAAATTTTGTCGGTTTGCGCGAAAAGCGAGGTGAAGCATTCGGATGTCACGATGAGTTGAGGGTATCGATTTTGCATTCGGGCTCGCCGGAAACAGCGCAATCCCGGTATTTCCTTTGCCGATGAAAGTCGGCACGCCGTTCCACATGTCTTCGTGCAAGCGCTTGAACCCGAGAACCTCGATGTACCACTTGGCCGATCGTTCGATGTCACGCACGCCGAGCGCTACGTGATCAATTCCTTCAAGTTGCATTAGGTTTGGACAGAATTTACAGAATTGCCGAAACCAATACCAATAAAACGGACAGCTGTGGGATTAGCGTCTTCAAAAGCGTCTCTCAGTGCGCGTAGTCTAAGCGGTCGTCGAGCTTCCCGTTTCGCAACGCGATTAGAAACGCCGCATAATCTTTAACCGGACCTCCAACGGCGCGCCACACTACTTTTGGTTTCGCGTTATTCTTGGTGAGTGTCGCAACCAAGACGTGAAAGGTGTGAGCGATTCCGCCGCGCTCGTAATGGACAACATAATATTCGCCACCTACCGCCGTCCAAATGAGGCGCTTGCCTGGAAGAGTTGGGTCCGTGATTACATCAGTCGCGTTCCACTTCTGGCCGGGGTCTGCGGGTCTGTCATTGTCGCCGGCACAGAGCGCGACGATGGCGGGTGGCAGATCGTTGGTGGAATGAACCTCGTGGAAGCGCGATGAATCCTGCAACACTCTGCGATCCTCACTCGAAAGCTTTGTGACATCTGCGCAGCAGAAGCTCTGAATCGCGAGAGCGAAGAGTAAGCAGAGACCAATAAGTTTCATTCGCGTCGCGCCGGCATCAACGCACAGATCGCGAAGGGGACTTTCGCGTTACGCGCAGACATCTAACGAGAAGTAAGCGAATGTTCGTCAAAGATTACGAACACTTCTTCGAATTCACTGCCTCCATGCGGCAACGTGGGCGCGGACTGGGTAACCGAAACCTTTGAGGACAACTTCGCCCAGGTCTTCGAATTGGAGACCTTTGCCGATGCATAGCTCGGCAATCGCGTTCGTTACCAGGATTTGTTCCGGTTGTGCGTGGGCACAGAGACGGGCGGCAAGTTGAACGGTCATTCCGAAAAGATCGTTGTGTTGTTCGACGGGTTCACCTGCTGCGGCGCCGACTCGAACCTTGAGCGAGCGGTCAGGCTGCGCTTTTTCATGTTTGGCCAATTCGCGCTGAATCTGAATTGCGCATCGGACCGCGCCGGCTGCCGAGACGAATGAAGCCATGATCCCGTCCCCGGTGTGCTTGACCTCGCGCCCGCCCAGAGCGGACAAAGCATCTCGCGCGATCGTGTCGTGCACGCCGAACAGCTCAAGCGCCGCCTGGTCGCCCAGCGATTGAGTGAATGTCGTTGAATTCACGATGTCCGTGAACAGGACGGTTCGAATCCCGGGATCGCGCGCGTCGGCTCCGCCACCTGGCAGCACGGCTGCTCCTGCCGCGTTCGTTTGGACATCGCCAAGAAATCCGTCTGCGAGCTCGGGCTGGATCTCAATAATCTTGCGGGCGACCAGGCCGTGCGCTTCACGGTGGCAGGAGTTTGCTGCTTCGGCATTTGGCGCTTCGACGAGACAGAAAACTTTTCCGCAATTCTCGTTAACCCAATATTTCAGATAGTTAACACCGTATTTTTCTTGCGCTTCAAGATCGGCCAAATGCGCTTTTGCGACGTCTTCGGCGCTAACCTGCCCCAGTTCGTGAATGTCCATGTACAACGGCATAGTGAGGAATTTACTGCGATATGACGTGATGCAAGACGCTGATGTTGGCAGGATGACTCAGCGTCTGGTAAACAACGCAGTAGCGCTCGGTCAGACGAAGCAACGTAGCGAGTTGCTCTTCGGTAGCATCAGTGTCCACATCGAAATGCAATCGAATTTGCTTGAAGCCGACAGGCACATCTTTGGAGACGCCAAGCGTACCACGAAAGTCGAGATCGCCCTCCGCGCGAACTGTTGCGCTGCGTAATGGAATGTTCAGAGCGGTTGCGACTGCACGCAGCGTGACGCCCGCGCATCCTACCAGTGCTTCCAGCAACATGTCCGCCGAGCATGCGCTGGCACCATCACCGCCTGTTGCGGGGTGAAGCCCGGCCTCCGCGCGCGATTTTCCGGTTTCGATTTTGCAGGTCATGTTTTCGCCGACTCGTCCCTCTGCCCGCAGAGTAATCAACGCTGTTTCAGGTCGCTCGCGATATTGCGCTTTCAGCGGCGCCTGCAAGGACCTCAATTCGTCAGCATTCATGGCTTGAATGTGGGAGCGGCCTTGGCGCCGCGACGGTCGGGACACTAAGGTTCCTCCCACATTGGCACAAGCGCCGCTATTTCTTGCTCGGCTTAATGTTTTGGTTCACACGAAAGAAATTATCGGGGTCGTATCTGCTTTTGATAGCGACGAGCCGTTCGTAATTCCCGCCATAAGTTTTCTTCACGCGTTCTTCGCCTTCGTCGCCCATTAAGAAATTTACGTACGCCCCGCCAGCGGAGTAGGGATGCAACGCATCGTAATAACTCTTCGTCCACGAGATCGTCTTTTCGTTGTTTGCCGGGTCGGGATCCACGCCGACCATGACCTGCGCCCATGTGGAATCGCGGTAATTCCAGGCGGTATCAGTTTTGCCGACGCGCGATGCCGCTCCATCGATCGGATACATGTGCATGGTGGAATGCATCGTCGGAAGCGCTTCCCCGAAGCGAATGTGCTGCGCAATCGCGTCGTCGCCTATTTCATTCACGAAATCGGCACGCCAGTACCACTGGAGGCCCGGAGGATACAACGCGTCAAACATGCTCTGTAACGCGGGCTGCGGCAGCGGACCTACGAAATCCAGCGCAGGTTTTTTGAAAGCGCGGATCGGCTTGAATGTTTCTTCGGCTTTCTCCTGTGCCCCGGCATAGGCCCAGATCACGCCGCACATTTTCTTCATGTGCAAATGTTCGGGGAAAGGCGGTGCAGGCGGCACGGTGAGGAAAGCAAAGAAACCGTTCAGGTCGTCAGGTGCTGCGGGAATCAGTTCGCGATACCACTTCATTACATCCGCTGATTCGCTCAATTCATAGAGCATCGGGCCACCATAGAGCATGTCGATCGGATGCAGCTTAAATGTAAAAGCTGTTACGACTCCGAAATTGCCCCCGCCGCCGCGAAGCGCCCAAAACAGATCGGAATTTTCATCGGCATTCGTTTTTACAAATTTGCCGTTTGCCAACACCACGTCGGCGGACAGGAGATTATCAATGCTTAAGCCGCATTTGCGGGTAAGATGTCCGATTCCTCCGCCTAGGGTCAATCCGCCGACACCCGTCGTAGAAATAATTCCGCTGGGCGTCGCCATGCCGAATACGTGCGTCGCATGATCTACATCGCCCCAGGTGCATCCGCCGCCGACGGTGACAGTGCGTGCTGTCGGATCAACCCGCGTATATTTTATCGGGCTTAGATCGACGACTAAACCGTCGTCACAAATTCCCAACCCGCCAGCGTTATGACCCCCGCCACGGATCGCAAGGAGCACATCATTCTCTCTCGCAAAATTCACCGAGCGGATTACGTCTGCCACGTCGACGCAGCGGGCAATCAAACGCGGCTTTTTATGGATCATCCCGTTGTACACCTTGCGCGCTTCGTCGTAATCCTTGTCGCCCGGCTCGATCAGTCGGCCGCGCAGGTTCGCTTTGAAATCGGCAATGGCATTTTCGTTAAGCATGACGAAGTGTCACTGAAACGATCTTACGGTCAAGACACTGAGTCTCGGCATTTTCATTGAGATAGCGACCGGTGCGGCGCTAATATGCCTGCGGATTGACCTGGGCGATGTTTGACGCGGAGAGATCTTGGACTCGGCGGGAATTTTTGAAACTCGCCGGTCGGGCGGGAGTTCTGAGCGCGGTTCCAACTCTGGCGAGCGCTGCAACGGCGCTCAACTCCGACACGGTTTGCATCTCGATCCTGCACACAACGGACATCCACGGTCATATTTTGCCGACCTCTGATTATGACGGAAATCCTGATCGCGGCGGGCTGGCGCGTTGCGTTACGCAGATTCGGCGCTGGCGACGGCAGAATCGAAACTCGATTTTAATCGACGTCGGCGACGTGTATCAAGGCACCGAAGTCAGTTTGCGAAACAAGGGCGAACTGATGATCGATCTGTTCAATCATCTCGGGTACGACGCTTGGGTCGTTGGCAATCATGAATTCGATTGGGGAATCGAGGCGTTTCGCCAAGCTTTGCAGAGATCGACGATGCCAGTGCTGGCTGCGAATACGATATTGGAGGGAAAGCCGGCGGGCGAATTTGCCGATGCAAAACATCCTCTGGCAAAAATCCAGCCGTTCATCTTGAAGGAAATCGCCGGGATTAAGCTTGCGATCATTGGGATCACGACGCCCGGGATGTCGTTTTGGCTTCCGCGCGAATTTACGAGGGGAATCGATTTTCAGCAGCCGGTCGAGCCCGTTCGTCGCGCGATAGCAAGAGCAAAGAGTGAAGGCGCGGACGCAATTGTAATGACAGGTCACATGGGTCTGAAGCCGCGCACCGGCGGCGATGATTTTGCGAACAGTGTCACGGCATTAACTTTGGAATTTCCGGATGTCGCGGTCTTCATTGCCGGTCATACTCATCAGGTGATTCCGAGTCGCCTGTCGAACGGTGTGCTTTTCACACAGGCGGATCACTTTGGCATTCACGCGGGCCGCGTTGATCTTCTGTTTGATCGGAATTCGAAAAGATTGCTTAGTCGTGAAGCGATATGCGAACTAATGGACAACCGATTCCCGCTCGATGACGTAGTTGTTTCCCGAGCAAAACCGCAGCTCGCAGAATCGGGTGCCGCTCTTGCACAGCCGATCGGGGAGTTAAGGCAGACGTTGCGCGCTCGCAGCCGGCCGGGCCGACCTGGCGACATCGAGAGACTGATCGGCGCAGCAACCATGGAAGCGTTGGGGGAACGAAACGTCGCCGTTGATGGAGTGATGCATGGAGTATTCGATGAAAACGCCAACCTGACAGCCGGCCCTAAAACGGTAAACGACATTTGGAATGTGATTCCTTATGAAAACTACATTGTGACGGCAGAGCTCTCATCGGATGAAATCAAAGCTGTGATGGAAGAAGTCTATGCCAGCCACGAACGGAGAAATTTGCTTGGCTTCGAAGTGAAACTGGCAGGCCGCGGTGCGGATTGCAGAATCGTATCGATGACTTTGCAAGACGGACGCCCGCTTGATCGCGATAGAAAATACGTCATCGCTCTTAACAGTTTTGACTCGCGCAGCGCAGGCCATCACTTCATGAGACTACGCGCGTTGCTCGAAACGCCGGCGGCGAAATGTGTCATGCACCCTGTGCAAACGCGCGACGCGCTCATCGATTACTTCCAGCGTCACAAAATCGTGCACAAAATTGTCGCTGCTGGAGAGTTGCTGGCAGCCGCTTAGGTCACTACCAAATCGCGCTTGAAAAATCGCCGCGCTCCGCTTGCGTATTTGCCCATGCGCGTGTTTGCATTTGCTCTGATTGCTTTGTTGTCGATTGTCGATCTTGTCTGGTCGCAAGGAAGCGCTACGCCCGCGGCACAGGCGGCTGAGCTGCCGACGTTTCGCCCGGTGTTAATTGGGCAGGGACCCAACGCGTTGATCAATCGCATCGACGAGCGGGATGTGGTCGGGAAAGGGCAGAAGGATGCGCTGATCATGTTCATGTGCGCGGTGCGAAAAGATGGCAGCGTGCAGTGGAGCGCCACGTATCGCGGCACGCCGGATTCGGATTTTCTCAAGCAGGAATTACAGAGGAGGATTTCACCGGCGTCTAATCCAAGATTTATCCCCGCCATTTATAATCATCAGCCGGTGGACGCGATTTATTACGGCACAGTCACGTTCCGGGTCGTCAATGGAAAACCGCGGCTGCGCATTTTTTCCAATCAGGAAGGCGACGAGCTGGAGAAAGAGCACGACTTCATCGGGCCACAACCTTTTTTCGGGAATGGCTCAGGCTTTACGGGATTCCACTACCCGCAACTGGAAAGCAAGCGGCTTGAGGTGGATGGCATGGTGGAGCTCAAGATGAGGATCGATGCCACCGGCAATTTGCAGGAGATAAATGTCGTTTCGGAGAAGCCGCCTCTTTTGGGCTTTGGCGATGCGGCTTTGAAGGATTTGAAAGACACGAAATTCATTCCCGCGTTTCGGGATGGCAAACCGGTCGAATGCGAAGTCACATTGCCGGTCTTTTACAAAGCGGCAGGCTTTTGAGGCGTATGTGAAGACTGCGACCTCGCTAACGAAAAAACAACCTGTTCGCCGCCCATTTTTCCAGCGTGATCCGCTCACCTGCGCGCGCGAACTCATCGGCACGGAATTGATCTGGGGCGATTGCTCCGGGATCGTCGTTGAGGTGGAAGCATACGCGGCAATTGATGACGAAGCCGCGCACACTTTTACGCGGCCAAGCGCGCGCAGCTTTATCGAGCGGAACAAAGCCGGCGCGGCCTACGTCTATTTTAACTATGGCGTGCACTGGATGTTGAATGTGCTCGTGAAAGGGGAGGCGAACGGCTTCGTCTTGTTCCGCGCGATTGAACCGCGGCGTGGCGTGGAGCTGATGAAGAGACGTCGTGGCGTCGAGGATCTCCGTCAACTTTGCTCCGGACCTGGAAAACTCACGCAAGCACTCGATATCACCGATCGACATCACGAAATGGATTTATGCGGCGATCCGCTGCACTGCTTCGTGTCGGACGCGGAGGCTACTTTCGACATTGTGGCGGACAATCGGGTCGGCATCAGTCGCTCTGCGCATTTGCCGTGGCGATTTACTTTGCGCGGGAGTCCGTTCGTGAGCCGAGCCCCAAGGTAGGGCGATTGACCTCAATCGTCCGCTTGGTCGCGCATGGGCGGTTCGGGTGAACCGCCCCTACCTTATTGACTCAATTCGCCGTTCACCGAAATTCTCGCCGCGCATGAACCGAGACAAACAGCGTGTTCTTCTTGGGATGAGCGGTGGAGTGGACTCCAGCGTCGCGGGATATTTGCTGCGCGAACAAGACTACGAGGTCATCGGCGTTACCATGAAAGTCTGGCCGCAGGATTGCATCTCCCGCGCGGAGGACAAATGTTGCGGCCCGCAAGCGGTGGCCGACGCGCGCGGCGTGGCGCATGCGCTCGGCATTCCGCATTACGTTGTTGATGAAGCGGACCAGTTCGAGCGACTCGTGATCGATTATTTCGCCAGCGAATACCAGGCCGGTCGGACGCCGAACCCATGCGTGATGTGCAATGAGAAACTCAAGTTCGGCAATCTCTGGAGCAAGGCCAAGGCGCTCGGCTGCGATTACATCGCCACCGGGCATTATGCGATTATGGAACATCAACCTGATCGTGCGGTGCTTCGCAAGAGCGTCGATCGACGCAAAGATCAATCCTATTTTTTGTTTAGCTTGCACCAGACGCAGTTGCGTCGTGCGCTTACGCCGCTGGGCAGAATGACCAAGCCGCAAATCCGCGAGATCGCGCGCTCGTTAGGCCTGAAAGTGGCCGACAAGATCGACAGCCAGGAAATCTGCTTCGTTCCCGGCAATGATTACAAGGCTTTCCTGCGCTCGCATCTCGGCGACGCTCGATTTCATTGCGGCGAGATTTACGACGTCGATGGAAATTTCGTTGGCGAGCACGACGGCATCGAGCTTTTCACCATCGGCCAGCGCAAAGGACTTCCCGGCGGATCGCTGCGGCCGCGTTACGTTGTCGATCTCGATCCCGAAACAAATCGCGTGATTGTCGGCGACGCGGACGATTTGGTTTGCGATGAATTCGAAATCGATCGCGTAAACTGGCACGTTGTAGCCGGGATCGGCGATCCCGGTTCATCGTTCGAGGCGACAGTAAAGATTCGCTACAATCATCCCGGCACTCCCGCGACGATCGTTTTATCGGAGGACAATCGCGCACGGATTTGTCTGCATGAGCCACAGCGCGCGGTGACGCCCGGACAAGCCGCAGTAATTTACAACGACGACGTTGTGCTTGGTGGCGGCTGGATCTGCCGACGCGAGGCGCCGGTAGCGGCCTAACAGATGGCTGAAAAAATTCTTCTCGCGCTCAGCACGTTTCCGGACGCCGAAACCGCTAGAAAAATTTCAAATCAACTTGTCGCAGAAAAACTTGCGGCTTGCGCGAACATTTTACCGAGCGTCGAATCCATTTACCGCTGGAAAGAAAAAATTGAATCGGGAAACGAAACACTCGTGTTTTTCAAGCTGAGCGAGGATGGACAATCAGCGTTCCAGGAGAAATTGCGCTCATTGCATCCCTACGAGGTTCCAGAAATCATTTTCGTTCCGGTTTCGAACGGACTGTCCGAATATTTGGGCTGGGTTGTCGAAAACTGCGGTCAGGCGCGCTGACGTTTCTTGCCAAGGAGGTAAATTGCGACGCCGATCGCGTTCGCGATTCCGGTTACGGCGATGATCTTCACAGCAAAGCTTAATGGGCTTGGCACGTCGATAATCGGGTAGATGGTGAAAAAAATCGCGGATAACGAGACGACAGCGCCGCAGATCGCTGCGATGCGCAACCAGATAGGAGCGCCCGAACGAAGCGCACCTGCACCAAAAATGGGTATTGCGAACATCGTGAAGTAAACGATCCCGTAGAAAACATTCGCCGCGTTATCCACAAGTTGAAACGCTTCCTGAATGCCGGCGCCGATCTGGCTCGAGATGGCGATCACCAGCGTGATTGCGCCGACAAAAACAATCGAGTTAACCGGCGTTTTATAGCGCGAATGCAGACGCGAGAACCAGTTCGGCAACAATTGATCCCATCCCGCGACCATCGGTAATCGCGAGCTGCCGGTCACGTGAACGCTGGTCGAAGCAATCGTTCGCGTGGTCATCAACAAGATTCCGACGGACGCAACGGCGCCAGCGATTGGAAAGGAGTGCAATCCGAGTCGCAACGTTTGCGGCACGGGACCAATGAGATCGATGGGATTGTTGCCGATGAACGCGAGGACCGAGCTCGTGCCGAGAATGAACATCAACGCGATCACGGGCGAGGCAATCAGCACGGAGCGGCCGATGTCCCGGGCGGGCGCGCGCGTTTCGCCGGCGAGAATTGCTACGTATTCAAATCCGCTGAGCGCGCCGACGGCGAGTTTGCTGAAAATGTTGAAACAATAGAAGATCGACATCGCAGGCAAGGCGAGTTGAAGTGGCTGATAAGTTTTCAATTCGCCGCGAGCGAGTCCGAGAAACGGCAAAAAAATCAGCGCCGCATAAACAACGAACATGGCAAACGCGCCAACGTTGTGAACCCATTTACCTAACGACAGACCGCGGACACACGTCCAGGCGAGGCCGCCGACCAATGCCGCGCTGATAAGCGACACGCACCATTTGCTGTTCGGCATCCACGCCGCGCCAGGACCGATCGCGTAAGAGATGTTGGTGGTGATGAACATTCCGCCGAGTGCGATGACCGTGATCGATAGCAGCCAGAGATTCCAGGCCACAATAAATCCGGCGAACTCGTTGAAGCCGAGCTTGGCCCATTGATAAATGCCGCCTTCGAGCGGCATCCGATTGCTCAAATAAATCACGACCGCGGCCTGCGGAATGTAAAAAAGCAAAATGGCGAGGAGCCAAAAGAAAAGGTGCGCTTGTCCGAGCTTCGCCGCGGCGCCGACCCAGCTCGACCCGACGACAAAGAGAATTTGCGTCAAAACGAGATCGAAAAGGCCGAGCGGTTTCTTGAGAGATTCGCTATGTTCTTTGACGCTGCGCTCTCCGCGATCGAGCGAGATGTGCATCACTGAAGGTTCAAGCGCTGTGGAGGCGTTGGTATCAAACGCCGCCACAACGCTTCAATGGCTGTCCGACTGTCGATCTAATGTTCGTCTTCGTGTGTCCTTTTAGGCGGCGGCGGTTCGTTGCGAAATTCGCGGTGCCGAATTTTGCCGCCGGCATAAGCGATGTAGCTACCGGAGCCCAAAGCGCCTGCGCCGAGCAAAATTACCGCGAACACGAGTGGCGCAGATGATTTCGGCCATTTGATCGGCGCTGCGATCGCAGCCGCGCTCAAGACCGCGAGCGCGTAAAAACCCCAAATGAGATCCTCGCCGCGATCTCGATGCTCATCGAGCCAGCGTTCTCCATCATCGTCCGTCATCGACAGGACGCGATCGTATGCCTGCTGGCCAAATTCATATACCGGCCATGCAGAGAGCGAGCTGACGAGCACAAGCACTAATGTCGCTACCTGAGCGCGGCGGCTTTTTAAAAAAACGGCGATGATCAGTCCGAGCCAACTAATGAGCAACCCATAAACCGGCAGTGGATTGAGCAACACATGGACGTATTCCGGCTGGCGCAAACCTCGGAATATCGAATCGATCACAGCCTGCCTTCCCAGTGAGTCGCTAAAATTTGTGCGGCACTCTTCGCTTTTTCAGGTGGCAAATATTTTTGCCAGTTAGCGATCGTGTAATGCCACCATTCAGTGCGCGATCCCCAAAAGCCCGCGCGTAGCATTGCGTTCTGCAGCAAACCTACGTCTGCGCGGACTTGGCGCGAAGGGCCCAGGTAGCGCCACATTGCAGCAGGCGTAAAATCGTCAAAATCACTGGGCATGCGCACAGGGTTATTCCATGAGTCGACCAAAGTGGCATCAACGGCGATGCCCCAACTGTGCATCGACCCCGCACCCATTTCAGGGTTGGCAACGTAATCACTGTTGTGTGACGCTCCCCAAAGCTTCGCCTGCACAGCCACCGGCCGATATGCGTCCCAGATTTTCAGACCATATTGATAGCGTCGCAAAAACGCCTGCGCGCTGGCCAAAGCTGAGGCGACCTCCGGACGAGCAAGCGCGCGTGTTCCGTGGGGATAGAGCGGTTGCCCCAGAAGATTATTTCGTCCCGCATAGCGCAACTCAACCATGATTGTCGGGTCAACCGATCGGACATCGACAAGAGAGTCGCCGGCATTTGCGCTCATTGACACTAGTGGGATTGCCATTCCAGCAAGTAAAGAAACGTAAACGTTAAAGGGTCGCATTTTTTTGGGTTAATACGCTGCCACTGCTTGAGGAGTGTCAGTTTTTGCCAGGCGTTCGAGCAGAAGGCGAGCGCTATCTTCGGGGACCGCGAACCGCAATTCCACATTCGAGCTGCCCTCTCTTTGGACCTCCACCGACTGGGAGTAGAGCAATAGTTGTGAGTCCGGCAAACGCAGCCATTGCTGCGGATTGTCGTGCAAATTTCGGGCAAGATCGGCTGCGTTTTTCGTTGAGTTCACTTTTATGAGCACTCTGGCTTTTACTGGAGTTTGCAGGTTCACTGCAAGACCTAGCAATTGTGAAGCGTTGAGCAGTTCAGAGGTAAAAATGGGATGGAAAACGCGTGAGAGATCGGGTGGGTTGCGGGAAATAATTCGCAGCGCGCTGTCACGATCGAGAGCTTGGAAACGATCGAATAGTTGACCGGTTATTTTCAGATCCGGTTTCATTCCGAGGCGCACGCGCACCAGTTCATCGACTTCACTGGGCGCGCCGACGGCCAGGGTCGCCGGCCCCACCCGGGCGACGGCGAAATCAGGCTGTCGTTCCCAAACTGGCAACCCGTTAATGAATCGTTTTTGAAAAGTCTTATCGTCGCTGATTGTACGAATGACTTTGGGAAGGCTACGGCGGGCTTCAACAAGGTTGAACTCTCGAGTCTCTCCGGTTTCATTCGTGGTTAGCGCGCGGGTGACGCGCACTGTATCGCGGGATAGCGTCAATCCTGGAACCGATGCGGCTGTGCCGATTAATGTCGGCAAAAGCTTTGGCCGCTCGTTGGGCCAGCGTTTGGCGAGGTTCGCGCGCTCAAACTGGTCGGTGTTAATCGACACGATCGTGTCAGTTTCTTGCGGCAGCCATTCGCGGCCTCTTGGAGACTGAAAAACAACAAGCAGCGTGAGTGCAAGCAGGACGAACACCGAGAAGACGCTGAAGTAAAACTTCCGTAGCTCCTGTTTGTCAATTTGGCTGGAGAGCGTGCTCAGCTCTGCGCGGTGTTGCAAAAGTTGATCCACCGCCTCCCGGCGGCGATGTGCCTGGGCCAGCAGCTGCGGCGCGTTTGGAGGGGCAACCCCCTTTTCCGCAAGATGCCGGCCGATACTCAAATAGGCGGGATTTTTTCGCTCTTCGACCGTCTGATGGTGTGTCTGCGCGTCGCGCGCTGCTTCCTGTTGTGCGCGAACGTTATCATTCAATTTTCGGTCTCGCGCTTCGAATTCGCTTCGCGCTCGCGCTATATTTTTTTCTACCGCAGAAAGCTCTGCCTCCGCCGCGTTCAGCTTCTCCTTGGCCAGACGCACTGCATCCGCACTGCCCAAACGCGCGCGGACAAGTTCTGCACGGTCTTCCGGAAGACGCGCTCGCCGCGCGGTGATACTGGCGGATCGCGCTTCCAAGTCCGCGGGCGCTGGATCGAGCGCATGCAGATCGGAGAGCTGTTTCAAGAGATCGCGATCCGCAGCTTCGCTCTCCTGAATGCGGCGTTCCACGCCGGCAAGCTCGCGCTCGCACACCTCGAGATTATGCTTCGCTTGATTGCGCTGCTGGAGGAGCGGCTTCTTCTCCGATTCCAGCCTTGCAATTGCTTCAGATTGTTCGCGGGAATTTTGTTGCCGTTCTTCTTCGATCCTTTTTATTCCTTCTTCGATCCGCGCGATTCGAAGTGCGACTTCTTTTTGCTCTTGCTCGAGCTTCTTAAGCGCCACGATCTCGCTGCGCAATTCTGGAAAATTGGCTGCTTGCGCAGTGCCTTCGCGTCCGAGGTTGATTTCACTTTTTTGGAGAAGGCGCTTCTCGTGGCGAAGCGCGATGCGCGTTCGCTGGCGCCTGATCTTCAACCCGATCTCGCGAAAGCCTGTCCGGATGAAACTCACACCTTAACGCTATACGAAGGCAGGCTTTGAAAAAGAAGTTTTCGGTCGCCGCAAGCCGTCGGGCCCATCCGTCGCATCAGTCGCAGGGGTCGAATGGGACGGATGCGACATATGGAACTTATTCTTCCGACTCTGCCAATTTGGCCAGCACACTAAAATCCTCCAGTGTAGTGGTGTCGCCGGTGACTTTTGCGCCGCTCGCGATCTCCTTGAGCAGTCGCCGCATGATTTTGCCGCTGCGCGTTTTTGGGAGCGCTTCGGCGAATCGCACTTCATCTGGTTTCGCTATGGCGGCGATATGCGCGCCAACGTGATCGCGTAATTCCTCCTTTAGTTCGCGACTGGCATCGACTCCTGTTTTCAGTGTGACAAACGCGACAACTCCCTGGCCCTTTAATTCATCCGGCCTGCCAACCACCGCAGCTTCGGCCACTCGCCGGTGGCTCACGAGCGCGCTTTCTATTTCCGATGTGCCAAGTCTGTGGCCGGCCACATTCAGAACGTCATCGATCCGGCCAACGATCCAGAAATAGCCGTCTTCATCGCGGCGCGCCCCGTCTCCGGTGAGATAATTACCTTTGAATTCGCTCCAGTATTGCTGCCGGTAACGGGTGTTATCGCCGTAAATCGTACGCAACATCGAAGGCCAGGGCCGGCGAATGATCAGTTTTCCGCCCACATTTGGGCCGACCTCGCGCCCCTTCTCATCGACGACCGCTGGGTCGATACCAAAGAAAGGCAAGGTTGCGCTGCCGGGCTTTGTTGGAATCGCGCCCGGCAAGGGCGTGATCAGAATCGATCCGGTTTCGGTTTGCCACCAGGTATCAACGATCGGGCAACGACCGCCGCCGATGTTCTTGTGGTACCACATCCATACTTCCGGATTAATTGGTTCGCCCACCGTGCCGAGAAGCCGAAGCGATGAAAGATCATGTTTCGCCACCCATTCGTCGCCCCAGCGAATAAATGCGCGAATCGCCGTCGGGGCAGTATAGAGAATGTTGACCCGGTATTCTTCGATGATTTTCCAAAACCGATCAGGCTCGGGCCAGTTCGGTGCGCCCTCGTACATAACGACCGTGGCGCCATTGGCAAGCGGTCCATAGACAATATAACTGTGACCGGTGACCCAGCCCACATCAGCCGTGCACCAAAAGATATCTTCATCGCGAATGTCGAAGACGTATTTGGTTGTCGAGTAAACGTCCACGAGATAGCCACCGGTGGTGTGCAAAATTCCCTTCGGCTTTCCAGTGGACCCGCTGGTGTAAAGAAGGTAAAGCGGATGCTCGCTGTCGAGCGGTGCAGGTGGGCAGTTTGCATCGACATACTCCAATTCCCGGTGCCACCAGACATCGCGGCCTTCCTCCATGTGGATGTCGTTTCCAGCCCGGCGAAAAACGATTACGCGCCTGACAGATGTGCCATCACGAAGTGCGTCATCGACATTCTTCTTCAACGGCACAATCCCGCCGCGGCGATAGGCACCGTCGGCGGTGACGAGCGCGACTGCGCCGCTGTCGATGATGCGATCACGAATGCTGTCCGCGCTAAATCCGCCGAAGATCACTGAATGCACCGCGCCGATGCGCGCACAGGCCACCATCGCGATCGCCGCCTCTGGAATATTCGGCAGATAAATAATGACGCGATCGCCCGTCTTGATTTTGTTTCGTTTCAGGACATTCGCGAAACGGCAAACTTCGCGATGCAGTTGCTGGTAGGTGAGCGTGCGTTTATCGCCCGGTTCGCCCTCCCAGATAATTGCCGCCTTGTTCCGGCGCGGCCCAGTCAAATGCCGATCCAGACAATTTTCCGAGATGTTGAGTTTGCCGCCCACGAACCACTTCGCGAATGGTGCTTTCCATTCGAGAACTTTTTTCCACGGTGCCCGCCAGACCAACTCGCTTGCTTCGCGTGCCCAGAATTTTGCCGGCTGCCGGATGGATTCCCGGTACATCCGCCGATATTGATCAAGACTTTTGATTCGCGTGTTTTTTGCGAAGTCCCTTGATGGTTTAAAAACACGCTTCTCGACCAGGTGCGATTCAATGTTGTTTTGCATGAGCAGTCCGTAATATGCTCAACAAGTTTTTAGGGCAAGCGCTCGCTTCGACGCGGTCGCCACAGTGAGCGATCTTAATGACTGAGCGCGCGACGCAGCGGTGCAGCCCCGGGTGGCGGCGGTACTTCACCGCTTAGAATCCCATCGGCCCTGACAGGTTGACCATAGTAACGGAAATTGGATTCCCTTTGTGTTCCGATCACTGCACCCTCCAGGGACACGCCTGCGAAAAGACCTTTGCTCTTGCTGTAAGTGTAAACGGCAGCCGTCGGCGTGATCGCACCTGACGCGGTGCGGCCCACCGGGCCAGCGGCAGCGCTGACATCCGCGCCGATGGTCACGTTTCCTCCGCGGGAAAACGCCTGCACCGCAGCGTCATTGTTGAGAACAATCACAAAATCGGTCACTTGGGCGCCAGCTTGAAGGCCCCAGCCCGCACCGCCTGTGGCGATGAATGACGGGCCAGACCAGCCATGTGGCGTGCGAGCAACCACGACTCCCTGTCCACCTTTGCCGCTGAAAATGAATCCCGCTTTGAGGACACTCATGATCGCGAGCCCTCTTGCATGCCGGAGCACGTCTCTTGGAATTGCTCTCTCGCGCATTTGCCGAAATTCGCGAATGATCGCAGCGCAACGATTCACAGAGTCCTGTTCGGTGGCGTCAACTCTCACCAGCGCGAGAGACAATATTGCGAGAGCGAAATATATTTTTTTCATTGGATACATCTGCTTCGCCCATGCGCTTCTCGACGGATGTATCCTGTAGCCACCGGTCTGTTGCCAGTCAATGTGCACGCCAAGTCATTCATTAGGAGTGGACGGCCCACAGGGCCGTGGCTACAACGGAGACAATGATTGAATCGCCCGGCGACGAAAGCTTCATGCGCGAAGCATTGCGACAGGCGCAAAAAGCAAACGAAGCCGGTGAAGTTCCGGTCGGAGCGGTTATTGTCCGGGAAGGCAAGATTATCGCGCGCGCCTATAATCAAGTGGAACTGCTCAAGGACGCGACCGCGCATGCGGAAATGCTGGCGTTGACACAGGCTGAGGCAGCCGTTGGCGATTGGCGATTGACCGAGTGCGACCTCTACGTGACGAAGGAGCCCTGCGCGATGTGCGCGGGCGCGCTGGTCCATACACGAATTCGACGCGTGATTTTCGGTTGCACAGATCCGGCTGCCGGTGCAGCGGGCAGCGTGATGAACCTCCTGCAAATGCCGGTCTTAAATCACCGATGCGACATCGCCTCTGGCGTTTTGCAAGATGAGTGCGCGACAATCCTGCAGGACTTCTTTCGTAAACGCCGCAACGAGAGGGGAGCGACGACTTCCTAGCCATCGACGGACTCGTGCCCCTACCATTACCCACGCTTCAAAAAAACTGGCTCGGATTGCTTCCGAGCCAGCTCATTGATTCCTACATCATCATGTCAGCTTAATAGCTGCGGTAATAATGATGGCGGTGGTGGCGATAGTAAACTCGGTGCCCGTTGTATCGGTATGGATAGGACCCGTAGTAGCTGTATGGGTAATACCCATAGTACCTCGGATAACCGTAATAATAGCCGCCTGGGTATCCAATCCCGACTCCCGCAACTCCTGGAATTCCGACGTAAATCTGGGCGTCAGAACGCTGCACGGGAACGAAAGCGAATACACTTGCCATCAATGCAATCAAAAGAACCTTTTTCATAACTTTTCCCTTCTACTTGTTTCCCTTTCTTGTTTGTTGTTTTGCGAGGGATAGGAAAACCCCTGAAAGGGTTGCCTGGGCGCATTGAGACTGCGCGTCTCCCTCCATTAGATAGAATCGGATACCGGCGATCGCGTGGTTCCTCGTACGACAAAAAATCCAACGACTCCTTGTGCGTCCGCATTCATTTACCGCAGCGCGGCAGCCCGAAATTTTTTGCTTTGGCTGCCTCGCCAGGATTCGAACCTGGACAAGATTTTTCACCTAGGTAAATCCGGAGAGTCAGACCGCCTTGCGATAGAGAGTCAGACCATCGGGCCGAAATACCGCCGCCCGGCTCACAGGAATCCCGCTAGAATCAGTTTTGACCGCCGGATGGCAAATGATCTGGCTCTGCGAGTATTCTGTATCAGTGAACTGGGGATACCGTACCCTACCGTACCTTTGCGGGCGGCGTGGAAGCCGCGTTCATCCTCGTAGCCTTCCGGCGCTTTGCGCAATTCTAAGATAACGAGCGCCAGAGAACCCATTCCGGCAACGAGAAGACCTGCGGCTACGATCACGAATAAAACTCAAGCATGACCTGCGCCATGATCAGGCGTTTCGGCTTCTTTCAGATTTCCGGTTTTTTTTAATCCGGGAACTCACTAGCGAAACATCTGGCACAAACGAATGCGCGTAGCCTGATAAATTCTTTTCGCACACCGTGCCCACGGAGCTTTTATCAGCACAATCCGTCAGATTTTGTACAGTTTTGTCAGAATCCTGAACACCCGCTCAGCCATCGGCCACTCGGTCCAAACAACCGCTGCGCATTCCACCCACGTTTACGAAGTCAGAACCTGCACAAACGCGGCTTTGATCTAATCTCGGAGGCGCTGCCGTTTGGTCGCCTGTGGTATGGTGAGTCGAACGCAATCGGCTATGCGCGATTTATTTTGCTTTCTTGGTTTGGGACTCCGTGCGTGCTCGCCATACCTCCAACTATGGTTGCGCTGTCGTGATCTTTCATAGATTTCCATTTTCCTTTCTTTGCTCACACAAGTAGTGCGTAAAGTCCGGCTCGAGGTTACGCGGAAAGATGCGGAAATGCGTTAAATCCCGTTAGGGCAACGTGATCGAGACGCACGAACACAAGGGCGATTTCAAGGAACCCGTAGAACGATTTGCGCTAGAATCGTTTTTGATTGCCGGATGGAAAATGATCGGCCAGCATCACATCGACGATTTCTGCACGCCGCGCCGATGAACGATACAATTACCGTTTATACGTTTTGGCTTATGCTGTTCACCGGCATTCTCGCCGTTGCGACGTTTCTGGCCGTATTGGTTGCTCTCTTGAAGGACGAGTTGGTCTCCATCTGGCGAAAGCCCAGCCTGACGGTCCGAATTAGTCTCGCTCCGCCCGACTGCCACAAGACGGAAATCGCTGTTAGCAACGCCCAGACCGGGGAGTTTGTGGGCGTTTGGCCTTGCTATTACTTAAGGATTTGGGTCGAGAACACCGGCAACGCTAGAGCGAAGTACGTGGAGGTATTCGCTCGGAGGCTACTGCGTAAACACGCCGATGATCAATTTAAGGAAGAACCCCAGTTCCTCCCGATAAACCTCAAATGGTCCCACACTGGAGAGGTGATACTGCCGGGTATTTCATCGAAGATGGGCCGGTTCTGCGATATTGGTCACATGGTGTCTCCAGACAAGACCGTGGCGGCGGGTCACGCGATTCGCGGCGTCGCGGCTGGGCAGACAGTACTCTGCCTCGATCTCCAAGTGGCACCAAACACGAGGACCCACCTAGTATCTCCGGGCATATATCGGCTACAGATTAGAGTCGCCGCTGCAAACTCAAGGCCGGTGGACCATATGATTGAGTTGACGCTGACCGGCAAATGGTTCGATGACCAAGCGAAGATGTTCACCGATGGCCTCGGTTTTCGCCGCGCTTAGGTGTAAGCCCGCCCTGCTCGGGTGGCGCAAAGATAAACGCGGCGTCGATCTAATCTCCGATGCGCTGCCATTCGGTCGGTCCCGCTCATGAAAACACTGGCGCAGCGACGACGAAACATTATTGACTTAAAGAAACGAGCCCGGCGTGTGCTAAAGGCTTCCATCAACTTGGTTCAGCAACGCTTGGGTAGTAAACATTCAACCAC
>WNGQ01003714.1_pt1 | contig 20651 bp, 18 predicted proteins | sample 5407661 | NCBI WGS metagenome assembly WNGQ01 (sample SAMN13153382, study PRJNA577476) | soil metagenome | isolation source: 60 cm soil or saprolite under Garry oak tree replicate 2 | place: USA:California | collected 2016-06-15 | reverse complement strand
CATCAGCGACGAGGACATCTGGCATGCGATTCGCAACATGATGCGAACTGTCAGCGAGAGCGACGACCTGATCATGGTCATTGGCCCGGCCTGTAGCGGCATGCCGCTGGAGATCGGCATCCTCGGTCCAGCATCCGATACGGCACGTGCGGCGCACGCCGCGGCCTGCCCGCTGCGCCCCAGCTCCGCTGGCCGCCGTTCGGCTGAATGCTGATCGATCAGCTTCAGCGCGAAGACCTCACGCTGGCTCGTCCTGCGGGCCTGACCATTGCCGCAAGCGGCGCAACGCCAGCGGCCACGCTGATCCGCCGTCAAGACAGTTGACCGCCAAGCCCAGGCCTCATAAAGATCGTTCTTAACGAGATTTACCCGGCCGGTCCGCCCCGGCAAAGCGCTCGCCCTCGATACGACCGAGCAGCAGATCGCCCGGTACAGCATCACGTGGCTGGGTCACACGTTCGTGGCCTACGGCATGGGCAACTTCCTATGGTGGGAGCACTCCTACAGCACGCCACCGGCGTCCTGAAGCTCACCCTGCGCCCGCATAAGCCGCTCACCGCCAGGTTCGTGCCCGCGGTGGTCTCCTCCGCCCGCCAGCCCGTCCCGCTGCACAGCCCCACGGCCAGGCGCGCGGCCAGGAGCTACGCCCGCCTCCGCAGCTGTACCGGGCTGTCAGCCCCGGCCGACGTCATGATCTTGCATTTGGCGGTCACGCTCCCGTCACCAGTGCCCAGACGACCTTGCCGGCCCAGCCGCTCGGCACGTACGAACCCCACTCAGCGCTGAGCGCCTCTACCAGCAGCAGCCCCCGGCCGCTCTCGGCCGCTGTCCCCGCATCCCGCCGCTGTGGTTTGCGCTCGCAGCTGTCCCAGACCTCGATCAGCGCCCGCTCGCCGTCGCCGGCCAGCCAGAACAGCAGAGTCGACGCGTCGTCGACCTCGACTCGCTCCTGTCGGCTGCCGGCCGGCCCGGCCGAGGCCTGCACGGCATTGGTAACGATCTCGGAGACCAGCAGTTCGGCGGTCTCAGACAGCTCCGCCAGTCCCCACCCATGCAGCACCTGCCGGGTATGCCGCCGGGCTTCGGGCACCGTCTGCGGTAACGCCCAGAGTTCCAGACGCGACTGCTTCGGCCAGCCAGAGGCCATGAGCGCGCGTCGCCCATGCTGCCCGCTGCCGCCCTGGCGCAGGTCTGACTCTTGCGCCGTCCTGGGTGGCAGGCGCGTCGGCTGCGGCCCGGGGAGGAGGAAGCCGACCGCCGGGGATGCCGCTGGATCTATGCCGGACATCACGCTTCACCACCTGTCAGGCCGTTTTGCCGTGCGTGCTCACCTTGGGCTGGCATGCTGTTTGCCGATGAGCTAAGTACAGTTCATGAGAATACAGTTCTGCATATAGCATCTAAGCAGCATAGAGGTATGTGCGTAGCCTTGGAAAGGGGAAACGTCATGGCCGCTGGCCACAGCCCTACCGTTCGCCGCCGTCAGCTCATCGCCGAGCTCAAGCGCCTCCGCGAGGCTGCAGGCCTCACCCAAGATGACGTGGCTCAGCGCCTGGACTGGCATCACACCAAGGTCTTCCGCATCGAGACCGGCCGCACCGGTCCGCATCCCAATGACGTGCGGGTCATGCTCGACGTCTACGGCGTGACCAATCCCGTGCAGCGAGAAGCGCTCGTCCAGCTCGCGAAGGACGCCCGCCAGCGCGGCTGGTGGTACTCATACCGCGACGTCCTGCCCAGCCAGTACGAGTTCTTCATCGGGCTGGAAGCGGAAGCCGCCTCCATCCAGACCTTCGAGCTGGCCGTGGTACCCGGCTTACTCCAGACCGAGGACTACGCCCGGGCGCTCGTTCGCGGCGGACCACTCGAACTCGACGTCGACGAGGTCGACCGCCGCGTTGAGGTCCGCATGACCCGGCAGCAGGTACTCGCCAAGCAGGACCGGCCGCAGCTCTGGGCGATCCTGGACGAAAGTGCCATCCGCCGAGTCGTTGGCGGTCCTGCCGTGATGCGCGCTCAGCTTCAGCATCTCGCGGCCTTGAGCGAGCAGGGCAAGACGACGATCCAGGTCGTGCCCTACAGCGTTGGCGCCCATCCAGGAACGGCAGCATCATTCATCATCCTGGGATTCGCTGAGCCCGGCGAGATCGATGTCGTCTACATGGAGACCATCGGCGGCAACATATCGGTGGACAAGCCCGAGGAAGTCCAGCACTACGCCACGGCGTTCGACCACCTCCGCGCCGTGGCCCTGAGCCCCGACGGCACCCGGGCTATGCTTCTTGCAGCGTCACAAGCACTGACGTAGCCGTGGGAGGAGGCGCGGGATGACCCGGACGGACCTGTCCCGCGCAGTCTGGCGCAAGAGCCGTCGCAGCCATCAGAACGGCGCATGCATTGAGGTCGCCCGGAATCTGCCGGGAATCGTGGCTGTGCGGGACTCCAAGCACCGCGACGGACCCGTGCTGACCTTCGCCCTCCCCGAGTGGCGGTCCTTCATCAGCGGAATCAAGGCGGGCCAGCCAAGCCGGTAGCCAGCGTTCCGGCATCTCCGTCCGGAGGCGCCGGCGCTGACGGACGCCATCCTGGAGCGATGCTCTGGCTGCACTCAGGATTGCTGCGGCCGGTAGATGTCCGAACGGTGCTCGATGGCCAGCCCGGTGACCCGGCGCCGCTGGTCGTCGATGCGGTAGATCACCCGGTAATCGCCGCGGCGGGCACTGTGCAGGCCGCCGAGGCCGAGCTTCAAGGGCTTGCCGACCCGGTGCGCGTTGTCGGCCACAGATCCGTATAGGAACTCGACAACCGCGGTAGCAACCTTCTCCGGCAACCGGGTCAGGGCGCGGCGGGCCGGGCCGGTCCACGCGATCGCGAAGCCTTCCTCGCTCACTGGTCAGCGATCAGGCGCAGGGTTTCACCCCTGGTTAGCGCTGGTGCATCTGCGATGCTGAGTTCGGCTAGGCCCTCGCGGATGTCGTCCAGGAGCGCCGTGCTGCCCATGACGTCGAGGGTTTCCTCCAGGGATTCCAGGTCGTCCAGGCTGACGATGACGGCAGCGGGGCGGCCGTGCTTGGTGATGACAACCCGCCCGTGCTCCCGCTCCAGGAGGTCCACTACTTCGGACAGCCTGTTCTTGACCTCGGCGAGAGGCATCTGCTCTGTGACTGACATGGCCATAAGTATAGCTAATTTACCGCTCAGGCGTGAGCGCATTAGCCGCTGAAGATCGGCGGCGGCGGTCGCTGATAAACCTGTACAGATTGACCATGACTGGAGTGCCGGGGCACGGGCGGCCGGACTCCGGGTCGCCCCCGCGCAGCTCGCGTAGCTGGCGGCTGCGACTCCGTCCAGATGCTTCGGCATACCTATGCGGGCCGCTCCGGCCAGGGCAAGACGGTGAGGCCCGGCCATTGCCGACGCCACCGCGTGGTCTTGGCCTGGTAGACGTGCCGGGGCGCAAGCACCGGGTTGGGGCGGACGACGAGATTGAACATGTCGGCCAGCCCGTGCGGGGCGTAGATACGCCACCGCCCGCTGGGTAGCAGGTGGACGCCGAGGCAGGCAGTGGTGGCTTCGAAGGTGTCGATTGCCGCCTCGGTGGATTCATACGGCGGGCAGGGCACGCCGAACTTCTGCTCATACCACAGGTGGACGCGTGCCTGGTTGCGGATCTGCACCGGGGCGGGCAGTCCCGCGAAGGTCTTCTGACCGGCCTGGATGACCGCGTCCTCGGCATCCCAGGACAGGTCCGAGCCATCGAAGTAGGCGAGGTCGTAGTCGAGGATGCCCGCCTCGGGCGGCTGGCCGGTGACCACGTTCCACACGGTCTGATACAGGCACCCGGCGGCCAGGTACCAGCCCGGCAGGCCCATGGTGGCCGCCCGGGCGAGCACCTCGGTCAGCGTGCGGTTACTGGTCAGCGCTGCCCGGAAACGCTCCAGCTGTTCGTCGATGGGAAGCTGGCCGGCGCGCATGGTGATGTTCTATCAGCCTGCTGGAAACCACGCGCCGCCGAGCTTCCTTCCGCACGAGACCTGCCCATGGCCAGTGGGATATAACGCGCCTTCTGACCCGGGAGACAGCCGCCTGGATCCCCGCGGGCCGGGGTGCTTTGATGTGATCCGTGCCCGGAGGACCAGGCTGAACCGCATCGGGCCCGTAGTGGCAGTCATGATCCTTTCGCTGTCCGGGCTGCGGGCCTAGCCGGGGTGCAACCGCCCGGAAACGGCATGGACGATGATGGTAACGATCAGGACGAGCGTTATCGGAGCGGCTTGCATGCGGCCCACCTCGAGCGGTGATTCCCGGCCAACCGCCGGCCCGCCGGCCAGCAAGGCCGGTGATGCAGGCACGGCCGGCTCCGGCCGGAGCAGCGCGGCCGCCGAGGCGGGAATCGTCAGCCCTGGGCATCCCCCGCCGGCGGCCATCGTCTTGTTCGCGCTCGGTGGCACTATTTCGATGACCGGCCAGGGTAGCGGTGTGGTCGCCCGGCTGACCGGCCGCGACCTGCTGGGCAGCGTCAGCGGCCTGGATGGCATCGAGATCGACGTCCGGGATCCGGCCGCCGTGCCGAGTGCGAGCCTGTCGTTCGGTGACATCCTCGATGTCGTCGATGCGGCCGGCAACGCGGTGCTGACCGGTGCCCGCGGCATCGTGCTCACGCAGGGCACGGACACACTGGAGGAGACCGCCTTCCTCGTCGACTCGGTGTGGCCGCTTGCGGCACCGTTCGTGCTCACCGGGGCGATGCGCAACCCGACGCTGCCCGGCGCGGACGGCCCCGCGAACCTGCTCGCGGCCATCCAGGTCGCCGCATCCGAGGCCGCCCGCGGCCGCGGCGCGCTGGTCGTGCTCAACGACGAAATCCACGCGGCGAGGTACATACGCAAGGCGCACAGCACCAGCACGGCAACGTTCGCGTCGCCTGACGCGGGTCCTGTCGGCCACGTCGTCGAGCAGGTCCCCCGATTCCTCGCCCAGATCCTGTGCCGCACGCCAGTCACCGGGTTCACCAGGGACGCCCTGGCCGCCGCCAGGATCGCGCTGTACACGGTGACGTTCGATGACGACGGCTTGCTGCTTGACCGGGTTGCGCGCACTCATCACGGGCTGGTCGTGGCCGGATTCGGCGTCGGCCACGTGCCAGCCTGGCTGACGCCATTGCTCGGCGAACTGGCCGCCGCCATGCCGGTCGTGCTGACCTCCCGGACCGGCGCCGGGCCGGTACTTGAGTCCACCTACGGTGCGGTCGGATCCGAGCGCGATCTGCTTGCCCGCGGCCTGATCAACGGCGCCTACTACGCCTACTGATCGCCCAGGGCGCTAGCCGGAAAGCCATCGCCGCCGCGTTCGCCGAGCTGGGCTGAGCCCGGGCCGCCTCGCGCACCACTCTCATCCCTTCATCGCGGAGGATTTGACGTGCTATGACCTGCCGGATCTTCCACGATCAAGGAAGGCGCGCGGCCTCAGCCGGGCGCCATGTCGACGAAGCGGCTGAAGTGCCCTTGGAACGCCACGGTTACCGTGGCCGTGGGCCCGTTGCGGTGCTTGGCCACGATAAAGTCCGCCTCGCCTGCCCGCGGCGACTCCCTTTCGTAGGCGTCCTCGCGGTGCAGCAGGATAACCATGTCCGAGTCCTGTTCGATCGAATTATGGAGATTTATCCCATTTGCGATGAAGTTGTGGTTTCCTAGAACAGTAGCGTCGTACACGGGCTGCGAGCCCGCGGTCTGGATCGACGCAACCGTGTCCCAGAACACGTCGTTGGTGGCGAACATCTCTAGCTCAGCATCTTCCAGCACCTCGGCAATGCGGCCCAGGCGCGTTCGCGTGGGACTGATGTCGGGATTGAGATCCCCTCGACTGCGGGTTCCGATGCTTGCCTGGACTTCCGATCGCGACAGCGAGCGTTCTTTCATGAGGCCGCTGACGCGCGCCCAGACAGCTGCGGGAACCGTGTCACGCAGGCCAGCGGCCGTCATCGACCCCAGTCGCCACTGCGCCTGCGCTACGGCAGACCTGCGCGCACCGTGGACACCGATCTCAGCGACGAACTGACGCTGATCCTTAACACCTTTGACGTCCAGGGTCCACTGAGGATGCCCGTAGCTGTTGCCAACGGCACGCAGTCGGGCCCTTATATCGAACCGAAGCAAGAGATTCTGCAGGTCCCGCGCCAGCCGTTCGCTTGTCGTGCCGTAGTAGACCCTCACCGCTCCGGACTTGGCGACGGTGACCGAGCCGTCGGTGGACCACAGATGGTGCAGGAAAAGGGCAAGCTGCCGCTTGGGCAACGAGAAGATGCATGGCGGGATGAACTTCTCGTGGCTGCGGCGGCCGAACAGTCCGAGCGAGTCCAGCCAGGCCGCGATCGGGTTGCGCTTCCCGTGAGTCAGCCGGTAAGGCGCCGGAAGCCGGAGTGACGTGCAACGAGCGGCTTCATACTTATCGCGGACGGCGGTAACGCCGAAATGCTTCGCTGCCTCGGTCACGGCGGCCAGGTTGGCTTCGTCCGTGCTCGCATACCGGATCGGTTGACGCTTCACGAACGATCCGTCACCGATGAGATGGGCGAGCATGATGATCTCTGATTCGGGCAGCTCACGAGGGGCGAGCGGGTCGGGCACATTCCGCGGTACGGCAACCCGGGCGCCAGGCTCCAGCTCACAGAGGGGGCGCCAGCCCTGGTAGGTAAGGAACGGGTGATTTGCGGTCGCGTGAACCTCCCGGCCCGATGTCAGCCGGACCCGGAAGACCTCCCTCGTCCCGCTGGGGAAGGCGTGCGTCAGGATTCGCGGCACCAGCCGCATCCTGTCGTCGAGCGACCACACGGGAACGTCCCGTTCCCCAGACTCGATCAGTTCCCCCAGCGAGACCTCGGCTCCGCTGTCCGCCCTCAGAATGCGTGTCCTCCCGGTCAGGCAGCCTGACTCCCTCAGGTCAGCGAGTAGCGGCTTCTTGTCGGTGCGCTGCTCGGGGCCGCGGTTGAGCTGCGCGACGGCCACCACCGGGACGTCGAGTTCCTTGGCCAGCAGCTTCAGCGAACGCGACATCTCCGACACTTCCTGCTGCCGGTTCTCCACCTTCTTGGGTGAGCTCATCAGCTGCAGGTAATCGATGATCACCAGGCGCAGGTCGTGCCGCTGCTTGAGACGGCGGCACTTAGCCCGGATTTCCATCATCGACATGTTCGGCGAGTCATCGATGAACAGCGGGGCCTCCACGACCTCGCTCATCCGCCTGGCCAGCCTGGTCCAGTCCTCATCGCCCATCTGGCCGGTCCGCATGGAGTGCAGGGGCACCCGCGCCTCCGCCGACAGCAGCCGCATGGTGATCTCGTTCCTGCTCATCTCCAGACTGAAGATCACCGATGTCAGCCCGTGCCTGACCGAAGCCGCCCGCGCAAGGTCAAGCGCCAGCGTCGAGTTGTGCGTCGGGATCATGCCGTGGCCCGCGAGGTAGAGCTGATCCGAGCTATCCACCTGCACGCACCGGACCGGCCGCGATGGTACCCGGCGCACGTCGACGATGTAGCGCCAGCGCGTGCGCTGCGGGCTATGCCGCAACCGCTCCTTGTGTAGCCGCTGTTTGCGGCTGAGCAGGAAAACCTGATCATCGGCGGTGAGATTGACCAGATAGCGAGCTGACGCGTTCTCTGTGCTGCCCATCATTTGCCTGGCCGTCACGGAGCATTGATAGCCGAGGCTCAGGACAAGCTCTCGCACATCGCGGGCAAGCCGATCGCTCGGCACTCCAAGCTGGATGGATCCGTTGCTGAGCACACTCCCGTCGACATCGAGGATTCCCGCCAGCAGGGCGCGGCGCTGAGCTTCGGACGCTCGAAGGTAGGGCTGGGGAACGAGCCCGCTGTCCAGGACCGCATGCGGATCCAGAGAGCCCGCTGCCGCCTCCATCCGCATGACTATCTCCGGCTCTGCGATGGCAGGCAGGGTTCCCGTTGAGCTGCCGCTGCCCAGCCGGACCCCCGCCGCGTAGGGCGGGATGGGCAGGTCAGCCTCGGGAAAGCTGAGCGGCGCGCTCATCGCTACAGCATGATTCGGTCGCCGGCCAGTTGCCCGGCACCGCAATGTCGCCGCGATCTGCTCAGTCGTCACTACGTCTGGCCGCACTGGGCGGGCACCGGACCGCTGGTCGCCGCTGAGCTGAGCATCAGCACGCCTGGCGGCCCATGTCCACGTGAGCCACTGATGCTGGCCATCGGCAACGATGACCTCCCCGGTGGAGAACTCGACCTCATAGCATGGCCGCTCGAGCATCACGCCCGTGGCTGCGACAACCTTTACCGGCGCGCCGTCAGCTCCGATCAGATAGTCGCCGGCCCGGACTTCTCCCATCGTCGTCCATCCGGTCGGCGTCGGCAGCGGAGTGTCAAGCGCGAGCGCCTTGCCCAAAGCCGGCCTTGCCGCGATCACGACCATCTGGCCCGGGTGCAGCCCGTTGGTGAGCGCGTCGAGATCGGTGAACCCGGTCGGCACGCCGGTCAGCGCGCCGCCCCGGCTGCCGATCGCCTCGATCTCGTCCAGCGCTCCCGGCATGATCTCGGACAGCGCCAGGTAGTCCTCGCTGACCCGCCGGTCGGCGACCCCGTACACCTCGGCCTCGGCCCGGTCGAGCAGTTCGTCCGCGTCGCCGTCGCCGGAGTAGCCGAGCTGCACGATCCTGGTGCCCACCTCCACCAGGCGGCGCAGGATCGCCCGCTCCCGCACGATCCTCGCGTAGTACCCGGCGTTCGCCGCGGTCGGCACGGATGCGATCAGCGTGTGCAGGTAGGGGGCGCCGCCCACGCGGCCGATGTCTCCCCGCTTGGTCAGCTCGGCGGCGACCGTGACGGCGTCGGCGGGCTCGCCGCGGCCGTACAGGTCGAGTATCACCTCGTGCACGAGCTGGTGGGCGGGCCGGTAGTGATCCTGCGGCCGGATCACCTCGAGAACGTCGGAGATCGCGTCCTTCGACAACATCATCCCGCCCAGCACGCACTGCTCTGCGGCAATGTCATGCGGCGGAGTCCGCTCGAATTCCCCGTCCCGCGGCGCGATCTCTGTGACGCTCACTAGATGCCACCTCCCCCCTTGCTGGTGGGCACTCCCGCAACGGCCCCGCGGGCGGTCATGTCCGTTCTACCGGACGGCTCGGACAGTCTCGCGGCAGCAGGTTCCGGCGTCTAGTCGTGCTGTGCACATGCCTGTGGACAGCCTGTGCAGACACGCCGCAGACGCTGTGCGCAGCTTGGGGACAGGACTGTGGAAATAGCCTGCCACTGCGCCGGGATAGGGCTTCTGCCTGCGCTTACGCCATCCACCACTTGTGTGCAAGAAAAAGTTGCGCGCGGCATGACGATCCACAGCCACCAGAAGTTATCCACACCGGGAATTTGACGTCGAACGTTACATGTAAGCCCTGACCACCCGACTGCCGGTCACCCGGTGCCGCAGCCGGCCACCAGGGCCGCGTCCCGCCCAGGCCAGCGCACCGGGCGACTGAATGCTGACAGTGAGCAACGGACCCGGCGCCTCCTGAGCGTTCCGGCAACACGGAAAAGCGACATAGCACGGTAGGCGAGGACGGGTGGCGACCAGGCCGCTACGGACAGCGCTGCGCTCCGTCGGCCGGGCTCTGCGGATCAGGATAATTGGCAGGCGCCGGACCCCCGGTCGGCCCTACTGTCCGAGTATGTGTTCGACAAAAGACGAGCGGCTGGCCCAGATCGGCAGGGCCATCGCCCAGATCGGCAGGGCCATCGACGAGTTGGCAGCCGACTCCGTGGCGCCGCGCCGCGCCGGGTCGGACGCAGGCATGGAGGACCGGCTTGCCAGGATCTGGGCCATGATTGCCGAACTCGATCCTGAACTCGCCAGGCGCGTCCCTGACTACCACCCCGACCCCAGTCAAGGTCCCGACCCCCGCCAGAGCCCCGACCCCAGTCAAGGTCCCGACCCCAGCCAGAGCCCCGGCGCCAGCCAGGTCACCCGCACCCGCACCCGCACCGGCAGCCCGCAGACCCGGCCTGGGCCTGCGCCGCGGAACGCCCCGCTCAGCCTGCCGTGACCTCGACGTCGAGCGTCGCCCTGACCTCCGGGTGCAGCCTGATCGCCACCTGGTGTGCGCCCACGGTCTTGATCGGGTTCTTGATCTCGATCCGGCGCTTGTCAAGCTCAGGCCCGCCGGCCGCGAGCACCGCGGCCGCGATGTCGGCAGGCGAGATCGAGCCGAACAGCCTGCCGCCGCCGCCCGCCCGCCGCTGCAGCTGGACGGTCAGCGAGCCGAGCCTGCTTGCCGCGTCCCTGGCGTCGTCTAGGCCGCGGATCTCGCGGACCGACCTGGCCCGGCTGATCAGCTCGATTTGCTTCTCGGCGCCGCGCGTCCAGCGCATCGCCAGCCCGCGCGGGACGAGGTAGTTGCGGCCATAGCCGCCCGCGACCTCGACCACTTCGCCGGGGCCACCCAGGCCATCGACCTCCTGGGTGAGGATGAGCTTCATCGGCGTACCGCTCATCGGTCCGCGACCTCCCTCGGCATCAGCGTGCCGTGCTCGTGTACGGCAGCAGCGCCATCTCGCGGGCGTTCTTGATCGCCGTCGCGACGTCGCGCTGGTGCTGCGTGCAGTTGCCGGAAACCCGTCGCGCCCGGATCTTGCCGCGGTCCGAGATGAACTTGCGCAGCAGCCCGACGTCCTTGTAGTCGACGTGGGCGATCTTCTCCTGGCAGAACAGGCAGACTTTCTTCTTCGGCTTGCGAATCGGTGGCTTGGCCATCGTGGTGCTCCTTAGCAGAGCCCCGCCCGGGCGGGGATGGTCGTCTCATCGGGGCGGATAGGGCTTGCTGGCTGGCCGCGGGCTAGCGGGCTCGGGCCAGCGGGCTGCAGGCTAGCGGGCCGTGGGCCCGCGGATCTGAGCTGGGCCCGGACGGAGCCGGACCGCCGGCGCAGCCGGACCAGCGGCAGGGCCGTCGGCCGGTGACAGGTCAGAACGGCGGCTCGTCGGTAAACCCGCCGTCGCCCGCTGACCCGCCGCGGGCATCGGATGCCCACGGGTCGTCGGCGGGGCGGCCGCCGCCCCCACCATACCCACCCTGGCCGCCAGCGCCGGCCCCGCCGCCGCCGCCGCCGAAGCCGCCAGTCGACCGCTGCGACTTGGTGACCTTGGCTGAGGCGTTGCGCAGCGACGGGCCCACCTCGTCGACCTCGACCTCGTAGACGGTGCGCTTCTCGCCCTCCTTGGTCTCGTACGACCGCTGCCTGAGGCGGCCCTGCACGATGACCCGCATGCCGCGCTGCAGGCTCTCAGCGACGTTCTCGGCGGCCTGCCGCCAGACGTTGCAGGAAAGGAACAGCGAGTCGCCGTCCTTCCACTCGTTCGTGGTCCGGTCCATGAACCTCGGCGTCGAGGCCACCCGGAACGTGGCCACGGCCTGGCCGGTCGGGGTGTAGCGGAGCTCGGGGTCGGCAACCAGGTTGCCGACAATGGTGATCGCGGTGTCGCCTGCTGCCATCGGGGTACTCCTGGTCTTTCGGATGGGTGGGTGCTAGCCGCGCCGCGGTGAAACAGCCCGGCCGTGAATCGGCTCAGTGCGCGTCGGGGCGCAGGATCTTGGTCCGCAGGATCGCCTCGTTCAGGTTCAGCTGGCGGTCCAGTTCCCTGACGGTGTCGGGCTCGGCGGTCAGGTCGATGACCGTGTAGATGCCCTCGGACTTCTTCTCGATCTCGTAGGCGAGCCGGCGGCGGCCCCAGACGTCAATCTTGTCCACGTTGCCGCCGGCCGTGGTCACTACCTTGAGGAACTGCTCAAGGGACGGCTGGACGGTGCGCTCCTCAAGCGAGGAATCGAGGATGATCATCATCTCGTAGTGGCGCATGCGCGTTACCTGCCTCCTCTGGACTGACGCGGTCACGGTCTCTCCGTGACAGGAGGAGCCGCGCGCCGCCTGGACGGCGGCCATCTGCGGCCGGGTCAGCTTACCAGGCACTCGGAGCCGGGCTGCCAGCGAAGGACCCGACGACCATTTATTACGAGCCCTCGGTCGCTGCTCCCGGGCGCTGGCACGCCCCGTTCGTGGCCGGCCGCAGGATTCCATTCCGCCGGTGACGGGAAGACACCCGGTTGACAGGTTAAGCAGCAGGACGCCCTTTGAAGGGGTGACAGCCGTGCCAGAGACGATCAAGGACAGCACCCGCCAGTCCGGCCTCGCCCAGGCCGGTCGGTCCGGCCAGGAACAGTCCAGTCAAGCACAGGACACCGACGGCGAGCGGCATCCGGTGCAGCTCGGACTCACCGCGTTTACCTTGCTGGCCGGCCTCATCGCGTTCGTGGCCGGCCTCATCGTGCGGCAGCACCTGGCCGCCACGGTGCTCGGCCTGGCAGGCCTGGTAGTCGGCCTCTACACGCAGATGATCTCCGCGACGAGAACGCAGCGGATCGTGCTGATGGCCGGGGTGGTGCCTGCCTTCGTCGGGATCTGCCTCGGCCTCGCGCACGGCGGCTTCGGCTGACCGGACGCCGCGGTAACCCGTACATGAGCCGGTGGACACGGCGGTGGACACGAGGCCGGTGAGCACGGCGGTGGACACGAGGCCGGTGAGCAGGGGGCCGGTGGGCGCGGGCTGGTGGGCCGCGGGCGGCGGCGGGCCGGCTGGCCGGCTGGGGGCGTGCCATGGCCCCATCCGCATTAGGCTCTGAGCATGGTGCGCATTGGAGCTCATCTGCATGACGGTGACCCGCTGGCGGAGGCACTCGCGGCGGGCGCCGACGACGTCCAGTTCTTCCTCGGTGACCCGCAGGGCTGGAAGGCCCCGACGTTTCCCGGCGACAAAGACCCGGCCGAGATCCGCTCGGCCTTCGCGGCCGCTGGCGTGCACGCCTACATCCACTCGCCCTACGGCATCAACGTCGCCTCGCCGAACAACAGGATCCGGATCCCCAGCAGGAAGCTGCTTGCCCAGCAGCTTGAGGCGGCGGCGGCCGTCGGCGCGAAGGGGCTGATCGTGCACGGCGGGCACGTCACCGCCGGGGTGGAGCCGCGGGAGGGCTACGACAGCTGGCGCAAGGCGATCGAGCGGATCGACCGGCCGCTGCCGATGCTGATCGAGAACACGGCGGGCGGGGACGGCGCGATGGCCCGCAGCCTGGAGGCGATCGCCCGGCTGTGGGATGCCGTCACCGCGGGCAGTGCCGACGGCAGCGGCGAGGTGGGGTTCTGCCTGGACACCTGCCACGCGAACTCGGCAGGCGAGGACCTGGCCGATATCGTGGACCGGGTAAAGGCGATCACCGGCCGCATCGACCTCGTGCACTGCAACAACTCGCGGGACGAGTTCGGCTCGGGGCGAGACAGGCACGCGGGCCTGACGGCCGGCACGATCGACCCGTCGCTCATCGTTGGCGTGGTGCGGGCGGCCGGCGCTCCGGTGATCTGCGAGACGCCGGATCCGGCCGCGGACATCCGCTGGCTCCGCGGCCAGCTGGCCGGCTGACCCGCCGGCCGCGTCTGGCGGGGATTGCCGCGCCGCTGCCTGGCCCGGCTCCGCGGTCGCCGGCGTCCGGCCCGGCTCGCCGGCGTCCGGCAGGCCGGCTGTTGTCCCGCTCCGCCCCGGCCGCCGCTGCCGCCAGGGCAGGTTCGCGGCTATCGAGGCCGGGGCCGGGCGCCCGGCTCCGTCTTCCGCTGCCGCCAGGCCAGACTCGCCGTCATCTTGGCGATGCTCGACCGAAGCCTCGTAAAAAACCGGTCTTCGGTCCCTGACCGGGGCGAACAGTCCCCTGCGCGGCTAGCCGCCGCCCGTCAGCTTGCAGTTCCCCGGCGGCCCGGTACAGGTCGGCGACGGGCTTGGACCCGGGGACGGGGGCAGCGGGCTGGGGGTCGGAGTCGGGGTCGGGGTCGGAGTCGGGGTCGGGCACCCCTTCCTGCCGAAGAACTTACAGTGCCGACCCGGGGGCGGGGTCGGCGCCGGGGTCGGCGCCGGCTGGTGATGCTTGGGCGCACGCGGAACCTGGACCCACTTGCTGCCGGTGAACGGCGGCACCGGGAACTTCTTGATCGGCAGCTGAGCGAATTCCCGGTCGGCGAACGAGCGCCAGATCATCGCGGGCCAGGTGCCGCCGTATCCGCCCTGGCTCAGCCCGCCGAGGCCGTTCAGCGTCTGGCTGGTGTGATTGGACTGGTTCTGGGTGAAGATTCCCACGGCCAGGGTGTACTGCGGGATGCCGCCGATGAAGAAGGCGGACTGCGCGTTATCCGTCGTTCCGGTCTTGCCGATGATCGGCCGTCCGTCGGGCATCGCCGCGTTGGTAGCCGTGCCGTACTTCGTGTCGAAGGAGAGGGCATAGTCGATGTCGGCGGCCTGGCCGCGCTGCAGCACGGAGTTCTTCACGATCTTCAGCTGGACCGGGCCGGTTGGTGACGTGATCTTGCTGATCACGTGCTGGGTGGTGTCGATGCCGCCGGCCGCGAAGGTGGAGAAGGTATTGGCCTGCTCGGCCACCGTCAGCGACGACTGCCCGAGGGCCATGCCGACCCCGCCGACCTCGTTGCTGAGCCCGGACAGCTTCGCGTTCACGCCGAACGCCTGGGCCATCTTGACGACGTTCCGGGTGCCGACCCGGTGGGCCAGGTCGGCGAAGGCGGAGTTGGAGGACAGCGCGGCGGCCTTGGGGACGGAAATGGGCCCGAAGTTCTCGTGCGGGTCGGGCAGGTTGTACCAGCCGACCGAGTTCGCCGGCCGGGTCGTCCTGGACAACTTCATCCGGTCGGCCGCGGTGCTGTCCGGCGGGATCCACAACGGGGCGAAGCCGTCGAGGACGCTCGTCTTCACGTTCATCCCCTGCGAGACCGCCGTCGCGAGCACGTAAGGCTTGAACGAGGAGCCGACCTGGTTCCTGCTCTGCAGTGCCATGTTGTACTGGCATTCGATTCGCTGGCAGCGGCGCCCGCCCAGGCCGTAGTCCGGCCCGCCGTACATGGCCACGATGGCGCCGGTTCGCGGCTGCTGCAGGACGGCGCCGATGTGCGCGTACCGCGGCAGGGCGCGGCCGCCCGCGGCCATCTCCCGCTTCTTCTGCGTCACCACCTGATAGAGCGCCCGCATCAGCGGCTGGCTGAACGTGGTGACGATCTTCAGCCCGCCGGTGAAGATCTGCCGCGAGGTGTAGTGGTACCTGGTCTCAAGCTCGGTCTCCACCACCTGCATGATGTAGCCGCGGTAGCCGGTCCAGCCGCTGTTCCGCTGGCCCTTGACGATCTTCGGGAACTTCGCCTCGGCCTTCGCAAGCTGCTGCTGGGTGATGGCACCGTCCCTGACCATATTGGTCAGGACGTACTTCCAGCGTGCCACCAGCGGCGCGTACCCCGGGGTGTGCGGCGTCGGGTCGAAGAAGCCCGGCTCGTTGATCATGGCCGCGAGCATGGCGGACTGCGCGATGTCGAGCTTGCTGGCCGGCTTGCCGAAGTAGGTCTGCGCAGCCGCGCCGACGCCGTAAGCGTTGTCACCGAGGTAGATCGTGTTGAGGTACTGGGTCAGGATCCAGTCCTTGGACACACTGTGCGAGAGCTTGATCGCGACGAAGATTTCCTTCAGCTTGCGGCTGAGCGTCTGGCTGGTCCCGATGGTGGAGTAGTAGTTCCTGGCGAACTGCTGGGTGATCGTGGATCCGCCCTGGAACTGGCCGCCGGTGAGATCCTGGTACGCGGCGCGGACGATGCCGGTCGGCGAGACCCCGCCCTCGGTGTAGAAATGCCGGTCCTCGGCCGCGATCACGGCCTGCTTGAGCACCTGCGGGATCTGGTTCGTCGCGAGCATCTGCCGGTTCGTCCCGGTGCTGAAGGTGCCCACCTGGGTCTTGCCGTTGCTGAAGTAGACGACCGACGACTGCTGCAGCGCCGTCTCGGAGACCGCGTTGGGCACCGGGGTCTTCGAGTAGGCGACTGCGACGGCGATCACGGCGGTCACCATGACCAAGGCGCCGAGCGCGGTCGCCACGGCCAGTGCCTTCCGCCACGTCCAGTGCCGCCACCAGCGGCCCTTGGCCCGGGGAGGCCGGCCCCCGTCCCCGCCGTAGCCGCCTGGGCCGCCGTAGCCAGGGTCACCGTGCCGCTCGGCTAGTCGTTGCCGGATGCCGGTCCGGTCGATTGCCTGCTCGCGCAGGCCCGCGGCGCCGGGCCCGCCCGGCGCGCCGTACCCGGCCGGGCCGTCATAGCCGGCCGGGTCGTCGTAACCGATCGGGCCGTCATAACCGATCGGGCCGCCGTAGCCGGCCGGGGGGCGGCCGGGCGGCAGGCGACCGCCCGGGCCGGCCGCCGCCGCGTACCCGCCGCCGCGCTGTGCGCCGCCCGGCCCGGGGTACCCGTTGCTGCCGCCGGGGCCGTGCCGCCCGGCAGATGCGTTCGTCGCACCCGGCCCGGCGTATCCGGCTGAGCCGTCCGGGGCGCCGCGCCCGGACGCCGTCCCGCGGTCATACCGGCCCGGCGCGGCCCCGAGGCCGGGGTCGCGGTCACGGCGGGATGGCCTGCCCCCGCGCCTGCCCCCAGGATCCTGGCCCGGGCCGGCCCCGTTGGTCATGCCCCCGTCCGCACGGTGGCCGCCACGCCGAGCACCGCGACCGCCTGCGGCACGGGCGCCCGGTCCCTGCCGGTAGCCGCGGCCGGCGTCTGGCAGCTGCCAGTGCGACTCGACGAAGTCTGGATTACTCACGCGCGTCCTCGCTGGTCGGGGTAAGCAGTCACGGGCGAGCAACGGTCCCGCCGGGAACTCAAGGTACCCGGCGGCTGGCATCCTCCCGGCGCGTTAGGGCGACTTCCATCTGCACCGCCTTGCGTGGCCGCGGAAAACGGCCGGCCCGGCCAGGGCCAGTTCGCTCACTCGCCGGCCCGGGCTCGCCGACTGCGCCTGGCCGGCTGCTCGCCCGTGCCGAGCACGTACGACGACGCGAGATGATTCCAGGAGCAACTCTGACAGACCTCGACGACATAGACCCGGAATTCCGCGTATTCCATGGCCATTTCGGCCAATTCCGGGCCTTGCTTCACACGTCCCTCATAGCGCCCGAGTTCGTCTCCGTAGACGTAGGTGACGTGGGTTAGCTTGGCCCTCCGGCAGATGGGGCAGGCGGTATCGGTGGCCTCGCCGTGGAACTTCGCGGCTCGCAGCAGGTAGGGATGGGCGTCACAGACATCGGTGACCGTCGTGCGCCCCGCGAACACGGACGCAAGCGTTGCGCGGCGCGCAAGACCGTAATCGACGACCGATCGCCTCATGCCCGACAGGTTACGTCGGAACTGCGCTGATGCCGAGTCCAGGATCGCCTCCCTAGCTCGCGCCGCAGGTTACCGGGCAATTCCGCGATCGCTGCCTGGACACTGGCGTCTAGTGCCGAGGTCACCTCGTCGCAGGCCAGCACCGTGGGACGGGCAGGCCAGCGGAAACGGCCGATGAACGCGGAGTTGCGCCCGGACAGCGCAGGACATATCTTTGCGATGTATCGATCCGATACATCGGAGCGAGACACTGCAGTATCGTGATCATGAGAAATCACGCTGATGCTAGTCCCAGGCAGCAGGAGGCGAGGCGAGCGTGAGCGGTCAGCGGTCGGGCGTGCTTGAGCTCGCCGTGCTTGGGCTGCTGCATGAGACGCCGATGCACGGCTACGAGCTGCGCAAGCGGCTCAATGCCGTGCTAGGGGCGTTCCGCGCGTTCGGGTACGGATCGCTGTATCCCTGCCTGAAGGGCCTGCTTGCCCGCGGCCTGATCGCCGAGGACACGGTTCCCGGCGCGCCGAAACCGCTGGCCGGGCGCCGGTCGAAGATCGTGTACCGGCTGACCGCTGACGGCAAGGAGCGCCTGCAGGGCCTGCTGTCCCAGGCGGGCCCGGCGGCCTGGGAGGACGACGGGTTCGGGGTGCATTTCGCCTTCTTCGGCCAGACCAGGGCGGACATCAGGCTGCGGATTCTGGAGGGCCGGCGGTCCAGGCTCGAGGAAAGGCTGGAGAGCTTCCGCGCGGGTTTGTCCAGGACGCGGGAGCGCGTGGACAGCTACACCCTTGAGCTGCAGCGGCACGGCCTGGAGTCGGTCGAGCGGGAAGTCCGCTGGCTTAACGAGCTGATCGCCTCGGAACGGCAGACCGGCGCTGAGTCCGCCCGCCGCCCCGGGGGTCACACAGAAAGCGGCCCGGCGAGCACCGCTGGCTAGCGCCAGCGGCATGCGTCGCTGAGCGGCAGGAGATAAGGAGTTATCCTCATGGGTTCGATAAGGGTAGCCATCGTTGGCCTGGGCAACTGCGCGAGTTCCCTCGTCCAGGGCGTCGAGTACTACAAGGACGCTGACCCAGGGAGCCGGGTGCCTGGACTCATGCACGTCCAGTTCGGCCCGTATCACGTCAGCGACATCGAGTTCGTCGCGGCCTTCGACGTAGACGCCAAGAAGGTAGGCCGCGACATCGCCGAGGCCATCGTCGCGAGCGAGAACAACACCATCAAGATCTGCGACGTGCCGCCGGCCGGCATCACCGTCCAGCGCGGCCCCACCATGGACGGCCTCGGCGAGTACTACCTGCAGATCATCACCGAGTCCGACGAGCAGCCGGTCGACGTGGTGGCTGCATTGCGGGAATCGCAGGCCGACGTGCTCGTGTCGTACCTGCCGGTCGGCTCCGAGCAGGCAGACCGCTATTACGCGCAGTGCGCGATCGACGCGGGCGCCGCGTTCGTCAATGCGCTGCCCGTCTTCATCGCCTCCGATCCGCAGTGGGCAGCCAAGTTCACCGAGGCCGGCGTCCCCATCATCGGCGACGACATCAAGTCGCAGGTCGGCGCGACGATCACGCACCGGGTGCTGGCCAAGCTCTTCGAGGACCGCGGCGTGGAGTTGCTGCGCACGTACCAGCTGAACTTCGGCGGCAACATGGACTTCATGAACATGCTGGAGCGCAAGCGGCTGCAGTCGAAGAAGGTATCCAAGACCCAGTCCGTTACCTCGCAGATCCCGCACGAGATGGAGAAGGCCGCCGTGCACATCGGCCCCTCCGACCACGTGCCCTGGCTCGATGACAGGAAGTGGGCCTACGTCAGGCTGGAGGGACGTGCCTTCGGCGACGTGCCGCTGAACATGGAGTACAAGCTCGAGGTCTGGGACTCGCCGAACTCGGCCGGGGTGATCATTGATGCCGTCCGGGCAGCCAAGATCGCCAAGGACCGCGGCATCGGCGGCCCGGTGCTTTCTGCCGCCTCGTACTTCATGAAGTCACCGCCGGAGCAGTACAGCGACGACACCGCGCGCGATCTGGTGGAAAAGTTCATCCGGGGCGAGGTCGAGCGCTGACCCGCGGCGCCAGATTCGGCCCGCCTCCGCCCCCGCCTCCGCCCCGGCCTCTGGCCGCCTCCGGCCCGCGGACGCCCGTCCCCGGCCCCGCGGACGCCCGCCTCCGGCCGGATCCGCCGTAGGCTGAGGGCGTGCGCCTCCTGGCAGGCCGCCGCGGCGAACTGGCGGCATGAGCCGTGCGGTCAGCTTTCGTCTCGGACCTGCGCCTCGTGCTCGCCGAGCGGAACTTCCGGCGGCTGTTCGCTACCCGCCTCATCTCGCAGGCTGGTGACGGGGTCTTCAACGCTGGCCTCGCGGCCTATGTGTTCTTCTCCGCGCAGATCTTCCCCAACCCGGTCGCGGCTGCGGAGGCATTCGCCGTCCTCTACCTGCCGTATTCACTGGCAGGCCCGTTTGCCGGAGTCTTTATCGACCGGTGGCAACGCCGCCAGATCTTGCTCTGGTCGGCTGTCGTCCGCGCGGTCTTCGTGGCGGCTACGGCGTTCTTCGTCGGATCCGGCACCCTGGGGCTGCCGCTGTACCTGGCCGCCCTCGCGGTGCTCGGAGTGAACAGGTTCTTCCTGTCCGCGCTCTCCGCCGCCCTGCCGCACGTGGTCGCCGCGGACAAGCTGGTGATGGCGAACTCGGTGGCGCCGACGTCGGGCACGATCGTCGCGTTCGCCGGCGGTCTGGCCGGGCTCGGGCTGCACTACGTCATGGGCGGTGGCCAGGCCGGCTCGGCTGCCACCCTGCTGGTGGCCGGAGCCTGCTACCTGGCCGCGGGAGCGGCCGCGCTGCGGATACGCCGCGGCCTGCTCGGCCCGGAGCGCGCGGCGGACGGCGCCGGGCCGGGCGGGGTGGCGCACGAACTCGGGGTGGTGGTAACCGGGCTGGCCGCCGGGATCCGGCATGTCAGCCGGCGCCGGCCGGCCAGTGCGGTGCTTGCCGCAACCGGGAGTCACCGGTTCCTGTACGGGATCTTGCTGCTCATGTCGATCCTGCTGTACCGCAACTACTTCTACCCGTCGGGTAACGGCAATACGGCGCTCAGCCACTTCTCCCTCCTGGTCATCACCTCTGCCGTCGGCTACGGCACCGCTGCGCTGGTGACCCCGGCCGCCACCAGGCGGCTTGCCAAGTCAGCCTGGATCGCCGCGCTGCTGGCCGGCGGCGGCATCATGACCGGACTGCTCGGCATGACCTTCCGGCAGGTCCCGTTCCTCGTCATCGGGTTCGCGCTCGGCCTGGTCGCCCAGGGCGTGGCGATCTGCACGGCGACGATCCTGCAGCAGGAGGTGGACGACGAGTTCCGCGGCCGGGTGTTCTCGATCAACGACATGCTCTACAACGCGA
>WNGQ01002044.1_pt1 | contig 20654 bp, 19 predicted proteins | sample 5407661 | NCBI WGS metagenome assembly WNGQ01 (sample SAMN13153382, study PRJNA577476) | soil metagenome | isolation source: 60 cm soil or saprolite under Garry oak tree replicate 2 | place: USA:California | collected 2016-06-15 | reverse complement strand
ATCGGTCTCTCAGACGGCCGCAAGGTCTTCGCGTCGTACCATCCAAGCCCAAGGAATACCCAGACAGGCAAACTAACCGCGAATATGTTCAGCTCTCTCCTCCAGAGGATAAACAGAGGTCTAGGACAGGCCTCCTAGTTTTTCCGCCGCCGAATATTACATCCTCGTGAATCTAAGTTGGTTTCGGATCTATTTCGAAAGTCGAGCTCGTTCTATCTGAACGTCGCGTGACAGGTATTGTTTGGTCTTCGATTCTGCTTGAGTTAACAATTCCTCGAAGTGGTTGTTCAAGGTCTTGATCTTCTCCTCCGCCAAATGAAGCCTCTCGGCGGCTTGAAGCTCGTTCTTTTTTCCCTCTTCAATTTTCTTGAGAACGATTTTCCTTTCGAGATAGAGATTCTTGCAGTTTGGATCGTGTAGGAGTCGCTGTCGTTGCCCCAGGAGGCTTCGGCCTTTGCTCTGTTTCTCGGCGAGATGCTCCGTTGTTGTTAGCTGGTCCAGCTGAACCACAACTCTGGTGGTCTTTCTATGGCTGAGCCCCATCTTGCCTGAGGCTAGAGCGCTTTTCAGGTTTGTCAGAATCGGGGTGAGGTAGGGTCCCGAGTTTCGCGAAAGGAAGCTCCTGTACGGGGATTGAATATACTCGCCTAGTGCGTCTTTCTCCTCAGCTCTAATGGCGATTTCCCCTCGCTGCGAGAGGTCCCTAAGTTTTCGGAGAGGTCGTCGGAGATGGGTCAGCGTATCTGTTCTGAATTCTCTGCTTTCCTTCCGGAGTTCTTTCTCGATTTCCAGGACTTGTTTGAGGGAATCGTTTGATGTGATCTTCTCCATCTCGCTTGACAACTCTTTCACCGCGGACGAGAGCGATTCACGGGTTCGTTCAAGTTCGACAGTCTCCTTCTTCTTCTCGTCCAATTCCAGGCGGATTTGATGGATCGTTTCAACGATGCCGGTAAGGGTCTTGGCTCGCTGAAGATTTTCTCCGTCTCCCTCGAGGAACTGTGATATCTTTTCTCCGACTTTCGCAATTCTCTCGACGATTCCCGAGAATGATAGCATGTCTAGCAGATAGAGTCCGTGGACTTCTCTCTGGGTGTTGGTCCTGCTCTCTCTCAGAGAGCGAGCTGTGTTGGAGAGATTGTCTCGAAGAACCTTGTAGGAATCCCAGCTAACCTCCTGGGGGGTTTGGATCTTTTCTATGCTTGAGATAGCATCGCGGCCGACTCTTCCTACGACTCTTGCGGCTCGATACGAGATGGGGTCTTTCTTGGTCGCAAGGTTTCCGTCGGCTTTGCGAGAGAGTTCCTCGAAGAAGCTTCGGGCCTCATCAAGTGCCCGGCGCGCGTCGTCAGAAAGTTTTCCTGCCTTACTCCTGGTAGGGCGCAGTGCCTTCTCGAGTTCTCGATCCAACCAGTTGTCGTATTCTTCTATGCGGATTTTCAATTATCGGGGGACCAGGGGAGGATTCTTACCTAGTCTCCTCTCTCAGATTAATGACTATGGTGTCCATCGTTTGCTGAGCCTTCTCCTTCCTCTTAGCGAGGTCTGAGATCAAAGACTCGTACAGCTCTCTAGCTATCCTTCCGCTCCTGTACTGGTTCCGAAGGTCTGCAGATGTTGTTCGGACTACTTGGATGTCGGCCTCAGCTCGTTCGAGCCTTTTGATCATGTCTTGGTAACGGGGGTTCGCCTTTGACAACTGGTCTTTGACTGGTGCAAGTGTTCTGTCCAACTCGGCGATTCTCAAGTCGATGACGCGTCTTCTTCTCTTGAACTCATGACGGTTAAGAGCTCCTCTCGCGAGGTCCTCGTCCATTTTTTCGGCTTCTAGTCTCATTGCTGATTTTTCATCATACAATTCCACGAACCGTCCGATGAGCTCGGACGGCGCGCCTGAGATTGTTACTCCTGCGGTGCTAGTTGCGCCAATAGCTAGGACAACGGCTGCGATTGACCCTACAGCGAGTCCGGCCCATCCTAGGGCTGAGAGACTTGCCCAGAACGGATCTAGCTGATAGTCCATCGTAAACGATAGGCTTGACATTGGCGTAACCGTAGAGACTGCCACGAGGATTTGGTTGCCAGATGTGGTGAAGGTTTGGCCGCTGAAAGAGTCTAGGCGGAACCCCAAGGGGGTTACTATTTTTACCTGGAGTGTTGGTTCGAAGAACTTGACATTGTCGAATAATCGGAAGCTAAGTTCGAATCGCCCCAAGCCTTTGGATATTAGGTTGGATTGGTTCGGAAGTGCGTAAGTGATTCTAACAGAAGATTCGGCTCCGGCCTTTACCGTTCCGAACCTCGGAATGAACGTCACCGTATTTGTGCCGTCTGTCGCCGTCGCTGCAGTAAGGGTGCTGACTACCCCTATGATGTCGCTGGCAGTGGCTGTTTGAACGTTCTTCGGAAGAGGTAGAGTGAGACTCGACAGATCATGACCCCTGTTCGTCATGTTGTAAAAGTCTGTGACTTGTATTGAGCCAGCTTGTGTAAACGTGATGGTTCGATTTGCCGTGACGTCGAAAATAGTTTGGGCGGTGCCAGACGACGAGAAGGTCATCGTCGCCACCGTCGTATTGTAGGGCTTCAGGGTAGTTGTTTGGGCCGTGAATGTCGCGCTGGCGAACGCGCCGTTCACGGAGGATACCTTCGGAGACGGCCAGTCGCCGGTTTTCACTGAAAGCTGCGCGCTAGTAACATTGTAAGTTCCGTCGGTGAGAGGAAAAGGCTCAAACGCAAAAGTGAAGCTGCTTGAAGTTGCGTTGAAATTCAGTAGGTCTGAATATACGCTTGTAAGATTGAAGCTGTATCCTCCGGTCTTAGCTGAGGGGAATGCGATGTCAATTGCGGAATAGTTGCCCCCTGAGGGCAGGGTCGACGTGCTCGGGGGGGAAATTCGCAGCTGGTTCGATTGCGAATCGACAGCCTCTGTGAATCGAAGCTTACTGCTTAGAGTGGAGGGTATGCCAAGCGCGATTTGGGACACGGGCGATGAGCCTAAGCTGAGAGTGAACTGGTCGCTGACAAAGGTGACGCCCCAGTTGCTTGTCACTATGGATCTATTTACGATGGCGGTGCAACTGCTCAAGGTGCAAGTCGTCTGAGCCATGGCCGGGCTAGGAAGCTGGGTTGACAATATTGCCAACAGCAGAAGCGAGAGTACGAGTGCCTTCATTTGCAGAGACCATTGTGCACCGTGGGACTTGGACTAGCAACCGAAAAGACTCCCTACTTATTTATTCCCATACAAACATGAAACACGACACCAAGGTATTGTTATGCGAAGTATTCTTGTCACTGGTGCCGGAGGTAGTGCAGGTAACAATGTTTGCTGGAGTTTGAGAGTCAGTAATGATGGTAAGAAGATAGTCCTCGACGGAACCGATGTAGACAGGACCAGTATCGAACTGAACGGATGGATCGACAGAGCCTATCAGCTTCCCCCAGCCAACAGCCCGCGATATCTACGGCGCCTCAACCAGGTTGTCAAGAAGGACAAGGTTGAGATGATTTTTCCTCAGCCCGACTCAGAAGTAGGCCGATTGTCGAGAGACAGGGACCAAGTTCGCGCTGCAATGTTCCTACCTGACCATGAGGCCGTTAGAGTCTGTCAGGACAAGTACGTAGCGTTGTCCAGATGGTTCAAAAAAGGTCTCAGGAAAGAGCCAATCGTTCTCTCACCCCGCAGCAGCAGGACAAGGCAACTGGTTAGGAAGCTCGCATTTCCCTGCTGGGTGAGAGCGAGGCAGGGAGCCGGGGGGAGCTTGAGTTGCTTAGCAAAAAACTGGCGAAGTGTAGAGTACTGGGTGGGTTATCACTGGACGGAAGGATTGAAGACGGATTTCATCGTGGAAGAGTATCTTCCTAATCGAGACTTCTGTTTCATGTCTATCTGGGCCGAAGGAAAGCTGGTGACCTCTATGGTTCGTGAGCGTCTGAGCTGGGTGGGACACCGAATCGTAGGCTCGGGCGGGACTTCCAAGCTAAACCGGGTGGTCCATTCAAACAAGGTAAACATGACTGCTCTAGAGGCGATTAGAGCTGTTTCCGAGAAACCCCACGGGATTTTTTGTGTCGATCTAAAAGGAGATGCGAGAGGCGTCCCGCGTCCGACTGAGATCAACTGCAGGTTCACTACCAACGTACACTATCTCACTTTGGCCTCCCTGAGACAAGGTCATCCTGAATGGAATTTTCCCTGGTTGGCTTCGAGGCTGTGTCTCGGCGAGAAGATCGCATCGACCAAGACTCTGAACGCCCTGCCCGCGAACCTGTGGTTCACCAAGAACACTGACATGGGTTTTACAATGGTGGAAGGCGGAAAATGGCGCGCGGAAAACTATTCCTAAACTGGCTCTGCAGTGCCCTCTCTCTTCCGGTAGAAATACAGCCGGACTTGGCGGTCCCAGATGAAAAGCCATGAAATGGACAAGACTAGAGCTATAATGGCTTTCACAGCCGCGTCGAAATAACGGCCGAGACTTGGGTCTGATTGTATGCGAATTGGTGCGACTAATAGTGCGAGTATTCCGAATCCGATTATCATCAATCCCCACTGGGTTAGGAAGACGATGAGTTGGAGTGCAACGGCTCTTTGGTTCAGTGTTTTCACCCTATCAGAATCATTGTGATCAATGCCAGCGCTCCTGAGATGAGGAAGAGAGCAAAGATCGTCGAGACGACCTCAGACTCCTTAGCCGGTCGACCAACGAGCAGTGTCCTAACAAGGGTCAGTGGTGCTTTGGGATCCGATGACGAGGCTAGGCGACCGTCGTCTAGCAATTTTGTCGGTTTTGCGGTCAATGCTCGATGCTCAGTGAATCTCTTGATTTTTGAGAGAAAGAAGAAGGAGTTCTGGATCTGAGGGAACATGGCCACGATGCTCGCAATCTCTGTCCTTCCAAGTATCGCCAGGGCGCCTAGAGCTGCACCGATGGACAATTGTCCCACATTTCCTGAAAACGCTCTTGACGGGTATCTGTTGAAGTAGAAGAAACCTAGCGCCGAGAAGAGTAGGCAAGCGTATAGGAAGACTATGCTCGGCGTGGGGCCAGTGATGAGGATTCCTATGAGGAGTGCCGCGGATATTATTGAGACGCCGCCTGCCATGGTTCCGTTTAGCGGGTCGAGCATGTTGGTCGTGTTTGAGGTAACAGAGATGGCGACTGGTATACTCAGTGGATAGATGATGGGGAGGTGGAAGCTCCCGAAGATTGGGACTTGTAGCGTCGGATTGTACACTTGATTGGGATAGACCAATCCGAGGGCTACGATTGGAAGGCCGCAGAGGAGGGTTAGTAGAGGTTTGTAGATGCCTCTCAGCTTCAGTCTGTCATCCACCGCGCCTACGATCGCCGCGGATCCAACGACTAGGGAGAAGGCAAGCATCGTGATTGCGTTTCCGCCCCCGGTCAGAACGTAGGCTGAAGACAGTAGTATCAGCGTAACGGGTATTGCGGCGCCGCACATCTCGGGGATTCGCGGTTTGCTAAGTTTGTGGACATCTATCCCAACGATTCCTCTTCTTGAGTTCACTTGCATGAAGAAGCGGGTGAGAACTAGGGACACGGGAAAGGATACGATTGCAAGTATGACAGCGGTGGTGACCTCCCACCCGCTAGGGAGCATGAAGCCGAGTCAGCAATAGCCGATTATAAAAGAAATGATTTCCCTGGGCGAAGGATTATCAGTAGTCGGGGGCCGACCGCGATGAGAATTCCGATGGCGACTTTCGACCATCCTTTTCTTCCCAATGCCGGTGCACCGATTCGGAAAACGATGCTGGAGGCGATCGGAGTCGCCTCAATAGAGGAACTCTATTCCGACATTCCGGCCCAGGTTCGCACTAATCGTCCCTTGAAGATCGATTGGCTACCGTCAGAACAAGAGGTCAAGAGCCATGTCGACGGCTTGTTGGGAGAGAACAAATCTGCGAGTGACATGCCAGTTTTCCTCGGGGCGGGCATCTACAACCATTATCTTCCAGCGGCCGTCAAATCGATTCTCTCTCGTACAGAGTTCCAGACCTCCTACACTCCCTATCAGGCGGAGATTTCTCAGGGGCTTCTCCAGTCCTTGTTCGAGTTCCAGTCCATGATCGCCGATCTTACTCAGATGGACGCCATTAATTCATCGCTCTATGATGGGTCAACGGCCCTTGGCGAAGCGGCTCGGATGGCGTGTCGAGCCACGGGAAGGAAAAAAATTCTCGTACCCCACGGCATGCACCCTGCCAAGTTTTCGGTACTCGAGAACTACACCGAGCCTGTGGGCATTGGACTCGAGACCTTCTTGTTTGACAAGGAGACTGGCCGCCTAGATTTAGCCGACTTGCAGTCCAAAGTTGACCGGGACACTGCCGCTGTATATTGTGAAGTCCCATCTTTCTTCGGTGTTCTCGACCCGGAGGTAGCGAACGTCCCTTCGATATCTCATCAGAAGGGGGCGTTGTCGATAGTAGGCTTCGATCCGGTATCGCTTGGAGGATTGAAGCCTCCGGGAGAGTATGGAGCGGATATCGTGATAGCCGAGGGTCAGTCTATCTCGACAGAGATGAACTTCGGTGGACCTGCTCTGGGAATGATTGGGTGCCGAGGGGAGAATCTGATACGCCAACTACCAGGGCGGCTGATTGGGATGACCACAACCCTTGACGGAAAGGAAAGGGCGTTTAGCATGGTTCTTCAAACTAGGGAACAGCACATTCGTCGCGAGAGAGCTACGTCTAATATTTGCACGAACGAGGCTCTTTTTGCAGTAGGAGCGGCTGCCTACCTCTCCTTGTTGGGACCTCAGGGTCTCCGCGAGCTGTTTGAGAGTATTCTTGTCAAGACGAATTATGCGATCAAGATGCTTGGCGAGATACCTGGCGTAGTGGCGCCCCGGTTCGCGAGCCAACACTATCAGGAGTTTGCCGTCTCTTTCAAGGGGGCAAAAGGAACCTTGGCCAGATTGAACAAGTCGCTGCTCAGCCATGGAGTTCATGGGGGCAAGAGCCTTGTCAAGGACTTCCCCGAGCTAGGTGAGACTGCACTTTTCTGCGTGACAGAGGTTCATAGCACTGAATCGATAGACAGGATTCGGCTTCTGATCGAGAAGCTTCGGGAGGCTTAGCGCTTTGTTTCACCAGGCAAAGTGGAACGAACCTCTTATCATAGAACGGTCCGGAAATGGCAAGAGAGGACACACTCCGGCAAGGCCAAGTGATATCGAACGGAAGGTCGTGGGGCGGGATCCTTGGAATGGCGTCCCCAAGGCCTTGTTGAGGAACGGGCCGCCTCCGTTGCCCGAGGTTTCTGAACCCGAAGTGGTTCGCCACTACACGCGCCTCTCCCAAGAGAACTTTGCAGTGGACCTAGGAATCTATCCACTGGGGAGTTGCACAATGAAGTACAACCCGAAGGTCTCCGAAGCAATAGCCCAGAATCCGAAACTGGAAAAGATACACCCGGAGCAAGACGAATCGACGGTGCAGGGAATCCTGGCCCTAATGCACCGGCTGGACCAGTTCCTAGCAGAGATCACGGGTATGAGCAGAATGTCCCTCCAGCCTGTCGCGGGCGCAGCTGGGGAATACCTCGGAGCGCTCATTATGCGCGCCTATCACAGATCAAAGGGAGAACTGGACGAACGGCGTGAGATGATAATCCCTGATTCCGCCCATGGGACCAACCCTGCCAGCGCAGCAATGGCCGGATTCAACGTCGTCGTTGTCCCATCAAACGATGACGGGATGGTAGACCTTGAGGCCCTTCGAAAGGTGGTTGGACCTGGGACAGCGGGCCTGATGATCACCAATCCCAACACCCTAGGGATCTTCGAGAAGAATGTTCTCGAAATAGCGAAGATCGTTCATGACGCCGGGGGTCTACTGTACTATGATGGAGCTAACTTCAACGCCATACTGGGGAAGGTCCGCCCGGGAGACATGGGATTCGACATCGTCCATCTTAACTTACACAAGACGTTTGCAACGCCTCACGGCGGCGGTGGGCCAGGCGCCGGGCCTGTCGGGGTCAGGAAAGATCTGGAAAAATTCCTGCCCGTACCACTGGTCGGTTTTGATGGCAAGAAGTACTTCTTCGACTATGATGCTCCTGACTCTGTTGGTAAAGTGACTGCGTTTCATGGCAACATCGGCGTTTTGGTCCGAGCCTATGCGTATATTCTAAGTCTGGGCCCTGATGGGCTCAAAGCCGTCGCCGAAACCGCCGTATTGAATACAAACTATGTCCTTTCCAAGGTTCTGGCGCGGAGCAAGTTTGAACTCCCTTTTAGTCGGAGAAGGAAACACGAGTTCGTCTTGAGCGCGAGGAGGATCAACGAGCAGACTGGCGTCAGAGCGTTGGATATTGGGAAGAGGATGCTCGATTTTGGGCTTCATTCGCCCACTGTCTATTTTCCTCAAATTGTGGACGAGGCGATGATGGTCGAAGCGCCAGAAACCGAGAGTCTGCAGGACCTCGACGAACTTGTCGAGGCTTTCCTCAACGCGGCAAAGGAAGCTGAGACTGACCCGGATAGACTAAGAAGTTCTCCACGCAACACTTCGGTCGGAAGAATCGACGAGGTGAAGGCGTCACATCCCAAGACGCTCAAACTCAAGTGGAATAACCCGAAAGCCCGTGGTCAAACTCCGTAATGATTTACTCCCCTTCCAAGATATCGCCGCAATGTAGTTTGACATTCCCACCTCTTGCAGGAGAGAGTAGGAAAGGACTCAGTTGACTGGTTCGACCCTCATGTGACAGGCATATTTATTAGCTCAGTCAAGTGAGACTATCATTTCGTATTACGTTTTGAATACGCTTTGCCTATTCTATGATATATGATCGTTCCCTACCCAACTGTACTGATCGATTTTGTCTGCAGAAGAAATCTCTTCCGACGCGAGACTCGCGAATCCAATTCTGAGAGTATCCGTTGTTGGAGTAGGGGGTGCGGGGAACAAGTTGCTGAGCCATGCGATAGGGGGAGGAGTTAGCCCGAGCAGGTGTGTAGCTGTCAACACCGATAGAGGACAACTCTCGCGATCACCCGCTCGAAACAAGGTCTTCCTCGAGGACTCAGTCGCGTCAACAAGCTCAAATGTCGTGGTTGGCCGAGACGACCAGAAAATGTTTCAGTCTGCGGCCCACAGGGTCACATCCTATACCGACGGCTCGGATTTCACCATAGTCGTAACAGGGCTAGGCGGTGAAACCGGAACACAAAGTGCGCCCATAATCGCACAAAGATCACGGACACCAGTTCGTCCAGTAGTATCAGTCGTCGCGATTCCCTTCATTCACGAGAGAGAACGTCGATTCATCGCTCTGCGAGGACTCAAGAAAATGGTCGAGGCTTGCGATTGCACGATCGTAATAGACAACGGCGTCAACCGAGACTATCTTAGTACTTCCAGAAGAACCACAGACGAGACAGCGAGCATTGCCGTTCGGAGTCTCACCGAGCTGTTGTCAGGAGCCGAGGATGTCGAAGCCAGAGACATTCTACAAGTTCTATCCAGAGGCGACCTCGCCACGGTCTGCAATTTCTCGCTTAGAACCGGAGATACACTTCAATCGTCTGTGATTGAGGCTCTTAGAACGCCTTCGGCGAACTTGCCTCTCAACAAAGCCAAGGGAGCACTGCTCCTCTATCGAGGACCAGCCACCCTCAGCACGGCCCAGTTCGCTCAAGCATACGACACACTGGTTTCCATCGTAGGATCAAATCTATCCTTCGTACACGGAAGCGTCTACAGCCCCTCAGAGCCTTCTGTATGTCTCTTCCTGACAGGCTACGCCTACGGGACCGCGCTAAACGGGTTTATCGACTTCATCGAACTGTACGACGCGGAATACGGTCAAGAAGACGGCGAGGAGTTTACGACTCTCTCAGTGCCACTGTATCAGATGGAGCAAGTCCAAGCTCGAAGGGGCTAGTTTTCCTCGCGGTTGCCATGGAACATTTTCCGGACTCGCTCGGATACCCGGATTGGACCGCCGACAGGGGTTACCAGTCCAGATTTTAGGGCAGCCAACACTGATGCGGTATCTTTCGACGGGCTTTCCACCTCAGTGTATGCTCTTCCAATTGTCTCCGGAATATGCGAGTCGCTGCCGGCAGTCATAGCATAGTTCTCTTTCTCCGCGAATTTCCGTGCACGCTTCCAAGTCACAGAGTGGAGGAAGCTGGAGGAATTGATCACTTCGATCGCGTCAGGTCGCACGGTTAGATTGTGTGGTCTTACACTTGAGCGAAGAAGATCATACGGGTGAGGGACGATCGAGATTCCGTGAAGAGTGTTGATTCTCCGAATTGTGTCGTCAGCCGACAGTCCTCTGGGAATGGCCTCCGACAGTCCGAGCCCGATTATGTGCCCATCTCGCGTCGATATTTCGATCCCGGGAACGATGACAAGTTCGTCGCTGGAGTCGACCGCAAGAACATTGTGGTCGGTTATCGCTAGACCATCTAGTCCACGATCTTTACAAATGATTGCAAGCTGTTTGGGCGATGTGAAGGCATCGCTGGATCTGTTAGTGTGTACATGTAGGTCAAGCTTCAGCTTCAATGGGAACCCTGCTTCTGATTTCATCTAGCCGAGAACGAAGCTTTTCCGCGTTGACCTTGTGGAACAAAGGCTGGAGAGAGCGAATTTTCGCTCCAGGTTTTATGATTGTTTTGCCAGCGGATTTCCAGGGAAGACTCGATTTCCCAGTCAGGCTCGAGCAAATCTTTCTCGAGGTCGATGGAAGGAAAGGCTGTAGGAGTATGCCGAGGGTTGCCACGATTTGTATGGAAAGGCCAAGGGTCTCGCCGGCGGCTTGAGTATCTGTCTTGTAGAGGCGCCACGGTTCGTACTCGTTGAGGTACCTGTTTCCTTCGCGTGCCAGCTCGACGACCTGTTCCAGACCCTCTTTCAGTCTAAAGTGTCCGAGCCTGTCATCCACCTTTTGGAGGCCAGAGCTAAGTGATGACAGGATCTTTGTGTGCTGCTCCTTGGTCGTCGAGTATTTTGGGACCTTTCCTTTGTAGTGTGTTTGAGTGAATGATATGGTCCGATGAACATAGTTCCCGAGAACATCGTTTAGCTCTGTGTTGATTTTTCTCTCGAATTCTTCCCATGTAAAGTTGGTATCTTTCTGCTCGGGTCTGAGGCTGATCAAGGCATAGCGCCAGTACTCTGGAGCTTCCAGCTCAAGAGCCTCGTCCATCCAAACGCCGACCTTTCTGCTTCTGGAGAATTTCTGTCCTTCGAGTTGTATGTACTCGGAGGAGGAGACCTCCCAGGGCAGATCGTAGTCTTCTCTTGTAGCTAGGAGTAACCCCGGGAAGATTACAACGTGAAATGGAATGTTGTCTTTTCCTATGAAATGGACGTTGCGGCTCTGGGGGTCAAACCAGTACTTCTTCCATAAAGACGGGTTCTTCTTTTTTTCAGCCCACTCTTTTGTCGCTGAGACGTATCCGAGGACAGCTTCCATCCAAACATAGATCGTCTTTCCACTTGCGCCCTTGAACGGTGCTGGTATGCCCCAGGCATTGTCGCGAGTCAGCGAGCGAGGCTTAAGCCCGTCCCTGATCCAGCCCAAGCTGAAGTTCCGCGCATTATCTGGAAAATTCGGATTTGTTTCGATGTATTTTCGGAGAGGATCCGAGAGTTTGGGGAGGTCGAAGAACCAGTGTTCGGATTCTCTCTGGACGGGGATCTCGTGATCGAGGGCACATCGCGGGTTAATGAGGTCCTTCGGGTCGAGCACTCTGCCACAATTGTCGCATTGGTCGCCGCGGGCGTTGGGGTTGTGGCAGTAGGGGCATTCACCTTCAACGAAACGGTCGGGTAGGAAGCGCTCGTCTTTCAGACAGTATAGCTGGGTTATCTTTTGGCTGTAAACGTACCCGTTCTTTTCAACTTTGACATAGAAGTCTCGAACGAATCGTTTGTGAACTGGGCTCTCGGTTCGAGTATAGTTGTCGAACTCTATCTCGAAAGCCTTGAGAAGATGGACGATAAGTTTGTGATACTTGTTAGTTAGCTGGCGGGGCGGAATACCCAGTTTGATGGCCTCTACCTCGATGGGAGTGCCATGCTCATCACTACCGCTAACCATGACGACGTCTTCACCTTTCAGTCTGAGATAGCGCGCGTAGACATCGGCGGAGAGAAGCTGGGTGAAAGTTCCGAGGTGCGGCCGGTCGTTGACGTATGGCCATCCAGAGCAGACAACCCATCTTCCCAGTTTTTTCCACCTTTCCCAGAATAGAATTCGCGTTTTGCCGTCTGGATTATGATAAGGGTTTGCGGAATTGGCTGTCGGAAACGGTTGAAATACCGGGAAGGGTGTATTGTGAGTAGGGTCACTAAGTCGGATAACTATGATCAGTTGCTTGACAGAGCGCTGACAGGCATTACAACGCCTGGCACTACTGGGGAGCGGTTCGAGCTTCCCATCGCCTCCGTATCGGTGATTGGGGCCCGGACAATAGTTCACAACTTCGCCGATGTCGCTGATCGATTGAACAGGGACCCGCTTCACATCTTGAAGTATTTGGCAAAGGAGATGGCTACTGCGGGCTCTTTCGAAGGCGGGAAGGGCTACTTCCAGGGCAAGTTTTCCAGAGATACCATCAACCGACTTGTAGGAGCTTACTCGAACAGATTTGTAATCTGCCCTGTCTGTCACAGACCGGATACAAGGGTTGAGCGGAGAGACCGTTTGTCGTTCCTCGTCTGCGAGGCTTGCGGTGCTCGCTCGTCTATTCTGACAACGTAGGAATGAGGCTGACCTTTTGGGCCTCGTCTATGCCCGGTCATACAAAACAGAAAAGGGCACGATGGTGGCTTGCTGCGACAAGGAACTGCTTGGAAAAATTTTTCGGGAAGGCAAGTTGAAACTCTCCTTGCAGACAAACTTCTACGGAAACGCGACAGTGGACCTCTTAGAAGCTCTAGTGTTGTTGGATGGAGCTGACATTCTCAATCTTGTCGGCGAAAATATTGTCCGAGCTGCGATCGAGAAAGGACTGGTCCACCCGCACGCTGTAATATCGATCGCGGGTGTCCCCCACGTACAAGTAATGAGGGTCTAGACCGTTTTCTAGTTCAGCATCCGTCAGACTTGGGAAGGCTTATTGGACTAATCGGCGTCGGGGCTCGACTGTAGCCCGGTGGTGTAGCGGACAAGCAAGGGCGCACATGCCCGGCCAGTGACGGGCTTTGGACCGTTACCAGGGAAGAGACCCGTCGACGGGAGTTCGAATCTCCCCCGGGCTACCAGTGGATCACAGCGACAGTATGCCAGAGATGAGAATCCTGGTAGATCTCGAGACTTTTCGCAGAAGAGTTGTTGCTCTCTGACGGTTATGATCATCCAGGCAAAATTCTACTCAGGGTATCCAGCCGCCATCGCGCCATTTCTTGATTAGATGACGAGTTTTCGTGAAGCTAAGCAGTCCCGCAAGTAGTAGTAAGAAGCTCGCTAGAAAGCTCGGCGCAAAGAAAATGCCAACGAGAAAGAGTGCACCAAGGTCGGGCCATGAACCAAGTGCGACAAAAAAAGGCTAAAGGAGTCACGAGAGCGCCTGCGATTAACAGCATTACCCCACTGGTCCTTCTTAATGCCGGATAGAGGCCAGATCCAATAAATCCTATGACGCTGCCGGCTAACATTGGCCATCCTAGGAAGGTCTGAATGAATGCCCAGTTGCAGGCGCATCCGGCTCCGTTGTTACCGATAAAAGACAGGGAGTAGAGCAAAGCTGTGACACTGCCGAAGAGCCCAAGAAGAGATGGTGCGATCCTTCTCAGTCTTCTGGATTTGCCTTGCGCACCTGCTTCGAAATCCAAGTCACACACACATTCCTTAGTTGGCTATCAATACTCATTCTCCCTAAGTGCACTTCAACTCGGGATCGTGGCTGGCCAAGCAGGATGCACAGAAGGTTCAAGGCTAAGGAATCTATAGGCGGGACAAGAAACGACTGTCACACGATCTTAGAATACACGGCTGCAGTAGAAGTCGAAAAAGCGTTCCTCCGACACCACAAAGAGAATAAGGTAGCTGAAGAATTGTCTCTCGGAGGAAGGTTCCGTCAGGGCCTTCAAGAGTCTTTACGTCTACCTTGCAATCGCCACTGTTGTAGCCATGCCTCTCTCTTTGGCATACCAGGGAAGGCCGGTTTTGCCTTTTGCAGCCACCCCCAACAACCTTGTATCATATGACAACCCCTCTTTGGGAATTCGCCTCGACCTCTCAGTAAATTCGACATCCCTTGAGCCTGGCGATAAGATTGCAATCGCGATAAACGAACAAAACTTGTCTCCCAATCCGGATAAGATACAAGCCGCTTCCAACTGGAGACTTGAGGGCTTGAGCCTCAGCCCATGTGGGACGCTGGATCGCCCCATCGGTTTCGCAATATTGAAAGGATACTACACGAAAGACAATGTCGCTACCGGACATCCACTGCAACTGTACCAACCTGGACCCTTCTTTTGCCCGACAGTAGTACCAGGAATCAAATCGTACGTGTTCGACCCTGAGAGCAACCTTGCTAGTGTCGTGACTCGTGCTTCGAACATTGGGTTCAAGCTGACAATACAAGGTCAGGGCGTATTTGCCGGTTCATGGAGCAGGACAATGCCGATTCAAGGTCAGACAATCTTCCATCAGTTTTCGCCGGGAGTGTACACGGTAGTGGGGGGCGATGAGTGGGGAGACATCACCATTCTCAACTTCACAGTAACCCAAGCTTCCTGTCACTCAACCCGGCAGTTGACTTCGCATCCTTCCCCAAAGGGCGACTCGGACAGAGACATCACCACTTCGCTTACTTGGCTTGCAAAACCTTTGGGAAGTAACGATGATTTGGTCGGACATGCTCACGGGCATTCGCACCAGCGTGAAAGAAACGCTTGTCATGACTGAGCACCCATCGGCACCAGCCAAGTTCGGGGAGCCGGGTGAAGTTCAACTTCCAGACCAAGCGTCCCAGCTGCATTGAGACACTGGTAGGACCCGGTTCGATTTCCATGTGGGCCTGTTTCTCTTGCAGAACGCCCTGTTCTATCCCTTAGCATTAAGGGCTTGATGCCCTAGGAGACTACTGGAGCAAGGTAGTTTGACAAGACTCAGGTCGTTGGCCATCGTCGTTCTCTCCGTAATTGTTCTAGTTGTCGCTGTTCTCATAACATGGTTGACGCAGTATGACGAGGGCGGTTTTCCATTTCAATGGAAGACACTTGGAGTCGCTTGTCTCGCCTTGGGTTGCCCACCTCCAACCGATCAATATGACTGGACTGCATTCGCGCTCGATGCACTGTTCTATGCTGCCATTGGATACAGTTTGCTTTGGATTCTGGTCAAGTTTGCGGGTGGAAAAATAGCTGGCTTTCCGCAAAAAACCGATCTGAAGCTTGCCCCCAGCTTTGGCGATGGTATATTGACTGCTGGGCAAGTCATCTTTCGTAACATCAGAATCATAACCGGCGAACCCAGCCGAATCTTGGAAATGAAACCTCGAAGCTTGGCTTTGGCCCTGGCGATTGCGGGTCTAGGGGCGGGCATAGCCGCGATTGTCATCAGTGAGCAAAACCATGGTTCCTGCCCATTGGCAACGGTAGGCAGTCCACCTTGCGACCACACGTTTCCAGGGACTACAATCTGGATCGGACAGACAGCTAGAGAAATTAGCATCGTCGCGTTTGCGCTACTCATTTCAAGTGTTGCAGTTGCACTGTATGGAAGACTGGCTAAGCATCACCAAACATAATCGTGATATCTTCCGAGTTTATGGTGAAAACCCCAAATCGGAGAATGGACGAACGAACGGCATATTCGACCTTAGGTATTAGTCTCCCCCGGGCCACCAGTGATCATCCACGCCATGTACTAGAGCCACGATGAGCTCTGCTTGGATTCAGAGTCGGGCTGGTCGAACTGAAAGTCCAGCTATCTGAGCGGTTGTATCAAGATCGTTTCACCCAACCTATTTCCTCTATCTCCAACACGTGGTAAGGCTGGAGGTAAGAAATCAAAAATGTCGTCAAAAACACCCGTCGAATACCCGAACATTCCCTCGATACTAGCTCTCGTAGGAGGCGCTCTGATAGTACTCTTTGACATATTCCTGCTGACCATCAGCGTAGTCATACTGCCACATCTCAACTACACAAACTTCATGTCGCCACGCGGCTACACCGGCACGCCCGGCTCTCTCGCCGCAGGCTTCGTCGGAGCAATCGCAGTATTCGGCCTCATCTGCGGCAGCATCGTCACAATGTCAGCCGTACTGCTGCGCCTGAAGCCCAACCAGCGACAGACATGGGGCATACTGGTACTGGTCTTCAGCATCCTAGGCTTCTTCGGCTTCGGAGGCTTCATAGTCGGATCAGTTCTGGGTATAGTCGGCGGAATAATGACCCTCAGATGGAAACCAGCACCGACAGCACCAACAATACCACCGCAATAGGGAGAACCCGATAGGACTAGCGCGAAGGAGAACGGGTGAGGCGAAGACTTGGAGAAACTGCAGATCCTCCTGATAATGCTCGTATCGGCCGCAGGGGGACTTGCAGTCTCGGGATACATCCTCGCCCTAATCCTAACCCCTACAGAATCTCCGTTGGAAGTTCTCTCTCAACTTCTCACCAAAGGGTTTCCAGCAACCTTTCCATTTCTGGTACTGTTTTCCTCGCTTCTATTTCTCTGCACAGTGCTAGCCAGCATGGTTGGGGTCATCTATTTCCTGGTACTGCCTGAGATGAAAAACTACTATGCACCCGGCAACGGTAACGGGAAAGAAAACACGGCCATGGTCCTGAAAACTCTCAAGCCTGAAGAGAGAAGCATCGTAAATGTTCTAGATGTCCACGGAGGCACCTACCTGCAAAAGTACATCACGAAGGAAGCGGGTCTTTCACGATTGAAGACGCACAGAGTAGTCGCAGCGTTGTCAGAGCGCGGAATCGTCCAAGTTGAGAAGTACGAAAACACGAACCAGGTTACGCTTGCGAAGTGGTTCCACGACGGGATGCATCAACCGTGAAACTGGAACGTCGGTATTAACTAGTAGATGTATAGTTCGGTGGCTTGCCACTGCTCCCCCGGGGCTACAGTCGAATTTGTCACGCCTCTTTTAGAGAGGCGAGGAGTTGAGAATGCTGGAGAGTTCTGGTGCATTACGGGGTTGGCCGCTCCTTGCTATACGATGCTTCATCGTGGGTTGCTGCTGGTCTCGGAGTTTTATCCCTGAGGAGTAAGATGTGATGTGGCGGGCGGGGAAATAGTCCCAGTCCCGCCGCTGTTGCTCGACGGGCTTAGAGTTGGTTGTGGTGTGTCTTGTGAGCTCCCTTGTTCCTTCGGTCCGTTCGGATAGCGGAGGGTATTTCCGCAGAACGGACATTTCTCAAGCTTCGCGTCCACCTTGGCGTGACATTTCGAACAACTGACTCGATGCCTTCTTGTAAGGAAGAGGAATGCTAGAAGGAGGCCAAGAATTGCCAGGATGAGGGCGGTGGTTATGAGCCAGTATAATGATGGTAGTGGCGGTTGCTGTGATGGAGGGTTCGAGGGTTGCGCAGTGCCGGAGAGTGATGTGAGGTAGATGTTTACTGTATTTGAGGCCCCGTCTCCAGCAGTGTCATTTGCCGTTGCGCTGACGATGTACGTGCCATTAGACAAGTTTACGCCATATGGCCAGCTTGCTGCGAACAACTTCTCAGGTGCGGCGGGGTTGGTTGTCAGAGAGCTTCCTGCGGCGGCGAAAACTGTTGTGGATCCCGGTCCTGTTATAGTTACAGTTGCGTTGGCGACGTGGTAGGCTCCGAATGGATCAGCCACGTGTACTGTAAGGAAGACGATTCTTTGCGGGGTTGTCCAGTTGAGGCTGAAACTGGTTCGTGACGTGAAGTTTGCATCGAATGTTTCGATAGGATTGACTCTGGGAATGTTCGAGACGGGTATCACGAGGGCAGAGGGATAGCTTGCGCTATCGTACCAGACATAGAGCTGGGAGACTTTGAAGACTGTCAGAGACAGTTTGATCGTGGAGGATTGCGAGAAAGTGTGGTTGATGTAGAATCCGAGCGTCTCCTTGTACGGCACGGTCGGGCTTGAGTTCAAAGTGATGACTGCGGAAGTCGAGACAACAGCCAACTGGCCAGCGCTGCTGGCGTCATAGATGGTGGCATTCAGGGATCCTGGGGCACCCGAGACTGTTACCCAGAGGACGACGGATCCTGGCCCGACTGAGGTCATAGACGATGTCAGTGCAGGATACAGTGTGTAGTTGTACACGTTATACCGGAGGTTTGGGCTCTCAGTCGTGCCATCCCATAGGGTCGTCGCGTTCAGAACATGGCTGGTCTGAACTCCCGAGACGGTCACGTTGGCCGGAAGGCGATGAAGATAGAGCGGAATTCCAGCACTGTCCGAGGCGAATACGGTCGGAGTGTGGGCAAATCCGAAGCTCACTAAACCCAGCCCAAGAACCAGGAGTAGCATCTTGGCCCGGTAAGGCGATGAGAAGAGGTTGGCCAATGCTGGACACTGACAGCCGAAAAGGAAAGAGAATGAAATCTGTACTGTTACTCTGATTAGCCAAGCAAATCAAGCTGAGCGGGTATTACCTCGGCCCTGACCCCGGTTGGCGATGGAGGTGCATTCCGGTTCCTAAGTCACGCAGTTTCGGGCTCCGCTACATAGCTAGGGGGCAATCTCTCGCCCATTCGGTTCCGAGAGATTCTCCCCGGATTCCGGGTCTTTCGGATAACAAACTTCGTGTCCCTAGCCGGCCTCGGGGTCATCATCAGGGGGTGAACAGGTTTCCCGGTCTCGAAACTCATCGGCGTCATTTTCGGTGGACTTGCCTTAGCCTTCCTTGAACGTCGTCGGCGCTGGAGGACAAGAGATGCCAGTAGGCCGGTCAGCCCGGCTAATGCAATCTCGATCTGAATGTTCGAGAGACTGAGTTGGATGCCCTCCTGGATGTATCCTTGGAGGGGGGCATAGTGGAGATACTTGAGAAGGGTCCAACTGGAAAATAGAACCGCTGAGAGAAAGAGTGTGAGCACTAATGTCTTGACGACGGCTGGCGTTCTGGCCGAACGGGCCTCACCTGGATCGGTCTTCGTCTTTTCTAGCTCATCTATCAAAGGTAGGGAGCCTAGCCAACTTTTCAGATATTGGCAATTCGTAACTGCGCTTGAGAGGGGTGAAGTACCAGTAAGACGCCGTGAACGTTCGATCGTTTCTGAGTTGAGGAGTACTGTCGACGAAGCTGGATTCGGAGGCTATACTGTTTTGAGTTTTTCCCGGTAGTGCTCGCGTAGCTTTACGAGCTTCGGTGCGATTACCACTTGACAATATGGTTGACGGGCATTGTTCTTAAAATATTCTTGGTGATAGTCCTCAGCTTTGTAAAACGCCTTGAACGGTACGACCTCTGTTACTATCGGTTTTTTCCAGACCTTTTCAGCATTTATTTCCTTGATAACTTCTTTCGCCGCGGATTCTTGTTCTGGGTTATGGTAGAAGACTGCGGATCGGTACTGGGTTCCAACATCTGCTCCCTGGCGATTGAGCGTGGTAGGGTCATGTGTGGTGAAGAATATGTGCAGGATATCCTTGAAGGAGATCTGTTTGGGATTGTAGGTTATCTGGATCGACTCTGCGTGCCCTGTTGACCCGGTGCAGACATCCTCGTAGGACGGGTTCGGAACTCTTCCACCGGAATAACCTGATTCAACTTTGTCTACTCCTTTCAGCTGGTCGAAGATGGCCTCTGTGCACCAGAAGCAGCCTCCTCCGAGAGTTGCTACTTCTCGATCTCTGCCAGAAGTTTCATGTGAATTCATAATTCTCTCTTCTCTTGCTAATTCTTCCTCGTCCACGGGGGCTCTGATGTTGGAAATGTTCTCCCGGAGCTTTGTCGTTCGATCATCCAGTTCGGGTACTGGACCCGGTGTCGCGTAAGCTCGTCTAGTTTCCCAATCTGGTCGCTGGAAAGGTTCACGTCAAGCGCGCCTAGGTTCTCCTCGAATTGTTCCATTGTCTTCGCGCCCACAAGTACGATGTGGCCCTTCGATAGCAGCCAGGACAGAGCTACCTGAGCTGGAGTTGCATCCTGTTCTTTGCCCACTTGCTTGATTCTCTCGACTATGTCGAAGCCTGCCTGCTCGTCGAAGAATGGGAAGAAGAGGCCTCTGTTGCCCGCTCTAGTCCCCGGAGGCTTGGAGTCTTTAGAGTATTTGCCGCTGAGGACGCCGCCGTGGAGAGGGCTCCAGACTAGTAGACTCATCTTGCTATATCGGAGAAACGGAAGAATCTCATGTTCGACATCCCGGTTGAGCAGGCTGTAGTTCATCTGGGCCGTTTCATATCGAGAGAAACCTCGTTCTTCCGCTCTTGCTTGGACAGTCGCCATCTGCCAGGCGGTAAAGTTGGATACGCCTGGATAGTTGACTAGTCCTTCTTCGACGAGGTCCTGCATCGCCTCAATCGATTGATCCAGCGGCACATGTGCGTCCCATGAATGGAACTGGTACAGGTCAATCCAGCTTGTGCCAAGCCGTTCGAGACTCTGTCGGACTGCCTGTCGAATATGGTGTCTGGAGAGGCCTATCTCGTTGATTCCTGGGCCGCTTTTGCCTCTAACCTTTGTCGCGA
>WNGQ01002041.1_pt1 | contig 20657 bp, 23 predicted proteins | sample 5407661 | NCBI WGS metagenome assembly WNGQ01 (sample SAMN13153382, study PRJNA577476) | soil metagenome | isolation source: 60 cm soil or saprolite under Garry oak tree replicate 2 | place: USA:California | collected 2016-06-15 | reverse complement strand
CGAGTCGGGCTGGCCGCGCGGCTGCATGACAAAATGGCCGTTCGTAATCGCCGACACACAGCCATGAAGGAAGCCACACCGGCGTGCAGGTCGGCGGCCAGCGCGCGCCCCTTGCCTGATCGTGTACCGATCAACTCGGCGTCAATCGGCCTGTCCCGGGGGGGTCGGCGTCACGGTGCAAGCGGTCATTTTGGCAATGCTGTTCCGATGAGGGCCGTGAGCAGAGGCGCGAAGACAATCTTGTGGGCCGGTCCGTAGCTCCCGGTTTCGAGCAGAACGAGGCTGGCACCGGTCAGGCGGCGTCGGCCGCAGCGCTGGCTGGCCGGCATCGCTGTGTCAGTCTGGCCAGGGTCCGCGGCGCCGGGGGTCAGTGCCGATGCGAAGGCTGCGGACAACCGATCGGATTTCGGCGGACAGGACAGGGCTGCCTTCTCGCCAGCAAATCAGCAGCCCGACGAAACCGGTCTTCTGACCGTCGTCGATCGTGTAGCTGATCGCGCGGCCGGCCCCGGTGCCGACGCACCCGGCCGGATCGAACGGGCGGCGCACGGCCTGGCGCCCGCCGATGACCATGGCGGTGCCGTGGGCGAAGATCTGGCTCCAGGAGATCGGCCCGGGGCCGAATCCCGCCACCGTCACGGTCAGCGTGACGCCGCCGGAGGGATACGGACCGGCCCGCCGGGGATCACAGGTCAGGCCGTGCGGGGCGGGGCGGCAGATGGGCCGGAGCGCGAAGCTGGACAGGTACGCCAGCGTGGCGCCGTAATGGAAACCGGGGAGTAAGGCGAGGCGCCCACCGGGCGGGCTGGGTCAACGTGACCGCCAGGCCGGCGCCATAATACGTCCGCTCGACCCACGCCGGCTGCTCCGAGCCCGACGGGTTCTTTGGCGAGGCCGTGATGGTGGCTGTGCTAGGCGGATGCGATGAGCAGGCCGCCAGGCTCAACAGCCCGGCCAGCCCGACAGCCAGCAAGCGATGAGCATGGGTGCTGCGCGCCGCCGTGACAACTCGCGAGCCGGTCCGCGATCTGGCATTCACGCCTCTTAGACGCTGTGCGGCGCTGAGCGGTTTCCGGGCGCAGAACTCACTCAGCGCCAGTTGTCAGAGCGGGACGGAACAACCACTCCGGCGCTGCACCAACAGCTCTGTTGCCCGCCACGTGACGGGCGCATAGCGGCGGGTCGGCGTATGCGAGCCAGGAGCAGGGCTAATCACAAAAAGTAACGTCGGCCTGGTCGGCCATGCGACCGGAACGCCGATTATGAATGTCTACTCAATCAGTAGGCTTCTGAGTTTTCTTGGATGCAGATGAACTGTTCGGTGTCGCGCCCGGTGGGTCAGGTGCAGATGCTGAAATGGTGGTGGCCGGCGAGGGTGCCTGCGGCCGCAGGCCGAGGTCAGCGGCCTCCGGGCACCGAGGGTCCGCCGCTGCGGCGAGAGCGCGGCGCATGACCGTGCTCGGGCCTGCGCTAACGCCCGAACGGCGGACCGGAGCCGAGCACCGCGCCTGAGGAGTCGTAGGCCGTCCACCGCACGACGGTGGCCGGGCTCACCGGCTGGCCGGTCATTGCCATGGTTGTCACGTACTCGCAGAACCGCCAGCGTCCCGCGGCGACGGCCCGGACTTTGGCGTGGCTGCCGTCCGCCCTTGTCAGGATCAGGTAGCTGACGTCCGGGGAGGTCTGGGCAATGACGGCGGTCCTGTAGTTGCCCAGGTACGGGCCCTTGGAGGCGCGGTAAAGCTGCCCTGCCGCCAGCTCCAGCTGCCGGTCCGGGTGAAGATAGCAGGCGGTCATGACGGTCCGGGTGCCATTTCTCGCCGTGGAGCTCACCGGGCACGCTCCCCACGGGCCGACGTAGAGAGTCGTCGACCAGGCGTAGCCGTACGCGCGTCCGGATCCGATCTGGTAGCTGGCCGGCCTCGGCCTGGCGGGCTGGCCGGGGCGGAGCCACCGATTGGCGATGACGTGGCCGCCGGCCGTGAGCGGAACGGCATAGGCCAGCTCGGAGTCCTGGGAGTAAGCGCTGATCCGCCGCACTGCCGCGGCATACGGCACGGCGAAGGCGACGTACCTGGCGTATTTGCGGCCGAACAGGTTGACCGGCCGCAATGTCAGCGCCTGGGCGTTGGTCAGGCTGACGCGCAGGTAGGCGACGTCGCTGCGGACCGTCCCGATCTCGAACTTCGGCCGGGTGCCGGTCTCCATGAGCAGCCAGGCGGGGGTGCCGCCGTTGCTGGCGGGAGCCGGTCTGCCGCGCATGCAGCTGGTCTTGAAGGCGGTGAAGCACCGGCTGATGTGATCGCCGGCCCGGTGCTCGGAGCCGGTGACCCGCCACCGCCGCCCGTTAACGGTGCCGTGGGCGATCAGGGCCCGTGGCGAGCCCGGCCGGGGCGGGTGCACGCTGACGCGGTAATGCGCGGCGCCGACGGGCGGCGGGCGGCGGCCGTGGACGCTAAGTAGCGCGGGCGCCGCGATCGCCGCGGCGATGACGGCGACGGCGAGGCCCGCGACGATGCTGAGCCGGCGCACCCGGATTGCCCTGCCTTGCCGGACGACGGCGGTGAGTAGCAACGGGCCCGGGGTGAGCCCGTCGAGGGCGGTGCCGAGCCGCGCCCGCAAGTCGTGCTCGTCGCGAATGATCATCGTTCCTCCCAGTCCGCCAGTTCCGCGCTGCCGCGGAGCTTGGCCAGGGCACGGGACGTCTGGCTCTTGACGGTGCCGACCGTGCACCCCAGCGTGGCCGCGGCCTGCGTCTCCGTCAGATCCAGCCAGAACCTGAGGACGACGACCTCACGCTGCCTGGGCGGCAACCTCAAGAGGGCGGCGATGATCACGCTCCGGTCCTGGTGCCGTTCGGCGGGGTCGGCGAGAGCAAAGTCCGGGACGGCAGCGTGCAGCTGCTCGGCCACCCGGCGCTTGCGGAATCCGCGCCGGTGCGCGTTGAGCAGGATCCGCCGCAGGTACGCGTCTGGGTCGCCGGCCCGGCAGACCCGCGGCCAGGAGGCGTAAGCGCTGGCCAGCGCCGTCTGGGCCAGATCCTCGGCCAGGCCGCGATCACCGGTGATGCCGTACGCCAGGCGAACCAGGCCAGGCCAGCGACCGTGCGCGAACTCGCTGAACTCGGCGGACACGCCGTCGTCCACGACCACCTCCCACCGCTACTTATCCAGAGGACGAATCGCGGCCAAAGGGTTGCCTTCCCGGAAACGGCATCGGATACAGCCGGAAGACATTCCGCGTCCTGACGACACAGAACCGGGGTGGTGCCGGTGCGGGCGGCGAACCGGTCTCGGTCCGCGATCCGGCAGATGTCGCCGGCATCGCCGATGTTGGGCGGCGGCGATGAACCGGGCGTTGTTGAACACCAGTGCGCCGCCGGAGAACTTGGCGCGATCGAAGGTGACCTCGCCGCCACTAAAGGTCGCGTCGTCAATCTGACCGCGCCGCCGGAGAACTCTGCTCCGTCGAACCCAGACGTGACCACCGGAGAACTCCGCGCCGAAGAAGAGGACACCGCTGGTTGCAGGGTTACCCGGCCCGTTGGTATTCGGTTCCCGGATGAGACGCGCGGTGGGTCCGGTCACGCGGGCCATTTTCGCCCTGGCTGGTGAGCGTATTGTTCAGGTCGAGGGACGATGCGGTCGGCTCGGCCGTTGCCGGCCGCGCGGACGCGGGCGCTCCCAAAATTCGGGCCGCCGTCTCGGGGACCCTCAGGCGCGGTCTGGAACGTCGGGAGAGTACCGCTGGATTCAGCGTTTGGGCGGCGGAGCGGCGACGACGTAGTCGAACCGGACCGGCCCTGCCGGGCCGCCGAGCTTGACGAGGCGGAAGTGCCAGGTCGCCGGCGGCATCGGGCACCACTCCTCGCCCTGAGTGCAGATGTCGAAGGCCCCGTGCCGCCGGCAGGAGGCCGCCGGGCGGCGCCCGCTTGTCCAGCTCCAGACCTCAGCGCCGGCCAGGTGCGGAATGCGCGCGACGACGAAGGCACGGACTTCGTGCCGGACGGTCAGCTGGTTGAGAAGAATGACGCCGGCCCGCTCGCGGGAGGTGAACGTCCTGGTTGCCCGGCCTGGGCCGAGCCGGAACGTCCGTGTCGTCTGGACCAGGGATCGGAGCTGGCGCGACTGGTGTCCGCTGGCCGCGGCGGCGAGCGCGGCGTGCGCTGGGCGGCGGTGTGGTGCTCCCTGATGGCCGTGAGCTGGCCGGCTGCCGCAGGCGGTCAGCGCGACCGCGAAGGCGACCGCCGCGGCGACCATGCCGCATGAACGGCGCGCGCGGGCAACTCGCGCGGCGGTTCGCCGCGCCCAGATCCCGCTCGTGTGCATCGGGCGCTCCGATGAGCCGGCTGAGTGCAGTATCACCAGGGTAGCCCGGAATCTGGCCGCCGGGACCCGGCGAGCTTTGCTGAACGGCGCGGCCCGAATGCCGCACACGTCGAACGGACCGACCGGGTCCGGTCACCGCGTCTGGAGGGCTGGCATGGGCCGGGCGGAGCCGGTGAGGACGTGCAACTCGGCATGGCCCGTGCCCGGCCGGACGCCGCGCTCTAGGGCCCGCGGTGCCCGCGTGAGCGGGCGCCCCGAGCGCCGGCGGCCGTGATTGCCGCCACTGGCGCATATTGTTTAACTGTCCTTTTTGCTGGCTTCCGGCCGTGCCGGGCTCGCTCCGGCCTGGTCGGCGTGCCGCCAGCACCGCCGGTGCCTGCTGAGCAGCGCGGAGCGACCAGCATGTTCGAGAGGTTTACCGACCGGGCGCGGCGGGTTGTGGGCCTGGCTCAAGAGGAAGCCAGGATGCTGAACCACAACTACATCGGCACCGAGCACATACTGCTCGGCCTGATCCACGAGGGCGAGGGCGTCGCAGCCAAGGCGCTGGAGTCGCTTGGCATCAGCCTGGAGGCCGTGCGCCAGCAGGTCGAGGAGATCATCGGGCAGGGCCAGCAGGCCCCGTCTGGCCATATTCCCTTCACCCCGAGGGCGAAGAAGGTGCTCGAGCTTTCGCTCCGCGAGGCACTCCAGCTTGGCCACAACTACATCGGCACCGAGCACATACTGCTCGGGCTGATCCGCGAGGGCGAGGACGTCGCCGCGCAGGTGCTCGTGCGGCTCGGCGCTGACCTGAACCGGGTCCGCCAGCAGGTGATCCAGCTGCTGCACGCCTACCACGGCCGGGAGGTGGAGGCAGCGCGCGCGGGGCCGTGGCCGCGCCCGACGGCCCGGGGCGAACGGCGGCTGCTGTCGCAGCTGCAGGCGCGGCTCACGGCGCTCGAGTCCCGGGCTATCGGCCGTCGAGCAGCGGGTGGGCACCGGAGCCGACACGCGCGAGCTGGACCGCCAGATTCAGCGGGTCCGCGGCGAGAAAGTCGCCGCCGTCGACGCCCAGGAATACGAATAGGCCGCCTCGCTGCGTGACCAGGAAACCATTTGCTGGCCGAGAAGGAGGCTTTCCAGCAGGACTGGCACGCCGCACACCCCGGCCTGCCGGCCCTCGCCGAACGGTGCTCTGAGCTGAGCGAGGAACGGACCGCCTGCGTGCCTTGCTGCGCGAGCACGGCATCGAACCGGAAGGGAAACGGGCGTGACCCGCCAGCTTCCACAGCCTGGAGACGGTCCGCCCAGGTTCTCGTCACATCGCGCCTCATGCGGGTGATTCGAAACGGCTCAGAAGGTGACGGTCGCACTGGTAGCGATAAGGCTGCTGGGCGGTGAACCGCCCAGCAGCCGCTCGCAGCGTGATCGCGACAGCTCGCATGCGATGCGCGGCCTGCCCGGGGAGCTCCTCAGCCGCCCGCTGACAGCAAGGACGAGGTCAGGTCCTTCGTCGAGTCGACGACGAGGCAACTGAGCAACCGTCGCCCTGTCGTCCATGCCTGCGGTAGCGGGAACAGGACGTGAAGGGCCATTGTGCTGGTGATCTTCGACTTGTCCAGGCTGGCCGCCTCCCGGGCCTGGCAGCCATGTCTGGCCTCGAGGACCAGCGCCTGACGACCCGGATAGGTCGCGTCGGTCGCGTTGAACTGCGCGAAGACCTGCGCATTGTGCGGCGTTGTGCATCGCACTGCTGTCACTTGAGCCATTCCGAGCATCGCCTGCCCTGGGGGCGGGTTCTGGAAGCAGTCCCCGAGGCGCAGCGAGAAGATATCCACCTGGCCCGAGCCGGTGATCGTGCCGGCCGTTGACCGGTGCGCCTGAGAGGCGGCCGTGACCACAATGATGACCACGATGACCACGACCCATACCCCCGACAGCACGAGGCCCGCGACGGCCAGGCCCTTTCCGCGCTGGCGCCGCCTGCGGATCTGAACCAGCCCGATGATGCTGAAGATGACGCTCAGCAGCACCGCGCTGACGAGGCCGAGGACAAAGCCGGCGATCGCGAAGCCGTTGAAACTGGGATTCGTCGGCACTGTGGCCTGCCCGTACAGCTGGTACGGATAGGTGACGGGCGGAGCGACGGGCAGGCCGGAGCCGGGCACGGTGTCATCGCTGACCCATAGCTGCCACTGGGGCGGAACGGGCGGCCAGCTTGGGTCCGGCTGCCAGCCGGCGGGCGGCACGAAGCCGACCGGAAGCGGCCACCCTGGTGGCGGGTTGAATCGTAGTCCCATGAGGCCACGTCCTCTCATCCACGTCGGGCGGCGTACGCGACCAGCGGTCGGCACCGTGGGCAGGCGCAATAGTTAGATATCAGGCTAGGCCGGCCAAATTTCCCCCGTCGGGGTCGCGGAGGTGACAATCGAGTAACAGTCCTGCCCGGCGGACTGTTAGGCGCGCCGGCGGTTGCCGCTGATCATGGCGGAGCGCTCGATCGGGCTGAGATTGCCGCAGTGGTCAAGCACCAACATCGGGCAGGGAATGTCGCGGCGGCGGCCGACTGACAGGCGAAGAGCGAGAACGCGCGAACCATGGTCGTCCTGCGTCCGATGTGCTGCACAGACTGCCGCCAGTGGAGCCGAGGAACCCCACGGAGATCGGCGCCTCGCGGTTGTAGTCGCCGGTTCTCAGGCCGCGCCCGGCATCGCACGGCGTAACATATCTTTCTGCCCAGAAGGTCGGCATTTCGGGTGGAAAGGAATATGGTGCAGCACGAATCACTTCGATCGAAGACGGCTCCGAAGATGCCTGCGATCCTGCGGGGGTTGTTCGTGGCCGTCGCGGTGGTAGCCACGGCTCTCGGGGCGGCGGCGTGTGGTCCGGATTCGCAATCGCACCCCACGCACTCGACAACGCCCCCGGGCGGGTATTAGACCGACACCTTTTGCAGCTAGCTCTCAACCGCTGCCACTGACCTGGGTAGCCACGATCATGGAAGGGGGAGCTGTGGAGCTTGGGCACGACAATCCGAACCCGCAGAACAAGACAGTTCCCAGCGGCGGGCTGAGCCGCCGGCTATCGGCCCGGGCCGGTTCTGTCTGGTTCAGGTGATGCTTGCGACCGACGCCTGCTGCCAGCTCAGCCTCGCATATATCGCTGCGGACTACTCCGACAGGAGTAATGCGCGTCAACTTCACGGTTTGGTGCCGGCACCGACTGCCGGCGCCAGTGTGGGCATCGAGTCTTGGCGCCCATAAGGACCTGCCCGCTGGAGGTTACGACATGGCCTCAGAGTCATCGCAGAGAGTGAGCCGCTTCCCGATCGCTCCGCCCTGAGTCCGCTGCCGATCCGGGCGGGCGTACGGTGCTCCTCGTCGGCGCCGTCCATCGCTCAGAACATCCGGCTATGTTCGCCGCCAGATCCGCGTCGGCGGTGTCTCAATAAAGGACCTTCAGGTGATGCCCTCTAACCTTGAAGCTTGCTGGCCGCGTTCACCAGGACTTCGGCGGCAGCCTCGGGACTTCGGGCGAGTCCCGTCGCGCCGAACGCGCTGACCACCGCACGGGAGAGGAATCCACTCGGCGACCTGCTGATGGTGCCAGCGGCGGCAGCCCACATCGTCAATCACGCAAGGGATGCCCGCATCATCTCCCGATCGCTGGATCTCGCCGACGGCCAGCCGGAGCAGCGTACTCAGCATCGGAGGCTTCGCCGTTGAGTCGGGCTTGGCGTGGCGGAGCTAGCCGCGGCGCGGCCAGGTCCAGGCTGTTCCGTTCCACTACTCTAGGAAGATGGCGCCGGTCCCGCCGTGCGCTGAGCCGACCGCGAGGGCGCCGCCGGTGGGGGTGATGGCTACCGCCTGGAGGAAGTCGCTGGCGGCGGAGGCGGCGGCCACGCCTTGCAGGACGCTGCTGGCAGGGCCGCGGACCTGTTTCCACTGAAGTAGCGCGGATGTGTGCGCTCCTCGGGCTACCGGGCCGCGCCCCCAGGCGCCATTCCCCGAAGCCGGGCGCACGATAGGTGACAGCTCCGGCACGATGGGTGGTTTCGCCGTTGAATCCACCAATCCTGTGCTCTGGCTATTCCTGGCGGGCTAGCGTATCGGTCCGGGTAATGGTGCCGGACGGGTCGGCCTGCTGAGCGTTCCGGTCCGGCCGGGATGTGCCGAGGAGAGCCGATGCGACGACGTCTGGTCATGATGGTCCTAGCGGGCGCGGCGGCGGTGTGGTGCACCGCGCCGCTGCCGGTCACGGCTGAGCCGGCCGCGCGGGCCGTCGCCTGGGCCGGCACCTGGGGCACGGCGATCGAGGTGCCCGGCCTGGCGTCGCTGAACCAGGGCGGGCAAGCCGAGGTGCGCTCGGTGTCGTGCGGCGCGGCGGGCAACTGCGCCGCCGCCGGCGGTTACCTGGACGGCTCCTTCCGCTACCAGGTGTTCGTGGTCAGCGAGACGAACGGCACCTTTCCGCAAGGCGATCGAGGTCCCCGGCTCGGGCACCCTGAACGCAGGTCGGTTTGGCAACGTCACCATGGTGTCGTGCGACACGGCAGGCAACTGCGCCGCCGGCCTGACCTACACGGACGACATCGGGCGACAGCAGGCGTTCGTGGTCAGTCAGACGAACGGCACCTGGGGCAACGCGATGGAGATACCCGGCTTGGGCACCCTGAACGCGGGCGGGAATGCCAGCGCCAACTCGGTGTCGTGCGGCTCGGCGGGTGACTGCGCCGCCGGCGGGTTCTACCGCGACAGCGCCGGTCACCCGCAGGCGTCAGCCAGGCCTAGGCGTCTCGTGCGTGCACGCCGCGTTCATTTGCTGCTCGTCGGACGAGACCCGCCTGCCAGTTATTCCAGGACTCAGTCGGCAAGACGCTGCTGCAGGCAGTTTCGTGTGCCCACAATTTCACGGGCGTCGCAGTACGAGGTATACAGCGACCACGCAGCCGGGCTGGCGGATCGTCTTTCGCCACTAATACCCGCAGTCGAGGCTACCCGGTGGCCGAACACTGGAACGGCACGCGCTGGCGCGCCACGGCGCTGTTGGCGGACTGCACGGCTGGATCGCGGCGGCCAGCGCCTCAACATCTGGGCGGTCAGCGTGTTTAACGGCTACGTGCTGCGCTGGGACGGCTCGCACCACGCACTGGGACCGGGCCGGCCTGCGGCCGCAGCCGGGCTTCCACGGTGGTCGGGTCAGCGTGAACATTGCCCGGCCGGCGCGGCCGGGAAGAGCATTGCGGACGGCCGGACAGCTGCGCAGGGCGGCGGCGGTGGGCCAGTTGCCGGGGCATCGCCTGCCTTCGGGATGGGCCCGAGTGATCCGGGAGCCCAGTGCCCACTGTCTTGGATCTTGGCGATTTTCGGAACGACGGGCTGGACGAGTCCGGCCACTGTGGCCTCGCCTATGACGTGCTCGGCGGCGCGGCGCTGCCCTGGCGCGGGCCGGTGAAGATCAGCCGGATCGGGCGGGAGGACGCCGCTGTCTGGATGTCGACCGGTGCCGCGCGGCCGGCGCGGCCTTAGCTGAACTCAACACGAGGAATGCCGCCGACCCCGCCCACTCCGTCATCGTGGGCGAATACAAGATCGCCGAGGATCAGCAGTCATTCTGCGGCACCTCCCGCGACGACCCGCTCACCGAGCAGTTCGCCAGCTACTCGTCCCACAACCCCACCGCGCTCCCCGAACTCGCCTTCGTCGACTGGCACTCCGGCGGCATCCAGGTCAACCTGGCCGACCCGGCCAACCCCAGCCAGGCCGGATCCTTCCTGCCAAAGCCGCTGAACAAGGTCGCCCTGGAAGACCCCGCGCTCAGCAGCGGACCCAACAAGGTCGTGTTCTGGAGCTACCCCATCATCCGCGACGGCCTGATCTACGCCATCGACATCCGTAACGGCCTGTACGTGCTCAAATACACCGGCCCGCACGCCGATGAAGTGGCAGGCTTCAGCTTCCTCGAAGGCAACTCCAACCTCGGCGACGCGGTCCGCCTCGGCTCGTAATCCAGCGGAGGAGGTGCCGCCCCTGTCCCTGTTCTGGCTGCCGGGCGGCGCCACGCGCGCTCGGGGGGCAGCCCGGCCCGGCGGCCCGCCAGGCCGCTCGCCGGCGAGCGCTTTGCTTGAGGAAGCCTGCCGTGGTCTGGGTCAGGGCCAGCCACGTTCGTGGATCGGGGCGACCACGGCATCAGTGATGATCATGTGCGCTGGCGCGCAGACCGGCCAGGCGATGTAGTCAGCGACATCCTCCGGCGGGTAGCGCGTCTGCCGGGGCCGCCCGGCTCGGCTGATACCGATCCGCCGGGTCCCAGGTGCCCCAGTGAGTGGCCATAGCGCCGGGGTATAGGCACACGACGCGGACGCCGTGCGGGGCCCCCTCGTCGGCGAGGGCCTGGGTGAGCCCGGTCAGACCGAACTTGGTGGCGCAGTACGCCGAAGCGTTGGCCCAGCCGCGGCGGCCGGCGACCGAAGAGACATTGACGATGGTGCCGCCGGCCGCCAGGCGCGTGCGCGGCAGGACGGCCGGTCAGCACGGACGCGCTGGCCGGCCCTTCCGTCCCGCTGGAGTCGCTGGCCTAGCCGGTAACACGGGCCAGGGAGGCCGCCACGGCGGCTTCGCGGGCCTGGGCTATCTGACCCACAGGGAAGACAGCCAGCGGAGCCGCCTGATCACCGGCTGGCTCGGCGGCCACGGGCCGGCCAGCTTGGTCCGCGCTTGGGTCCACCGGGTGAGCAGCCGGCCCCCGCCGTGCCCGTGCAGCCATTCAGCCAGGTACGTGAACCAGTTCTTCCGGTGCCAGTCGTGTCGCGCGTTCGATTCATCAAACCGGACCGGGGGCCAGCGTCGTGCGGTCTTCGCCCGGAAGACAGCCTCGTCGTTGTTCAGGCGCACCCAGAGCCTGGCCTTGCTGAGTGTCTTGTCCGGGTTCTCAAAGTTCGGGTTCGCGAAGATGTCGACGCCATACCAATCGAGCCTGGGCGCGATCCACTTGTACAACTGGTTAGCGGGGGCGCAGATGATTTGCCCGAACTTGACTCTGGTCCCTTTGACTAGCTTCTCGCCGTACCTCAGCATGGCGACATTAGTGCGGGCCCTGTTGACAGACCGAGGGTACTTGAGCGGATTCGCGGGTCCGTTCTCGTGCCAGAACGTCACCTCGGAATGCGCCGGTGCCGAGGCGAACAGTGCTTTCAGCCGGGCGTCCAGCTTCCCGGACAGCAGGTCAGCCGGGCTGGGGCGCAACGACAGCGTCACCCAGGCGCCCTCGGCCCCAGTGGGCCAGGCAGCGGGGAAGACATTCTCGGCGTCATAGTAGACGCGGACGTCCCGGGCGCGGGGGATGGCGGCCTTGAACCGGGTCCAGTAGTTCCGGTTCACGCCGATGGTGACCCGGCCTCCTGTGCTGGCGGCGAAGGCCGCGGCCGGGATGGCAAGCACGGCGACCGCGGCGAGTGCTGCCAGCCACCGGGCCATGATTCGTGTTCGCTTCACCAGTTGATCTTCCCTTTTCTGGTCAGCGACGGCCGAGGTGTGACTAACGGGAAGGATACCGACGAGCCCGGCTGCGCGCGGCGCAAATCGCGATATAAGCATGCGCGTCCCGCGGACAAAGCGCTGACCTGGGGCGCCGTCAGACGCGCCCCAGATCAGCGGCTATCTAACGCTCAGCAGTCAGTCCAAGACAAAACAGCGGCAACGCAGAGGACGCGCCAGCCTACGGCTGCATGTGACGATGCACCACGGCATGGCCCAGCAGATCCTGGCGACCGACCTACGCCGCCGAGGAGGGCGATGGAGTTGCTCGCCGGTCCGCTGCTCTGTTGTCGCAGTTCGGGCAGTGGTCACCTCAACGGCAGCCCGGCCAGCTGGAACGGGCCACAGGCACTGACCTCAGACGGCCAGCTTCCGCAGAAGCAGCGGGCGGTGCGGCGGCACGGGAATCCCCGGAGCCGCCACACTCGGCAAGCCGTGCGTCGCTTGCTACGCCGACCAGCCTCGGCCAGCACACAGATAACCCCGCTCTGCGCGCCCAGATACCCAAGCCTGGCAGCAACGTTTCGATACAGATCGAGCCGAGTGTGCGCGGCCTCCATGCTTCCCCTGCTTCGGCGCCTGTCACGTAGCGTGACGCTGACCGTCGTAAGCGCGCCTCCAGCCTTCGGGTTGGTGCTGCTCGTGGTTGTAGTCCGGGTTGCCGCGGGACATGATCGTGCTGCGTCCGGTTGCGGTGTGTCACGTTGCGCCCGCCGAAACTGTTTCGGACAATTGGCGCCATGGCGAAGAATGTGTCCGTGGTGGTCACTGATGACCTGGACGGGTCGCAGGGCGCCGAGACGGTGGCGTTCGGCCTGGACGGGTGAGCTACGAGATTGATCTCGCGCAGCCGAACCGGGCCCGGCTCCCGGGGCGCTGGCCCCGTTCATCGCGGCAGGCCGGCGGGTGAGTCGCGGCGGCGGCGGCCGCAGCTCCGGCGCGGCGGGCCGGCCGCGGGTGGACCGTGCCGCGGTGCGGGCCCGGGCGCGCCAGGCAGGCCTCGAAGTATCTGAACGGGGCCGGATCAGCGCCGAGGTCATGCGGCAGTACGAAGCAGCGCACTAACTATCCATTCGCCGCTGACTCCGCGGGCGCGGTCCTCGCGCCGAAACCCCTACGCCAGAGTCCGCCTTCGGCCCGGCTGCGCGCTACGCGCCGGATCGCCGACTCGGGCGCGGCATAGTGGGGCTGCTCGCCGTCATTCTGTGCGCCCCTGCCCGGCGGTAGGGGGCAGTCTCCGCTCGGCGGCGATCTGACCTCAACGCACTGACCACCGACTCGGGCGTGCAGGCACGTGCAGCGACGGCCACTGTGTCGGTGGGGGGACTTGAACCGCTGGCCAATATCCTCGGCTCCTCCCTTGATCCATGGCTGTGCGTCTGACCTGCAGTGTTACGGCTAGCGTTAATTTGCCGCCTTGCCGGTTCGGGAGCGGATCTTCGAATTCCTCCAGGGCCACGATGGCCTGGCCCTGGCAGAGGTGGGGCGGTTCAAGGAGGCGATCGCCGCGCAAGCGGGAGGACCTGGCGATCGCCGATGTGGCCGGGGTGCTGGGCTCACGAGAGCCTACCGAACTCAGGCTCACTGGCCTGCTCCTGCTGACTCCCCGGTTGCGGTGAACGCTAGGGATATGCGGCTTCGCGTCAACGCGAGCGAATGGCCGGCGAGAGCCGCCCGGGAGTCCGCTGTCGAAGTCGAAGCGGCCGGCGCCCCTTCGTGCGCCGCTGCCTGACGAATCGCGGCTGTTCGCTGCCAGCAACTGCCGCTGCCTGCAGTGATCTGCCGATTCGGGTCGGCCGACGATGCACGGGCGAGCCGATGTCGGGCCGGACGTGTGGCTGCACGAGCGCGAATTGAACGGCGCGGTCCCTCGTGCCTCTTACTTCGGATTCCGGATGCTTGCGGCCATGACGCGAGCGTGCAGGGGCGCGAGAATGTGGCTATGTCCGTATGGTCCATGCTCAAGGAATGCGTCAGCCAGCTGGATGAGCCGTTCCGCCGGAGCGAGGTGGTGGGCTGGTTCGGGCGGCACTTCCGGAGGTCAAGGAGACGACCGTGACGGCCCGTATTTATGCTGCGACGGCCAGCGCCCTGAACCGCGTGGAGAATCACCCTTACCTGGGCAAGAGACCCGCGTTGCTGCAGCGTACTGATCACGGCCTGTCCGTGCGGGCTGCAGGTCCGGACCCAGGCTATCGTCGCGAGATGCCGGCTGGCGTCGCAGCCGTTCCCGTCCCGGTCCGGAATATCGAGCCGCGGCAGCGGATGCGCGCTGACCTCGCCCGCAGGCGCGTCGAGGCGCTGGTCGCCGGTTTCGCCGGCTACGTGTCGCGGTTCGAGGCGAGCAACACCTTTACTGGGCCCAGTGTCTACTTCCGCGAGCGGGCCATCGAGCGCCGCCGTTCGCATGACAGCGTCGATGCCCTGCTGGCTGATGAGCGGTTCCTGGAATACGTGTACGCGGTGCTCCCGGCCTGGGGCATGCACCGGATGGGGCCCAGCGCGCGAAGGTCACCGAGCATACCCTGCTGGTCTCGTCGCAGCGCGCAGCGGCGCCCGACCTAGCGGAGTTGCGGCCGCAGGACATCACCCAGCTCGGCCCCGACAGCATCCCGGCGTAGGGGAGCGCGCCTGGCGGGTCATCTCGGCGATCAAAGCCAGCACGTCTGAGACGCAGATCGTCGCCGGGAGCAAGGTGCTTCATCATGTTTCTGCCTGATCTCATCCCGCCGGTCGATCGGCAGTGCACCTTCCGGTTCTTCACCGGCCAGAAGGCCGTCCGGGGCGGTGACCGCCGCGCCTTCCTGGAGCGGTTCCCCTACCTCGCCGAAATCGGCCGGCGGTGCAAAGACCACATAGAGGCCGCGATACGCCAGGGGAACCGCATGAGCGCTGGCCGCGCCGAGGTAATCGACAACGCCATCATCGGCTTCATGATCACGCAAGACGACCAACGGCCATAGTGCCAGCTCTCCTCCGCGACGGAGCAACACCGTGGGCCGTGGAGATCAAGGTCCGGGGCGCGCCGGGTCGGCCAGTATTACCGGCACGCCATTGCGCAGGCCGCTCTCTACCGCCAGTTCATCCGCACCGCCACCCCGCTGAGCCCGTGGTTCAAGAGACACCACCTCGGTCAGGCTTCATGCCGCGCAGCGATCGTTGTCCCGGAACACGCCGGGCCGCATACCAAGCGGGCGAGCCGCCTGAGCGCTGTGTCCGCGGCGCTGGACGTCGCCTTCCTTCAAATTCCTGGCCACTCCGCGGAACTGCGCGGTGTTCCAGTTGACAATGGCGAACCCCAGGCAGCGCCGATCTGCCGACCCGACTGCTCCCATCCGTATCCGCCCACCATCCACGCTAAGGAAGCGGTTTCAAGAACGCTCACCTGGATGCCCTGACCAGCGGGAACACCCTGGCCCCATGGCAGTTCTGGCACGTATTCGGCCAGCGGCGTGTGCTGGTAGGACTGCGCAGAGTGACTGTCATCCGGTCTCTCGTCGATAGCAACCGCGCGGATCGCTGATTCGGCGCTGCCCGCTAGCAGGCCATTCTGTGGCTGGGCGGCTCACAGAACATCCGGTTCGGTGCGTGCACCTTGGCGGCGTTAGCACCGGATGAACGGCGGCTCAAATGAACGGCCCGCCGGTTTGCGCGCGTGCTCGCCGGTCTCGACAGCCGGGCGCCGCCAGACTACTATGTGCTGCATGGTAGATGGCGAGGCCAGTAACCTCGTCGCCCAGATGCGGCGGGGCGTGCTTCCGTTCTGCGTGCTCGCCATGCTCGGGGACGGCGAGCGGTACGGCTTCGAGCTGGTCCGTGCGCTCGCCTCGGTCGACGGGCTGGTGACCGGCGAGGGCACGATCTACCCCCTGCTGGCGCGGCTGCGGCGGCAGGGCCTGGTGGAGACCACGTGGCGGGAGTCGGACGCCGGGCCGCCGCGGCGCTATTACCGGCTGGCGCCGTCCGGGCGGGCGACGCTCGCCGAGTTCACCGGGTCCTGGACATTGTTTCGGGACAGCGTGGACGGCCTGCTGCAGGCCGGCGAGAAGGGCGGCACCACGTGAACGACGACGACCTGGTCGCCGGCTATCTCGGGCGGCTCGTTCAGGCAGCCCGCCGGCTCCCGCCGGACCGGCGGGCCGAGCTGATCGACGAGATCGCCGACCACATCGAGCAAGCCCGCGCCGTGAGCGTGGCCTCCGGGCCCGGCCTGCGGGACGTGCTGCGGCGGCTCGGCGAGCCGGAGGCGATCGCCGCGGCAGCAAGCGACTCAGCGCCCGATTTCGCCGGCGCCTTCGCGCAGCCCGGCGCGGTGATCACGCAGTCCCCGGCCGGCCGCGGGCCGCGCCGGCAGCGCCGGCTCGACGTGGCCGCGGTGACGCTGGCGCTGGGCAGCGCGCTGCTGGCGCCGGTCAGCTTCGTCCTCGCGCTGCTCGGCTGGGCAGCGGGCCTCGTGCTGCTGCTGCTCTCACCGCGATGGCCAAGACGCGCCAAGGTGCTCGGCGCCGTCACCGGAACGCTGGCGCTGCCGCTCTTCGGCGCGCTGCTCGCCACGCTGGCCAAAACCTGGTACTGGCAGCAGGCCGGCCCGTTTGGCTGGCCGACCGGCGCTGGCCCGTTCATCTCCACGATCGTGGTGACGGCCGCTGTGGTGGCGGTCACCCTGGTCGGCGTCCGGCTCCTGCGGTATCCCCTCTCCCAGCCCGCCGGACCCGGGCCAGCCACGCCAGCGGGCCGCACTGCCACAGGACCAGCGGCGGCCGCGGCGCCCGAGCCAGCCACCTCGGCCCGGGCGAGCCGATAGGTCCCAGCCCTCGGTGGTGCCACTCCGCCACCAGGGCGACGGCAGCCGATTCGCGAGCGAGTCCGCCCCGCTCAGCGCCCGAGGATCCCAGATCCCCAGGCTCCCGGCGACGATCTAAACAAGTTGCCCATTTTGGGTGGCTCAGACTTGGACCCGGCCGTGTCCTCGCCCACGCACATATCTGCCAGTTAAGTGCGGCCTGTGAGAACCGCCTCGCAGGCGTCATCGTCGCGCGAAAAAGGGCGGCGATGACTGGCGTCCTGAACCTGCGGCGGTCGCGGCATTCGCGTGCATGACCCGAGACGCCAATGCCGGATCATTCAGCGGATGGCGCGCGTGCTCAACGAATGTCCGGCGGCGGAGATTTCGGTCCGGGCAACGGTACACCCGGCAGGCGGTACGTTCGAAGATCGCTTCCTTCTCCGCTGTGCTGAGCTGAGCGGTCAGCTCCCGGCACATGTCACATACGACCGTAGGTCGTGGCGAAGCTAGATACCGGCCAGTCGGATCCGAACATGAGGCGATCAGGGCCGAAGGCGGCCAGCACGGTCTCGTAGTAGGGCCGCAGGCCGCTGGCGCGGGCCGGGCGCGTGTGCACGCCGCACAGCTTGCATGTCACATTGGACAGCGCCGCCAGGCTGCGGATCGCAGCAGCCCACGTCCCGTTCGTGCTTTCCGTCCGGAACCGGCGGGCGGCCCGCCCAGGTAGTCGAGCACGAAGCTGAGCTCCGGCACCGACCGGGCCGCGGTGACCGCGGCGGGCAGCTAGTGCGGCAGCGTCACGATGTCAAAGCTCAGTCCCTCCGCCGCCAGCGCGTGCAGGCCGCGGAGCACCGCAGGCTGCGCCAGCCAGCCCGGGTCCGCCTCAACCAGAACCGGGTGCCGGATGCCGCGCAGGAACTCCCCGCCCTGCAGCGCCCGCAGCCCAGCCACCGTGTCGGCGACGGCGGGGGCGGTCAGGTCCGTCCAGCCCGCCACCCGGCCAGCAGGCCGCCACCGGCCGCCAGCGCCAGCAGGTCAGGCGTCTCCCAGGCCTCGGCGGCCGCCTGGATGACCACGGTGCCGGTTATCCCGGCCGCTGCCGCCAGCGGGACCAGATCGGCGAGCGTGAAGGACCGGCGCAGCAGGGCGGGCTCGTCGTCGGTGGCCCAGGGCTGGGCGCCCATGAGCCAGCGATGCTCCCGCGCTGCAAGATCCCACAGATGGTGATCCGCCGGGCCGCGCCGTCGAACAGCACCATGCCGCCGTAGGGGACGACCGCCTGCGAGTCGGTGTGCAAAGGCTGGGCAGCTGGGTTGGCCATGCGAGCGGCCGCACGCAGATCAGCCTCAGTCTGCGTGACCGCAGCCATTATCGCGCTCACTCACCCAAACGTACCGAACGGGAGTGTGCGTCCAGTCGGACCGAGCGTTCGTCACTGAGCGTGAAGCCCGCTGCTTGACCGTGGCAAGCTGAACATGCCGACGGTCGCGGCGACCGCGTCGCACCCCATCGTCGATTCGTGCACCCGGCCATGGGCGTACATCATCGCGGCATGAGCGCGCACACCCCGCCCGGGAGACCTGCACATCACCAGCGGGCGGCCGGGACGACGATATCACCCATCGTTTCGGTCAGGGCCAGACTGTGCTGGCGCGCGGTCATCGCCGCGGCAAGAGCGTCGCGCTGGTCTTGATTCGTCCGCGCAGGCACGCCAGCTAGGCCAAGCGCTGCCAGTCCCTGCCGAGTCCAGGCCGCGCGGGTTCGAGAGCCTCTCGTGCCGTGCCAGCGCGTCCACGAGGCAGTCGGGAAGACCTCGATGACCTCCACACCACAGGCAGCGAGCGCGCCGAACAGGGCGAGTCCCTCGACGATCCAGGCGTAGTAGGCGCTCGCCTGGACATGTCGTTCGTCGGGTGTCCAGCGGATGCCGCAGATCGACCTGGCGAGCTGGAGCTCGCCATCGCGAGCGGTCTGTCCGTCGGCCGCGCACAGGCGAGGGCTGTCGATCGCGACGACTGCAGGCCGATTATCCAGGACAAGGTCAACGACCTGCTGGCACGTCAGGTGGCCCTGGAGTGCCAGCACCCAGCGATCATCGATGGCCGCGACGTCGAAGCCCTTTCGCTTGCCGCCCACATCAACGCCCACCCACACAGCCACGCTTCCTAGCATGCCTGGTACTTCCGGCACTGAGGCTCGGCGCGCAGATCTGACAGGGCCCGAGATTCTCCTTTGGCGGGGTCGCCGCCCCATTGCCCAGCACGCTGGCGGCGCAGCACCCGTGTTACCGGCTGCACTATCTGAGGATCTGGCGGTAGCGTTCCATGAGGATCAATCGGCTGCCGTCGTTGGCGATCGTCGGCGTTGGTCGACCTCCATTCACGCAGCGGACTGCTGACGGCGAACGGTCACTGACGGTAGCCGCCGCGCCCACCCATCCCGCTAACTAATGACACCGTAGGCGGGCACTGGGCGGACGGCTCACCACTACGCTCGCCGATCCCCCGGTCACGCGGCCGGCCAAGCAGTCTCCCTGCCGAATACGCGCGGTCGGCAGCTGACCTGACGACCTGGGATCCTGCGCGCAGATCAGCCTTTGCGGTGTGGCGAAGGTGTTGCCTGATGTCGCTTGCGAGTGTGATGGGACCGGGGGGTGTTGCAGCGGAACTGCTGTCAGCCCCGCATGGGTAGCTATCGATGCCACCAGGCCGCTGGAGCGGGTGGCCGACGACATCATCGCGTGCACGCAAGCTTGGTCGGCTGGGCAAGGCTGCCGGCGGCGCGCCGGCGAGCGCCTGGGGGCGTGCACGGCCGACGCGGGGCCGCCTGGTTTACCGGGCCGCAGGGGCGGGCCGTGCTAGCGCCGCAGCTGCGCGGTCATGAGGTAGCCGGCGGGCAGGATCACGGCTACGTGGGCGAGCTGACCGGCGCGCTCGCGCAGGCGCTCGCTGAGCCCGGCACCCGGGCGAGCCTGAGCTGCGCGGCCAGCAGCTCCCGCAGGCGATCGCGGTGATGACCGCGGGGAAGCGGCAGGCGGACCAGGCCAAGGCTGAACCCGATGGCCAGCTGGCCCAGGCTGATGTTGGCCGCAGGCTTCGGCTCCCCATCCGGCCTGCTGGCGCACGTGCTCAGCTCGCGCGCTCCCCGCCGCTGGCGCCAGGGGCAGCCGCCGCATCCGATGCGGCGAGGTGCCGTCTGCCCCGCTCGCGGTCACGTTCCTGCGTATGTCGGCGACCTCTGGCTCTGCCGCCGGTGGCCGGCCAGCGCCGGACTCGCCGTACCTGGCGCTCATATCGCCAGTGCCCTGACGGTGATCATTTACTTCTGGCGGACCGGCGCATCATCGCGGCCGCTTTTCGGCTCGCTCGGGCACTTGCTGGCTGCGCCGCGCGGCGACGCGGACGGGGTTGGCTACGCGGACGGCCTGGTGATCGCGATGGCGAAGGGCAAGCGCCCCACCTTGATCGGCGTCAGCGCCGTGTTGGTGGCGGTCCGGATCGGGGTCACCGTCCCCTCGTCGCTGGCCACGTAGGCGGTCTTCCCGTCCGGGGTGATCGCGATGGCCTCCGGGCTACCCTCCACCGTGATCGGCGTCAGCGCCGTGTTGGTGGCGGTCCGGATCGGGGTCACCGTGTCCGATCCCGGGTTGGCCACCACGTAGGCGGTCTTCCCGTCCGGGGTGATCGCGATGGTGCGGGCCTCTATCCCCACCTTGATCGGCGTCAGCGCCGTGTTGGTGGCGGTCCGGATCGGGGTCACCGGCGCGTCCTCGTTGGCCACGTAGGCGGTCTTGCCGTCCGGGGTGATCGCCATGGCGTTGGGGTGCCCCCCCAGCTTGATCGGCGTCAGGGCCGTGTTGGTGGCGGTCCGGATCGGGGTCACCGTCCCCGAAACGCTGGCCACGGAGGCCCCCTCATCGCTGGCGACGTAGGCGGTCTTCCCGTCCGGGGTGACCGCGATGATCTCGGGCGAATGCCCCACCTTGATCGGCGCCAGCGCCGTGTTGGTGGCGGTCCGGATCGGGGT
>WNGQ01003495.1_pt1 | contig 20658 bp, 20 predicted proteins | sample 5407661 | NCBI WGS metagenome assembly WNGQ01 (sample SAMN13153382, study PRJNA577476) | soil metagenome | isolation source: 60 cm soil or saprolite under Garry oak tree replicate 2 | place: USA:California | collected 2016-06-15 | reverse complement strand
TGGTTTCGATTCGCTGCTTTCAACGGTGCAAATGCCCGCCGGCATTCCCGTCGGCACACTGGCCATCGGCAAATCCGGCGCCATAAACGCCGCCCTGCTCGCCATCGCGATTCTTGCCACTAACCGCCCGGAGCTTCGGAAACGGTTGCACGCCTTTCGACAGGAGCAAGATCGAAAGGTGCGGCAAACGACGCTCGAATAACAAAAATGATCGACCCCATCGAAAGCCTCGCTTTTGGCGAGGTGCTTTTGACAGTCTTGTCGATCGCCGCGCTCTTCTCGCTCCAACTACTGAAACATGATTGAGCCACCGAAAGAACTTCTCGAATTCCTTGAACCATACGACCGCGGAGTCCAGGAACTCACGCTCGCGCTTCGGCAGGTGGTAATCGAAGAGCTGGCGCCGTGTTGCGAGTACATCCTGGAAGTGTACGCGGTTGCACTGCTCTACGGGCCAACACATGGTGTCAAGGACGGCATTTGCTACATCGGTGTGGCTAAGAATCATGTGAACCTCAGCTTCAATCGGGGAACCGAGCTCGCAGATCCCAAAAAGATTCTCGAGGGTAGCGGCAAGCAAACGCGGCATGTGAAGATCAGGAGTATGTCTGACCTGCAGCGACCGGCAATTCGTGCTTACCTGCGAGAGGCGTGCGAACAAGCCGGCCATAATGTCACTACTGAGATGGAGAGGGAGGTGAGCACAGTAGTGAAGGGAAAGTCTTCTCAAAAGCGGTTCATCGGGAGCACAAGACTATAGACTTCTCGTGGTAATGAATTACAAAAAACTTCCTTGGCTTGAATTATCCACGGCTTTAGCAGACAATGCCCACATCGAATTGCCCGGAGTCAGCATTACTTCAATGTAACTGCGTTTTCTTTTCTTCCCATCTCGCGCTCGAAGGAAGTCCAAACGTGATCGGCCAGACAGTCTCCCATTATCGGATTCTTGAAATACTGGGCGAAGGCGGTATGGGCGTGGTCTATCTGGCCGAAGACACTCACCTTGCAAGACGAGTCGCACTCAAATTCCTGACTTCATCCGATCAGCATTACCGCGCCCGGTTTCTGCGCGAGGCGCGCGCGGTATCCGCGCTGAGCCATCCGAATATTGCCGCGGTCTTCGACTATGGTGAAACCGCCGAGCAGCAACCTTACATCGTGATGGAATTGGTCAAGGGGAAAACCCTGAGCAAACTTCTTCGCGAGGGGGGGATTACGCTCGCCCAGGCCGTCGAGTTTACGGCTGCCGTCGCCGAAGCGCTGAGCGAGGCACACCGCGAACGCGTCGTTCATCGCGATATCAAACCCTCTAACGTCATCGTCACCGAACGCGGCAGCGTCAAGGTGCTCGACTTTGGTTTGGTGAAGCAATTGTTTGACGAGCGATCGCGCGGTTCCGATTCTGAGGCCCAGACGCTTTTTGCGATGCACACGAGAAGCGATGTAATCGTCGGCACGCCTCTGTATCTTTCTCCGGAGCAAGCCTCGGGAAAGCCAGTCGACGGGCGCAGCGATCTCTTTAGTCTCGGCGCTTTACTTTACGAGTGCATCACCGGACAGTCAGCGTTCTCGGGTTCCAGCGTGCTCGAGATCGGCGCCCAGGTCATTCACGTAAATCCGCCGCCGCCTTCGACCATTAATCCGGCCGTTCCCACGGACCTCGATCGGATCGTGATGAAGGCGCTCGAAAAGAACATCGAATTACGCTATCAATCCGCCGATGAGATGCTCAAGGATCTTCGCCGCGTTCTGTTGACACTGAGCACCGATGGAGTGCGGACTCGCATGCTTTCGGATCGCTCGACGCCGCATTCCCGTCGTTTGCCCACGGGGGCACTAAATACATTAACTCAAAGCCTGCGGCGCCCTCGTCTTTCGCTAGCTACGTTTGCCGTCGCGATTGTAGTCACCGGATTTGCGATCTGGGCGGCAATCCATTGGTGGCCGCGCTCATTTCATAAACCATCGGCGGTGGCCAAGGATTGGTACGACAAAGGAACAGACGCGCTGCGTAACGGAGCCTACTATCAGGCTAGCAAGGAACTGGAACAAGCAACTTCCGCGGACGACAAGTTTGCGTTGGCCCATGCACGCCTGGCCGAAGCCTGGGCGGAACTCGACTACACCGACAAAGCAAAAGATGAATTATTGCGGGTTAGCTCACTCGTGCCTGATCGCACGGCGTTGCCCCGTCTTGATGCCCTCTATCTCGAAGCGATCACCGCCAGCAGTTCGGGTGACTATACCGGGGCGATCAGATCATATGGCGAGATTGCCGGTCTCGCGCCTGACGATCCGCAAGTTTACGTCGACCTGGGACGCGCTTACGAAAAGAATAACCAGACTGACAAAGCGCTCGAGAACTACATCAAGGCAACCAATCTCAACAGCCAATATCCCACTGCCTATTTGCGTGCCGGAATTGGGCACACCCGAAAACAAGACGTTGCTGGCGCTAGTGCTGATTTCGATAAAGCGGAGACGCTCTACCGGGCGCTAAGCAACGTGGAAGGAGTTGACGAGGTTTTGCGACAAAGGGGCGTCTTGCTTCGGCGCATTGGCAAGTATGACGACGCGCGCGCGCAGTTTCAGCAGGCGCTCGACACGGCACGCGCGGTCGGCCACGAACCGCAACAGGTCAGCGCCCTGATTGAACTCAGTTACCTGGCCTCCACCCAGGGGTTGAGCCCGCAAGCCCAGGACTATGCCAGGCAGGCCGTAGAGTTTGCGCAGCAAAGACATCTCGAGAACCTCACGACTGGCGGTTTGATTGAGCTTGGTAACTCATTTCAGAGTCGCGGTGATTACAGCGAGGCCGAGAAGTACTTCAAGCAGGCGCTGGAGTTTGCGCGGGCCAACAAAGGCAGACGGCGCGAGGCAACGAGCCTCGTAAATCTCGGGGGTTTGTACATTCAGCAACTTCGTATTGACGAAGGTCTGTCGTTGGTCCAACAGGCGCTTAGTTTTTTCCAGGCGGGCAACTACCCCCGAGAAATTGCCCTTTGTTTGACGCATATCGCCCGCGCAAACCGGCGCAAAGGAGATTATGAAGTGGCGCTCAAGGCGCTGCAGCAAAAACTTCAACTGGCCCAGCAGGGGGCGGAACAGCCCCAAATCGCGCTCTCCTTCGGCGAGATCGGCGCCGTGCTGTTCGAACAGGAGCGGTACCCAGAGTCGCTAGCGCAGTACGACAAGAGCTACGCGATCAACAAGGCGATCGGTAACCGAATCTACGTAGCGTACAATCAAGCCAATCGCGGTGATATTTTGTGGCGGCTGGGCAGATACGATGAAGCTCAACAAGCATTAGGCGACGCGCTGGCGATTGCCAGCGATCCCGCGAGCGGTTACAAACAGCTAATCCCCGAGATCGAGCGCACTTCCGCGCAACGGGCTATGAGCCAGCGCCGCTTCTCGGAAGCGAAATCAAAGGCCGAACACGCGCTTGCCCTGGCCGGAAGTGAGTACAAGAATGTTACAATCGAAGCAAAATACACGTTGGGCCTTTCACAAGCTTTGAGTGGCGCCGCGCGCGACGGTAAGACAAATTGTGAGGTCGCCGCTAAGATGGCAACGGATGCGGGAGATGCCGCCCTCTTATCGCGGGCCATGCTGGCGCTCGCCGAAAGTGCACTCGCTCAAGGTGACGCCCGATCTGCTTTGGAAAAGGCAGGCGCGGCGCAAGCAAGATTTGCCAAGGGCGGGCAACAAGAATCAGAATGGCGGGCCTGGCTAATTGCCGCTCTTGCCAGCCAACGCCTCGGCGATGCGGACCAGGCTCGCCAGCAATTGGCCCAGGCCAAGGCAGTTGCTTCTCAATTGCAGCAAAGATGGGGCGCGGAGGCGTTCAAATTATACTTAGCGAGGCCTGATATTCAGGTTTACTACAAACAACTCGGCTGACTCGTCAGCCGTAAATCCAAAACTCCCAGGAATCAAGAAGGAGACAACGATCATGTTAGACGACAGAATTGGCGAACCGACTGAAGACTCCGCCATCGATCCACCAGAGACCGGGGGCGGCGGCGGAAACGCAGCCACAGGTACCAGCATGGCGCTCGAGACTCCGGCTGGTGAAGGAGCCGCTCTGAGTGATCCACCGGAATCCGGCGGCGGCGGTGGTGGTACCGGAGTTTAGATCGAAGAGTCACGGCAAAAATGAACGCGCGCGTGGCACAGACCTGCGGGTTTGTGTCACGCGATCACTTGCCCTTTGTTAGGTGTAAGTCAAACGCGGCGCCAGGTTATCAAGGAGATAACGGCGACGAATAATGCGGAACCGATGATCGACCAGATGATCGGGAAACTCGTCGTGCCTATCTTAACCGAAAAGAGCTCCGGCAGACCGAGTTTGCGCGCCAGCCACATCCCGATTAGCGCCCCGATAAAGCCGAGCGCGATCGACACCAGACAGCCGCCGTGTGAATAGCCGGTGATCGCCCTGCCGATGGCGCCACAGATTCCCGCCACGATTAACAGAATTATAAGGTCAGTAAGTGTCATTGCTTTGCGCTCCTGCTTCCGAATTCCTGCGGTAACAAAACGCTAACCCGGTGAACTGCTGCATGCGAGCTACTTCGGCAATTGTATCCGCCCTATAGCGCCCTCGCCAATGCTGCCAAAGTAAAGCATGCCGTTGTGCTCGACGACGTTGGCGATCTCGGCGTAGCACTCCCTCGATCCGTCCTGCAGATTCTCCACTACTCTGCCATTCATGTCCAATCCGAGCACGAAAGAGTATCGCTGAGGCGCAGGCTGTAGGAATTTGGGTAAACGCATAACGATTTTCCGGAGGTATGGATGCGGCAGTAAGCGATCCAGCACGCGATCGCGCGGTGTCACGAGCGCCAGCCAAAATTTGTCGCGGCCGTTGGAAAGAATCCCGTCCGGGAAGCCGGGCAAGTTATCGATGAAGATTTCCGATCTTCCGTACTTCGGACCACCAGTCCAAGTCCGACTCTGAACGAAGGCTACGTCAGTGGGTCCTTTGTTAAGCCACACACGATGTACGCGATATTTCCCGGTTTCTACTACCAAAACAAAGGACTGATCCGGACTCACTGCAACACCGTTCGCAAAACAAAGATGACTTAGAATCGTCCTCGTGGTCTTAGTCTTCGGGTCGTACGCGAGCAACCGTCCGTTTGGCCCGTGTTCAAGCAAGTCTGCGGTGAAACTTGATAGGGGAAACTTGCTGGAGGCGTCGGTGAAGTAGATTGTGCCATCGGCCGCGACATCCGCGTCGTTTGTGCAGCGAAAAGGGATGCCGTTTGCTTCTGTGCTCAGAACGGTAATCGCGGCATCTGGTGCAACCGAAAGCAAACCCTTGTTCGCATCAGCGACGATCAGATTGCCTGCATGATCGAAAATTAGCCCGAGTGGTCGCCCGTGCGTGTTCGCAAAAGTTTCAGGATGCGTCCCGTCCGGTTGCAATCGCACTATGCGGCCATCTTCCAGGCCCCCGTAGATTCGCCCCTGCGCATCGAGAGCAACGTCTTCCGGACCAAAACCTCCGCCAGTGTCCAATCGTTGTGTGCCGGCCAGACGCGAATTGCGTTCAAACTGTCCGGCAAGTGGCAGTGCTTCGGGCGGCGTCCACGCGGCTGGCGAGATGGGCACCGGCCAAAAGAGGAGATAGAGAAGAAGTGCGGCAATGATCAGGACAGCGCAGTGAAGCAGAGTCTTTGCATTCATGAAGTCGTGTGGACGTTTTCTTGTCCGACAAACTTCAGTTTGTCGTGCTTGGCAATAGACAGAAGCCCGCGCGTAAGCAAGGGCTCCTGAGCTAAGTGACGAGCCCTCCCTAACCGCCCCTACCCCAGCCGAGCTGCTCGGCTGGGGACCCCGGGGTCGGGCTTCTGCCTCGCGATCCGCGCCAAACTAAAAGTTATCGGACATCATCTCTCGCCCCGCGCTTTTTCCACCGCGCTTTCCATGTCAACGGTCAGCTTGCGCACTGCCGGCTGATCCATTGGCTCGATCCAGCGCAGTGCTTCATCCAGAACTCTCCGCTGCTGTTCGGGCCAGTTGGGACGTCCGGCGACGCTGCCGAGGTGGCCTTCGTAAAAGGCTGCACGCGGCGGACGTACGCTTTCAACAATCTCTTTCTCGACAGCGAGCGTCATGGTAGGAATGCCTGCCAGCTCGATCGCGCGCGCGGCCAGCGACACTGATTGATGACACAAACGCGAGGCCGGTACGACTAACGCTGCCTGAACCTCATGCCTCTTTATCCGCTCGACAAGTTTCGGCAGCATCTCGTCCGCGAGCCGCGCTGCGTCGGGTATGAAACCGCAGAAACTCCAGAAGACCGGATTGAGTTGGCCGATAACCCGGTTCTTTTCAAACTCAAACAACCGAGTCAGCGGTACCAGACTATTGAAGTCCTGTTGCACCGCTGACGGATCATAACCGCGGGCGCAGAAACTTAGGTCGTCAGCTTCAACCTCAGCCGGTATTTCGCGAAACGTCACGTCACCGTCAGGCAGATTTACATCGAACGGATCAGTGCCGTCGATGTAAGCGCCCGCCGAAGAGATCAGCGCGAGGTTCACCATTGGCAGCGCTCGCCGCGACGGAGTGAAGGGCGCGCGCCGGTTCTTAACAAAGGGATACGACTCGCCAAGATCGTCCGAAGCAACTGCTCCGCGATCCTTTTGCCAGCCCGCGCAACGTTGGCGCCATTCATTAATCTGCTCGATTATTTCCACCGAACAATCATTCCCTGTCTCCAGAGTCTCCTCTCGCTCGATACGCGATCACCGTAAAGGCAATAAGGCCGGCGATTATAGCAACCCCAAGCGAGGCGACGGAATAGTGGTGCAGGCTGTTGAAAGCCATGCGTCGAGGATCATCCGCAGCGACCTGGTCTATAGGCAATACCATTGCGGCGCGCAAAGCGAGCATTCGCGCCGCGATCACCCATTGGCCGACGGCCGTTGTGATGACCAGCAGCGTGAGCGATACAACTTCGACTCCGAACAAACCTCGGCCGACGTCTCGTTTGAAAATCAAGATCGCCGCGAGCGCTAACAACCCGATAAGAAAGCCGCCGACATTTATGACTGAGAGCGTGCGCGTGACGATTGTGCCGGCAATCTCGTTTGCATTAGGCGGATGAAACGAGCGAAGCACAGAAAATACGCTCGGCGCAACAACTGCGCTAAAGAACAACGCCGCACCCAGCCACAGGCCGAGAAGAAAGAGCCTTACGCTGTTCACAACCGTCATTCTTATTCGTACTCCATGATCTCAGGCAGCAGTCTAATCGTGGGCGGCTGAATTTCCGGCGGCGTCAGCTCGCGCGGATCGGGCACGGTTGTCAGCCACGAGAGTGCGCTATGTAGTTGGGTCAGGTAATCTTCGATATCCAGCGACATGAACACTTTTTTGCCGAGCCGCTCGAACTTTTCCTTCGCCCGCTGGTGCATCATGCGGGCCGCGCCGGGCCGCCCGATTTGCAGATGATGGAACGCCACGGCCGATTGAATCATTGCCTGCAGAAATAATTTTTCGTCCGGCCCAACCTCACCCATCCAGCGCTCTTCCCACGCATCATGCGCCGCATGAAACTCACCGACATTGTACAAATCGATGCCGGCCATGTATTCGATTGGATACGCCAGGATGTGCGCATCGGTATATGCCGGACGCTCTTGGCCGACGATTTCAGCAACTTGCTGTTTCATTCAATCGTTTTGCCACAGAGGCACAGAGACACAGAGAAATCTATTCAGTTTCTTTCAAGCCGGCCAGTTTTCGCTATTTCTTGCTCTGTGCCTCTGTGTCTCTGTGGCTTCCCTTTCGATCTCTGTTCAAGCGCGCAGCGATCACCTTCGCGGCCGTTGCGCCGGCGCCGGTGGCGCCACTGATTGTGGGCGCGAGCGGTTGAGAGACATCGCCGATCGCGAAAACGTTAGGCACGCTTGTTTCCTGGTCTCCATTTACGCGGATGTAACCGAGCTCGTCTACCTGCAACTGCTCGCGAAACAGTTCCGTGCCGGGCTCAACACCGACCCTTATGAGAACTCCGCCGACAGCCATCTGAAAAGATTTGAGAGCATTTTTGCGCAAGATCTCAACCGCTTCGACTCGCTCGTTGCCCAGAATCCGCTGCACCACCGCCTCGGTGAATACCGTAATGCAATGTGTGCCATGCAGTCGTTCTTTGAATTCCGGTCGCGCTCGCAGAGTCTTACCCCGACAGACCAGCGTCACCGTCGGACAAACCTCGGCAAGCAGCAACGCATTTTCCGCTGCCGCGTCACCGCCCCCGATGACGCAGACGTCTCTGCCCGCAAACAGATCCCGATCGCGCGTGGCTGATTCGATGATGCCCCGTCCGGCAAATTCATCTTCGCCGGGTATGCCAAGCTTTCTGCGCCTGACACCAGTAGCGATGACGAGGCTGATCGATTGCAACTCTTCGCCGCTGTGCAATGCGATCCGTTTCGCCTTCAAATCGACTGTTTCGATCTCGACATTGGTCCAGAGATCGAAGTCTGCCCCTTCGATGCCCGCGGAAAAACGTTCAAGTAACTCGCGGCCATTGTTCGCGCACAATCCCAAATAGTTCTCGATCGGGTTGTAAACGGATAAAAGCTGGCCGCCAATCCCAGCGTCCTGTTCGAGCAAAAGAGTGTCCAGGCGAAGCTCATCACACCAGAGCGCTGCTGATAAGCCCGCCGGTCCAGCGCCGATTATTACGACGTCGTGCATCTCAATCTGCGTTCAGATACGCTCTTGTTAGACGCCAACGACGGCGACCTCCTTTGAGAACAACACGGTGCGGAGAATCTTCGCAACTTCATCGGGCGCAATCGTCGAAGCACCTGGCGTACCGTCCGCAGCGACAAACTTGACTGCCGAGGTCATTTCCCTTGTGTCCAACTGCCAACGTCCTTCGCCTTGCTTTTCGATTCCGTTCAGTTGATTGATTAGCGGCGTCAAATCGGGGCGCTCGATGCGCGGTCGCACGATCGTCTCAGCCCATGAATAGTATGGATAGTCGATGCGATAAACCCAGCCGCCTTTAACGGGGGTCGCGATCAAGTAGATCTCGCCGCGCGCGTAATGCGAGATCGCGCTGTACGGCGCCGCGTGTCGCGTCGGATTGAAGCCAGAAGGGCTGAATATCTCCGGCGCCAGCGTGATAACGGAAAGTTTTGCATTCGCAATCTCTTCGACCGTTGAAGCCCCGCGCTCGAAACTCTCGATCGCGCTTGCGATTCTTTCCCACGCTGCGCGCCAGAGCCGTTCGTAGTCATTTGTTCTGGTGAGAACGCGCTCAACTTCCGGCAGCACAAGCTCGTAAGCGCGCGCGTCGTCGTCGATTTCTACGCCCGCAAGTTGAGAAGCAAGCGGAGAGCCGGTTTCGTCATTCGGCGAGGCCTGATCGGAACCCTGTATCACGATGCTGGCGCGCACCGCATCCTCGCTGGTGAATTCGGAAAAGTCGCCGGCCTCGGCTGCGGGAATCAACTTATCGCGCAACTCGAGCGCGCGCTTACCAGTCAAGAGGATCCACACGGAAAGGACGCCGTCAGTATCGAAATGATTGTTCGTTACCAGTTCGATCCCGCGGGTCAACTCGTTGAAGTTCGGCGCCGCGATGAGATTCAGAGCGATTTCCGTCGACGTGTCTGCCTTGACCGCAGCCGGAGTCTCGTTTCCCTTCCAGTGCGAAAAATGAATGCTGTTGTCGACTGTGCCGTCCACTGAAAGCTTCGGCACACTGTCGAGGCCCGAATGATAAAACTCGAATCTCATAGACAATTCCTTCCTACGCAAGGGACGCCGAGCTGCTGTTGAAGTGTAACGTATCCTCGTGCTGAAGCAGAAATCAGACGATTGATCCAGGCGCCTTGCGGGTCATCACGCCGACGGATAGAATGCCGCACGATCAAGCAATCCTTAAATGCGCGGAGGAGAGACTCGATGAACGGAGCCACTCAACAACAGATGGCGGAGACCACTGCCACCGAACTGAAACAACGTTTGGACAATGGCGAGGACATTCAGATCGTCGACGTGCGTGAGCCGCACGAGGTAGCGATCGCGAAGATCCCAAATTCTATTCACATCCCTTTGGGCCAAGTGGTCAACCGCATGTCCGAGATCGATCCGAGTAAGGAGACGGTGGTTCACTGCAAGATGGGCGGTCGGAGCGCACGCGCGATTATGGCGCTCAAGCAGTCGGGTTTCACCGGCAACCTGATTAACCTGAAAGGCGGCATCACAGTCTGGTCAAACGAAGTCGATCCAAGCGTGCCGAAATACTAAGCAAATGTCCGACAAATTCTAAAGTTTGTCTCCTTATTCATCGGAAAGGGCGACTGTTACCGCCACGACAAACTGAAGGAAGCTCTGATCAAGTACCGGCGAAGCGGTAACGCCCTCCAGCCCAGGGTTGCCGCCGCGGCTACCCTGGGTATCCAATTTGAACGCACCTCAATCCCGATGGGGTTGTGTCCTCTTCCACTCCTCTTCCCAACGTAGCCGCCAAGCGGCAACGTTGGGCTGGAGGGCGTTACCGCTTCGCGGTATAAAACCTTGCATCGCGAACTTCAATGCTAAATCACTATCGTCCAGCTTGATCGGACCTTCACAAAAAACCTCGGCCACTCGCCGACACCCAACGTCTAACGGGATGACAAGGGGGTTGCCGAAGCCAGTCGAAAACGATGCCACGAAAAGCGTCTTCTCCTCTGGCTGAGTGTTGTTGTCTCTCCTCTGTGACTTCGGCGCCGGGCTCGGACGGCAGCGTCTGGAGCCTGATGAATCACACACTAACAAGTTATGGAGGACACAAAAATGAGAATCACACTTTTGAAAGGTTTGTTACTTTCCCTCGTCTTGCTAACCGGCGTTGTCACAACTGCAACGGCGCAAATACCGGGAGGCGGACGCTGGGACAGGCGCGCTGACCGCCGAGATATTCGCCGCGACACCAGGGACATCCGCACGGATCGCCGCGATCTGCGCAGAGATGAGCGGGAGCGCCGGGCCGACATTCGCGATCTTCGCGAGGACAGGAAAGAAGGCGAATCCAAACAGGAACTGAGAAGTGATCGGCAGGACATCAAGGCCGACACGCGCGATATCCGTCATGACCGGCGCGACTTGCGCTGGGATCGTCGCGACCGCCGATTAGACGTTCGCGATCTGCGACACGATCGGCGTGGTCGCTAGAACGCTGGCAGAAGACTATCGATTTGCGTGATCAACGCGAGGTTCGGAGGGGCTGAATCCGGATCAACTCGCACGGTCACGCTAAAAGAGGGACGAGTGACGTGAGGCACACTCGTCCCTTTTTCTTTTCAACCACGGCAATCGGAAATATCCACCCTCAAGCGGTGACGCAAATGCCGCAAGCTACTTTCCTGTTTCTTCCAGCTTGATGAAGGGGCTCAGCTTCGTAATCACCATATCGTCGATCGCTTCCATCCGACAAGCGAGCGCGGGCCGGTCAGAGCTTTCGGTTTGCCCGGCGCCGTGATACCAGATCTGGCAATTCGTGCATTCGCCGTTCCAGCAAAAATCGCCGTACGAAATCGTGTTGAGGGAAAGATACTGAAAGCAACGGAGCAACCGGTTCTTTTCGGGGACCTCGACGCGCCTACCGAGGACTTCAATCGTAATGAGTTTTTCGAACGGGTCGAGGAGATCGCTCTCGATCGGTGCTGGTGGCATCGCTTGAAGACTCTGTTCCGACATCGGCGTAAGTATATCGTTTCTTTGTTTCTCCTTCCACAGATTACGCAGATTTCACAGACTGAATCAGTGTAATCTGCGTATTCTGTGGATGCATCTTTGCCGGGACATTGCTAAACTAGGGACACACGGAGGTGACAAAGTTGGGCTTAGTCATTTATACCAAACCGGCGTGTCCTTATTGCCAGCAGGCGCGAGATTATTACAATTCACAAGGTGTTCCCTTTACAGACTATGATGCGCAGACCGATCGGGCGCGTCGGGCCGAGATGTTCGCCTACTCCGGCGGCGATCCAACCGTGCCGTGCATCGTCAAGGACGGTAAGCATGTGCAATCAGGGTGGGGTGATCCGCTGCGGGGTTGAACCGTGCACGACTGAGCGGGCCGTGCGCCGGCAAGAGATTGACTGAGAATTAGAAAACATGGCAGTCTGTCGGGAAAGTATCCTCTGTGCAACCTCTGTGTCCTCTCGTGTCTCTGTGGTGAACTATCAGCACAAACCATTCACCCAGAGTCACAGAGGACACTGAGGACGCACGGAGAAAGACCCAAAAACGTTTATCGACGGATTTCCGACTGGCAACTCATTCACGAAACAAGCGGGAGTCTGCGTTTGCTCAGAACGAAAAAATGTCTGAACTACTAACGCTTTCACAACGGAAGGTCCAAAATGAGAAAACAGTTCCACATCTATACGCTGCTCCTGTTCTTCGTTTCCGTAATCCTAATCACTGACACCCCCGTCCTGGCCCAGATGGACGGAGCGTCAACCACACCGCAACCACCAATGGCCGAGAAAAAACCCAAAGAAACCAAGATTCACGGCGACACGCTCGTCGATGACTATTTCTGGCTGCGCGAAAAGTCGAACCCGGCGGTGCTCGAGTACCTTAAGGCCGAAGACGCCTACACCCTGGCGATGATGAAGTCAACCGAAGGCCTGCAGGCGAAGCTCTACCAAGAGATGCTCAGCCACATCAAGCAGACGGACCAAAACGTGCCCTATCGTTTGGGTAATTACTTCTACTACACGCGCACGGAGGAGGGTAAACAATATCCAATCTTCTGCCGCAAGAAGGGTAGCCTCGATGCCAAAGAAGAAGTCGTGCTGGACCAGAACGAGCTTGCCAAGGGACAAAAGTTCATGAGCGTGGGCGCGTTCGCTCCCAGCGACGACGGCAATTTGCTCGCCTACTCGACTGACAACACCGGCTACCGCCAGTACACTCTGCAAATCAAGAACCTGCAGACGGGCGCGCTTTTTCCGGAGAAGATCGAGCGAGTCGATAGTCTCGCCTGGGCCACGGACAACAAGACAATCTTCTATGTTACCGAAGACGCGGTTACTAAACGTTCCGACAAGTTTTTTCGCCATGTGCTGGGTAGCGACAAGAACGATCTACTTTACGAAGAGAAGGACGAACTATTCGACATCGGAACTCAACGCTCGCGGGACAAGGCGGTAATTCTCCTGGGAGCCTTCAGCAAGACCTCGACCGAGTTTCGCTACCTCCCCGCTGACAATCCGAGCGCTGAATGGAAAATTATTCTGCCGCGCCAGGCAGATCACGAGTACGATGTCGATCATCGCGGCGACCTTTTCTATATCCGCACCAACAAGGGCGCAAAGAATTTCCGCGTCGTGACCGCGCCGGTTTCCGATCCTTCAGAAAAGAACTGGAAAGAGTTTGTCGCCCACCGGCCAGCCATCAAGATTGAAGGCCTCGATCTGTTTGCCGATCACGCCGTCATGTCCGAGTGGGAAAACGGCTTGCAGCAAATCGAAATTATTGATTTCAAAACCAACAAGCGGCACCGCATCGAGTTTCCCGAGCCCGTCTATGCCGCCGGGGTTGGCCGAAACCCCGAGTTCAACACAGGCATGCTCCGCTACAACTACCAATCGCTGGTCACGCCGAGTTCCGTGTTTGATTACGACATGAACACGCGACAGGCGACGTTGAAAAAGCAGAACGAAGTGCCGGGTGGATTCGATAAAGCGAACTACGCTTCGGAGCGCGTGTTCGCGACTGCTGCCGACGGAACGAAGATCCCAATGTCGATGGTCTACCGCAAAGGCATGAAGCGCGACGGCAAAGCGCCACTGCTGCTTTATGCTTACGGCTCTTACGGCCTTTCAACGCCGCCGAGTTTCTCTTCAAACCGGTTGGTGCTGCTCGATCGCGGCGTCATCTATGTGATTGCGCACATTCGCGGTGGTGGTGAGCTGGGCGAAGAATGGCGCGAGCAGGGCCGCATGATGAAAAAGATGAACACGTTCACCGACTTCATCGCCTGCGCCGAACAGCTGGTCAGGAACAAATACACTTCGAGCGACCGGCTGGTGATTCACGGCGGCAGTGCCGGTGGATTGTTGATGGGCGCCGTGACGAACATGCGACCCGATCTTTTCAAAGCCGTCGTGGCACAGGTTCCATTTGTCGACGTTATCAACACGATGCTCGATGCGTCGCTGCCGCTGACTACCAGCGAATTCATCGAGTGGGGCAACCCGGCAGAGAAGCCAGCTTACGATTACATGAAGCAGTATTCGCCTTACGACAACATCGCGCGCAAGAATTATCCGACGATGCTTGTCAAGGTTTCGTACAACGACAGCCAGGTGCCCTATTGGGAAGGCACGAAGTTCGTCGCGAAACTTCGCACGATGAAGACCGACAACAACCCGCTGCTGCTGAAGGTAAACTTCGGCGCCGGTCACGGCGGCTCGTCAGGCCGCTACGACGCGCTGAAAGAAATTGCCTTCGACTATTCCTTCATGCTCTGGCAGATGGGGATCGCGGAATAGCCTTACTGGAACTAACCAAGCAAAGGCGGCTCGGCCAAGGAGCCGCCTTTTTAGTTTGTCAACACTTAATCTCGACCCAGCGCTAGATCGCGGGGCTATTTTCGTTCGGCCGCTACGCGGACTGATTTCCTGAACCGAACATTGCGATTCGCGTGGGTTGGGAGTTAAATAGAGTCCTCAACAAAGGCAATGATCGGAACCAGCCTGGGGAATTATCGGATCCTCGACAAGCTCGGTGCGGGCGGGCAGGGCACTGTCTACAAAGCACTTGACACCAAGCTGGGCCGCACAGTCGTGATTAAAGTTCTGCCCGAGGAGTTCACGGCGAAAGAGGCGAACCTGAAACGGTTCGAGCGCGAAGCGCGGCTCGCTTCGTCACTGGATCATCCGAACATTTGCACCATCTTCGATCTAAACGAGATCAACGGCATCAACTACATCGCGATGCAGTATATCGAGGGACGCAACGTGCGCGAGTTGGTGAGTGGCCGACCGCTCGATTTGCAGAGCGCGCTTTCGATTGCCATTCAGGTGACCGACGCACTCGCTGCGGCGCACTCGCGCGGCATCATTCATCGCGACATCAAGGCGGGTAATGTGATGGTCACTGACGCCGGGCAGGCGAAGGTGCTCGACTTCGGACTTGCCAAACTTCTGGACGCAGATGCAGCGCGAACTTCAGGCATTCATCATACAGACCTCACTGAGCTTGGTGTGCCTTACGGAACGGCGACTTACGCAGCGCCCGAACAGGCGCGCGGCGACCGAGTCGATTCGCGCGCCGACATTTTTTCCACTGGCGTCCTGCTCTACGAAATGCTGACGGGCATGTGGCCATTTCGCGGGAAGACAGCAGTCGACGTGCGCCACGCCGTGCTACACGACGAGCCGGCTCCACTTTCCGAAATGAGACCTGGGCCAACACCGCCGCGTTTACAGCAGATTCTTGATCATGCACTCGAAAAAGACCCGCGCGCTCGTTACCAGAAAGTTGCGGACCTACGCGACGATCTCAAGAGCGTGCTCCGCGAGATCACGAGCGGCGTCGCTACGCCGCTTGATGAGGTGACCGCGCCAGTCGCGCCACGTCACTTAACCTCGAAGGGCCCGGTTACCCGCGCGGACGCCGTGATTACGGAACTGGCTCATGTTCGTTCGCTGGTTGTGCGTCCGTCGTCAGCGATTGTCAAGTATCAGGGGCAGCAGGTCGATCCGCTGGAAGCCGGACGTCAGTTAAGTGTCGATTCAATCCTTACCGCCAGCTTCTTGCGCGCAGGCGAACGCATACGGGTCACGGCCCAACTGCTTGAAGTCAGATCGGGCGAGATTCTCTGGAGCGATCGCATCGACGCCAAGGCCGGCGACATCATTGGAGTGCAGGACGCTATCGAGCACCACATCGTCGAAGGGTTGCGCCTGGAACTGAGTCCTGACGAGCAGGTGGAACTGGCAAAGGTTGGCACCACGAACGCGGCGGCTTCCGAGCAGTATCTACGCGGGCGCGACTGCCTGGGCCAATTTATTTATCACACCATCGCGCGCGAACATGTTGACGCGGCGATCGAACACTTTAAACGCGCAGTCGAATTCGATCCCCAGTTTGCGCTCGCCCATTCCGCGCTGGGGAGCTCTTACGTGCACCGCGTGCTCAAGGGCCTGGGCGAGCCTGGCGATCCGGAGAAAGCTGAAACAGCCTTCAATAAGGCGCTAGCGCTCGATCCGAAGCTGCTCGAAGCACGGCTGCACATGGTCTTCATCTATATGAATCGTGGCGAGAAGGAGAAAGCTCGCGAGGAGGCCGCGAGTTTGCGCGAGGAATATCCGAGCGACGTTGGGGTCCATTTTGTGCGGGGCGTGCTGGCACGCCTGGACGGCGATGCGGAACGGTCGCTCCGCAGCTTTGAGCGTATGGTACGGTTGAATCCGGCCGAGCAGGTAGTAGCAAGTTATAACCGTGCGCGGATTTTCACGAGCCAGGGACGCTATGAAGATGCGCTTCATGAACTGGATCTGGGCGCGGCTATAGAGCCCAGCCACCCGATGATTCAAACCTTCCGCGCGTGGGTGCTCTACTATCGCGGCGAAGTGGGCTCGGCGACGCGAATACTTCAGCAGGTGCTCGAGCATCATCCGAAGATGGACGGCATTCGCCCGGTGTTGGCCATGTGCCTGAGCGCCCAGGGCAGGCTCCAGGAAGCGAACGAGCAGTTGACGGCGAAGGTCAAGGAGATAGCGACCGCCGATCACGATATCGCCTACTGGCTGGCGTCCGTCTACGCCCTGCAGGAGGAAAAGGACGAAGCTCTGAGATGGCTGAAGATTGCCATTCGGTTGGGCAACGAGAACTATCGATGGTTTAAGACCGACCCCAATTGGACTTCACTACACGATGACCCGCGGTTTAAGGAGTTGACGGGGCGACTTGAAAAAAGATTTCAGGCGGGGAAAGCCAACTAGCCCGGACTTTCGATTTGTGGTGGTAAGCCACACGCAATTTCAATCAAGTTAGACCAGGTAACACCTCAAACATAAGTATCATGGTATGGTAAATAGGATGAAGACGTTCGTAGTAGGAGACATTCACGGTCGCTGTGCCCAGCTTTACACTCTGCTGGAGATGTTGCCGCGCGACGAGTCTTCGGACACGCTCGTGTTTCTTGGGGACCTGATCGATCGCGGCCTCGATGCGCCCGGGTGTGTCGATTACGTAATCAAACTCTGTCGCGGGAATTCTGAACGAGTGATCTGTTTGCGCGGCAACCACGAACAGATGATGCTCGATTTCATTGAGGGCACAGCCAACATCTGGGTGACGCCGGTCACCGGAGGCGAGCGTACTTTTGAGCAGTACACAGGGCGCCCTTTGCTCGCCGGAACCGAAAAGGAACTCGGCGAAGCCCGCGCCTCGATCACCAGGAGCGTTCCCGGCGAGCACTTGGATTTCTTTCGCGGACTGCCGTTCTACCATGAGGACGATTACGCGCTCTATGTTCATGCAGGCCTGGACCACGGCAAGCACCCACGCGACAGCGCGCCGCAATCGTTGCTCTGGTCGCGCGACATGGACTTTTACAAAAACTATCGAGGCAAACCATGCGTGTTTGGTCACACGCCGACAGCTTTTCTGCCTTTGCGCGGCCGACTCGGACGTCACGGCATTTACATTTTCAACAGTGCCGTCGGTCTCGACACCGGCTACAATCAGCAGTCGCCGCTGAGCTGTCTGTCGCTGCCGGACTTCACGCTCTACCAGGCGTTCGCCGACGGCCGCGCCGAGACCCACCACATCACCTCCTTCATTCCGGAAACATTGAAAGCGATGCAGAAGCGCGCGGGCATTGGCGGGTAAAACTGAGTGTCGATGACAACCCCGATCACGTATTCCGCTGCAAAATGAAATCGGCAATTGAACGCAAGAGGCTGGTGTCTGTCTCGATCCGCCGAAGCGCGGCACAAGTTTGTTCGTGAACAGTGGCTGTTCGTTCTCGCGCGGCGTCAATGCCGTAGAGCGCCGGGTAAGTCGCTTTCCTGGAGCGCGCGTCTTTACCGGGAGTCTTCCCGAGATCTTCAGCAGTTGCGGTCACGTCGAGCAGGTCGTCCGTGATTTGAAACAAGAGTCCGAGATGAGCGGCGTACTCACTTACTACTTCAAGCGTCGGCTGATTTGCCCCGGCAATAATTGCTCCACAACGCGCCGCCGCGATGATTAGCGCGGCCGTCTTCTGGCGATGAATCATTTCAAGTTCATCCCCTCCGACCTCACGTGACTCTGCCTCGAGATCGTGAGCCTGTCCGGCGACCATACCGCATGGGGTTCCCGCTGCGCTCGCCAATTCGCTGATGATCCGCACCCGCGTCTCAGGCAGGAGTCGTTCGTCTTCGGCGATCGTCTGGAAGGCAAGGGTCTGCAACGCATCGCCTGCAAGGATCGCCGTTGCTTCGCCGTAACGGACGTGGCAGGTCGCTCGACCACGACGCATTTCATCGTTATCCATGGAGGGCAGGTCGTCGTGAATTAACGAATAGGTGTGAATCATTTCCAGTGCGCATGCGGTTGAAAGTAAAAGGTCGACGGGGGCTCCGAAGGTCTCACCGGTGGCCAAAACCAGTGCGGGACGAAAGCGCTTGCCGCCGGCAAACACGCTCCAGCGGATCGCGCTGTGCACTGCCGCGGGCTCAACCGTCTCGGCAGGAATGAGTCGATTCAGTTCGGCGTCGACCAGCGCGCGACATTCGGCGAAGAAGCCGGGCGGATCGTTCCCGCGCGTAACAGATAAGATTTCAGAAGCCGTTCTCATCTGGTTCCGTTTCGACACCCAGTTCCTTTTCTTTCTCGAACGCGCCGACGACCGGGTGCCCCTGTTGGTCGCGCAACAGGACCTCGATGCGCCGCTCGGCCTGGCTCAAACGCTCCTGGCACTCACGCGAGAGGCGAATGCCTTGTTCGAAAAGTTCGAGACTGTTTTCCAGTGGCAGGTCGCCACGCTCAAGCTTGTGGACAATCTCTTCGAGCGCCTCGAGCGATGCTTCGAAGGTTCTGACTTGCTGTTCGTTGTGCTTCATTTCAGGCCTCATTAATGTCCGACAAACTTCAATTTGTCGTTCCTGTTACCTGCAAACATTCTTTCGCCAATTTGTCGACCAGCAATGATCAACGACAAACTGAAGTTTGTCGGACAGAGTCATCACGGAATCCGGATCTCGGGTAGATTGCGCGGCAGATTCCTGAGATTTTTTCGAATGACCCCCTGATCGCCTTCACCGATCGCCGGCAAATCTTTGATAACTTGATCAACAATCCGCTGCACCAAAGCATCATCTTGCACCGCGACGAGTTTCCAGGCCTGGTCGTCGCGTTGCATTTCGCCCTCCACTCGACTGTCGTGAATGATCATGGTTGCTTTGGCCGTGTCGCCATTCTCGGTGATGTTCACGAAGTAAGGCAGCGCCACGGCCACAATGATGAATGGCTTCTGTTGCGCGTTCTCGGATATCTCTTTCACACGCGCCGCTATACCGTCACGAACGCTTTGCCTGATGGCGGACAGCAGAGAGGGCACACGCGACTCGATCTGCTTGCGCATCGAATTGCTGAGCGCGACGCCATAGCGGCCAGCGGTCTTCTCGGCGACTTTAGCGGCAAAGTTATCGACGATCTTGTCTGTGTCGACAATCTTATCGACCGTGGCCATGTCGTTTCGCTGCGCTGCGTCAACGAGCAAGGCGAGCGAGTAGGCGGGAGTTGTTTTGTAGTGCTGCCACCAAAAGAACGCGCCGGCGGCTACGCACAAAAAAACAACCAGCGCGCCGACGCCCAGGATGGCGAGCACTTTTCCCGCACGACGCTTCCGCGGCGCCCCCGGTCCGGGCCGATAGGAAGCCTGCTTTCCGCGATCCAGCGCAATGACGAGCCGCCGGCGCGGCGCTTTCTCTGCGGGAACTGACATCAAGTCTCCTCCGAGCCTTCGACCCGGCAATTCAGTCTTCCTTTCGCGAGTCGCAAGCGCACCGGATCGCCAATCGATACCGAACTCGAGTCGCGCAAGAGTTGTCCGTCTTTGTGCTGGGCAATTGCATAGCCGCGCTGCAGCACGGCCAACGGCGACAGCGCATCAAGCGCGGCTGCTGCGAGACCAAGACGCCTGCGTGCTGCTTCAAGTTGCGCAGTGGTCGCCGCGCTACCTCCAGCGTACGCCGAATCGAATCGCATGCGCGCATCTGACAAAAGACCGCGAAGCTGGGCGGGCGATAGCTTGTGCAGAGCAGCGTCCGCGCGCCGCTGCGCCGTTTGCAACGCGATGCCCATCAACGTCTGTAACTCATGCGTCGCCCTGGCCGCGCCGAGTTTCGCATCTCGCAGCTTTGAACGCACGTCATCAAACGCCTGTGACATCGCCTGCTCCTGCACGCGCGTGCGCGCGTCGATGACACGGAAGCGCACCAGGCGCACAAGATTAGTGGCTAACTGTTCGAGCGCGGTGCAGATCTCGTCCTCTTTCGCGGCCACTAACTCGGCCGCGGCGGAGGGTGTCGGCGCGCGCAGGTCCGCGGCAAAATCGGCGATGGTGAAATCGGTTTCATGGCCCACCGCTGAGATCACCGGAATTTCAGAGGTGCGGATCGCGCGCGCGAC
>WNGQ01007150.1_pt1 | contig 20660 bp, 22 predicted proteins | sample 5407661 | NCBI WGS metagenome assembly WNGQ01 (sample SAMN13153382, study PRJNA577476) | soil metagenome | isolation source: 60 cm soil or saprolite under Garry oak tree replicate 2 | place: USA:California | collected 2016-06-15 | reverse complement strand
GACGCGCTCGAGGAGGCGGTAGCCGGCGATGGTCCGACCGGCGAGGTTCTCGTTGGGCATGGGAACGCGCGAAACTAACGCCCGGATTTGAGGTTGAGCAAGTGAGACGAGCGGCGGCAATGGCATTCCTCGCGGCCGGTGTGGCCGCGTGCAGTCCCGCACAACGGCCTGCCTCCGGGCCCCGCCCGGAGCCGGGCGCCGTCGTCTCCACGCTGTTCGATGCCGGCTCGGTGTACGGCGCCATGGGGCTGTTGGTCGCGGGACCGCCTCTCCCCTTCGTCGCGACGCTCGGCTACGTGGCGGACGCCACGACCGACTCTACGCTCGCCGTGTTCGGCCTGTCGCTTGCGAACCACGCGCTGAGTTTCCAACGCGATGGCAGCGCCTTCATCGCGCACTACCACGTGGAGGTCGCCTTCCGGGCCGACACGGGCTTTGTGCGTCAGTTCGCGAGCGACGAGGCCGTGCGCGTGCGCACGTTCCAGGAGACGCTGCGCGGCGACGAGAGCGTGATCTACCAGCAGTTCATCGGCGTACCACCGGGCGTCTACCAGGTGCAGGTGACGGTGCGGGACCGGAGCGGTCCCGCCGCGTCGCATCGGGAGCGGACCGACACGGTGCCGCGCTTTGCCGGGCAGGGGATGAGCGGGCCGCTGGCCGTCTATCAGGGCGCGGGACGGACGCGCGCGTCCGACGTGCCGAAGCTGCTGGTGAACCCCCGCGCTACCGTGTCCTACGGCGCCGATACCTTGCGGTTCTACGTGGAGGTGTACGGGGAGCGGCCCGGCGCCCGGTTGGTCGCGCGCGCCCTCGATCAGGGCGGCCACGAGATCTGGCATGACACGGTTGCGCTGGCGGGCACCGAAGCACTCGCGAGCGCGCTGGCCCAGCTCCGCCCGGGGGAGCTGCCCGTCGGCGCCGGGCGCTTCGAGATCGGACGGGCGGGCGCGGCGGCGACCCGCAGCGCGCCGTTCCTGGTGAGCTTCTCGGATCAATGGGCGATCACCAACTATGATCAGATGATCAGCCTGCTGCGCTACTTCGAACGGCAGGACTGGGTGGAGAAGCTGCGCCACGCGTCCCCGGAGCAGCGCCCCGCCGTGTGGCAGGAGTTCTACAAGGCGACCGACCCCGTTGAGGTCACGCCGGAGAACGAAGCGCTGGAAGGGTACTTCCGCCGCATTCAGATCGCGAACCAGCGCTTTCGGGAGGCGGGAGACCCCGGCTGGCTGACGGATCGGGGCGAGGTCTTCATCACACTGGGCGAGCCCGACGACGTGTTCGACTTCACGGCGGACGTGTCACGCGCCGGGGTCCGCGGCGTCCGGTGGACCTTCAACGCGCTGCGGCTGACGCTCTTTTTTCAGGACAATACGGGATTCGGCCGCTTCCGCCTGACGCCGCTCTCGCGGGCGGAGTACCAACGCGCCGTGGCTCAGCGCCGCCGGCAGTGAGGCGGGCGGTCGGTCTCCTGCTCTGCGTCGCGGCGGCCCCTGCGCAGTCCGCCGCCACGGCCCAGCAGACCTCTCCCTACGTAGCGGCCGAGCGCGCGGAATCGCTTCGGCTCGCGGGCCGGCCGTGGCACGCGGCGGAGACCCTGCTCGCCGCTGCGGCCCGCGAGCCCCACCTGAACGCCACGTTCGTCGTGGAGGGCGCCAAAGCCGAGCTCCACGCTCGGCGCTACGATCGCGCGCGCAGCCTGCTCGTGGGCCAGCCGTGGCTCGAGGACTACGGCGACGGCGCCGCCGTCGGTGTACTGGCGGAGGCCGAGGCGCGGCTCGGCCTCGCGATGCAGGCGGCGGCCCATTACGCCGCCGCGCGCGCGCGGGCGCGCGGCTCCCGCGCGGCGCTGCTCGCGGTGCGCGAGGGGCTCGCGTGGGAGGCCGCGGGCGCGCGGGACTCCGCAGCGGTCGCCTATGCGGCGGCGCGGGCGGTGGGTCTCCCGGCCATCGACGCGTGGCTGCGGTTGCGCCAGGCGCGCGTCACCCGCGACACGGCGGTGGCGTTCCGTTTGCTCGCCGACTTGCCGGCGCCCGCGGCGCGCGAGGCCGGCTCCGCCAGGGCACAGGCGCTCCTCGCCGCCGGTGATTCGGCCGCCGCCCTCGAAGCGTTCGCCCAGGCCGGTCGCTCGCTCGACCTCGCCCGGCTCGCGCTCGCGCACGGAGACTCGAGCCGGGCGCGCGATGCGCTGTACGGTCTGATGGCGCGCGCGCCCGAATCAGACGACGCCGCCGCGGCCGTCGGCGTGGCGCTGGCCGCGCTCCTGCCCCGAACTCCGCCCGAGCGCGTGGCCCTGGCGCGTGCCATGAAGGGCCACGGGGGCGCGCCGGACGCACGGCTCGAGGTCGAGCGCGCCATCCGCCAGGGGGACTCGAGCGCCGCGACGCTGGTGCTCGCGGGCGAGCTGCTCAGCGCGGCCGGCCGCTTCCGCGAGGCCGAGCGCGCCTACCGGTCCGCAACCGCTGATCCCGCGCTCGGCCCTCTCGCCATCTATCGCCGGGCGCGGGTGCTCGTTCGTCTGGGAGATGCGGGCGCACAGGAAGCGCTGTCGGGGTTCGCGCAGTCGTTCCCTGCTGATACCGCCGCGCCGACCGCGCTCTACATGCTCGGGGACATGCTCGGGGATCGGGGGGACTGGGCCGGGGCGGCCCGCTGGTTCGGCGAGCTGATCGCGCGCTACCCCGCGGACCTGCGCGCGTCGCTCGCGCGCTTCCGGCTCGCCGCGCAGGCGTCGCGCGACGGCTTGCGCGACAGCGCCGCCGCGCTGTTCCAGTCGGAGGTGGCGGCGGCCGGCCCGCAACGCACCACCGCCCGCTTCTGGCTCGGCAAGCTCACCCTGCTGGCGGGCGACACGGCCGGCGCACGGGCGACGTGGCTGGCGCTGGTGCGCGAGGACTCGATCGGGTATTACGGGCTGCGCGCGCGCCGCGAGGTCGACCTGCCGCCGCTCCGCATCGCCGCCGCTGCGCCGCCCGGCCCCTCGCCGGCCGTCGCCACCTCGCTCGGCCGCATCGACACGCTGCTCCTGGCCGGGCTCGACACCGCGGCGCAGGCGGAGGTGCGCGCCGTCCTCGGGCGCGCGCCGCAGCAGGACATCGACGCCCTGCTCGCGTGGAGCGAGGGACTCGCCGCCCGCGGCTTCGGCCCCGCCGCCGTCCGCCTCGGCTGGCAAGCGGCGCTCAAGTCCCCGAACGACTCGCGCGTGCTCCGCGTCATCTTCCCCTGGCCGAACCGCCGCGCCGTCGAGGCCGAAGCCGCCGAGTTCGGGGTCGATCCACTGCTGCTCGTCGCCATCGTGCGCCAGGAAAGCGTGTTCGATGCGCAGGCGCTCTCGCCTGCCGGCGCGCGCGGCCTGGCGCAGCTCTTGCCCGGCACCGCGGCCCTCACTGCGCGCGGGCTCGACGTCACGTTTTATCCCGAGTGGATCACCGTTCCCGACCTGAACCTCCACCTCGGTGCCGCGCACCTGCAGGAGCTGCTGCAGCGCTTCGGGGGTCGGGTGGACGCCGCCGCCGCCGCCTACAACGCGGGCGGCGCGCCCGTGAGGCGCTGGCTCGAACGCCCCGGCGCCGACGATCCGGACGAATTCATCGAGCTCATCCCGTACCAGGAGACGCGCGGCTACGTGCGCGCGGTGCTGCGCAATCGGGAGCTGTACCGCGCGCTGTACGTCACGCCAACCAATTGATTGAGCTTGAGTTATGAGCGCTGGCCGGGGTGACGTCGGGGTTTCTTGACAACCTTTCCGCCGCGTGTCAAATCTATCGCGCCCGACACGGTGCCGGGCCGGGTGCTCCGCGCCCTATGTGCGACTTTGCAGGAGGCAGACCGAATGGCTAAGGGAAAAGTGAAGTGGTTCAATGACGCCAAGGGCTACGGCTTCATTGAACAGGAAGGCGGCGAGGACGTGTTCGTACACTTCTCAGCCATCCAGATGGACGGGTTCAAGACCCTCGCCGAGGGTCAGGTGGTGGAGTTCGAGGTAAAGGCTGGCGAGAAAGGGCTGCACGCCGCGAACGTCGTTCGCGGTTAATCGGCCTCGCGCCATTCGGCGTCCCCCCGCCCGCGCATTCGGGCGGGGTTTTTCGTTCCCCCCGCGTTATTGTTCGGCGCATGCCTGGTCCTGCCTCCACGCTCTATCTGGTCGACGGCTACGCGCTGATCTACCGCGCCTTCTTTGCGATGATCGCCCGCCCCCTCACGACCCGCCGCGGCGAGAACACCTCGGCGGCTTGGGGGGTTACCAACTTTCTGCTGCGCCTGCTCGAGCGGCGACGTCCCGATTATCTCGCCTGGGTGCACGACGTGGGCGAGTCATTCCGGCATCAGACCTACCCCCAGTACAAGGCGACGCGCGAGAAGCTCACCGAGGAGCTGCAGCAGGAGTTCGACCGGTCGGTCGAGCGGATCGAGCAGATCCTCGAAGCGTTCCGGGTGCCGCTGGTCGGCGTGGAAGGCTACGAAGCAGACGATGTGATCGGCACGCTCGCCACCGCGGCGCGTGGGCTGCAGGTCGTGATCGTGTCGGGCGACAAGGACTTTTACCAGCTGATCGGGCCGGGCGTCGCGCTCCTGAACCCGGGTCGGGGGGGCCCTGCGGCCGTCGAAGAGCACTGGGTGGACCAGACGAATGCCAGCGAGCGCCTGGGCGTGCCGCCCGAGCGGGTCGTGGATTACCTGGCGCTCGTGGGCGACAGCTCGGACAACGTGCCGGGGGTGAAGGGTGTGGGGGAGAAGACGGCACTCGAGCTACTCCAGACGTTCGGCGACCTCGATGGAATCCTCGCGCACGCGGACCGGATTCCCGGCAAGCGGGCGCGGGAGGCGGTGGAGCAGTACGCCGATCTGGCCCGGCTGTCGCGGGAGCTCGTCACCATCCGCCGCGACGTACCGCTGCCGCTCGACCTCGACGGGCTGCGCGTCCGCCCGCCCGACGTCGCACGGCTCACCGAGTTGTTCACCGAGCTCGAGTTCCGGTCGCTGATCCCGAAGTTGTCCGCACTCGAGCAAGCGGCCGCGGTGCCAGTCGCTCCGGCCGGCAGGCCGGCAGGCGTCGTCACCGGAGCGCCGTCGCTCGCGACGCTCACGCCGGCGCATGCGGAGCCGTCGATCGTCGACGACCCCGCCGCGCTGGCGGCCGCGGTCGCCGAGTGGCGCCGGGCCCCATTCCTCGCGCTGGACACGGAGACCACATCGCTCGATCCGATGCGGGCCGAGCTCGTCGGCATGTCGCTGGCGGTCGCGCCCGGGCGATCGTGGTACCTCCCTTTCGCGCACGTCGCCCCCGACGGCGAGCTGGCCGGCGGGACGCCGCCGCGCAATCTGCCGCCGCTCTCGAGCGAGACGCTGGCGCCGCTGCGGGAGCTGCTGGCCGATCCGCGCGTGCCGAAGGCGGGGCACAACATCAAGTACGACTGGCTGGTGCTGCGCCGGGCAGGGGTGGAGCTCGCGGGCGTGGCGTACGACTCGATGCTCGCGAGCTTCGTTCTCGATCCCGGCCGACGCTCACACGCCCTCGACGAGCTGGCGCGCGAGCGGCTGTCCCTCGCGGTGCGGACGTACGCGGAGCTCGTGGGCCGGGGAAAGGCGGAGCGTCCGTTCGCGGCGGTGCCGCTGGCGGACGCGGCGGGTTATAGCGCAACGGACAGCGAGATCGTGCTGCGCCTGCACGACGCGTTCCAGCCGGAGCTCGAAGACCACCAGCTGGTTCGCTTGCTCGAGACGATCGAGATGCCCCTCATGCCCGTGCTCGTCGACATGGAATCGCGCGGAGTGTGCATCGACCTGACACGCCTGGGCGAGATCTCACGGGCCTTCGCCGGCGAGCTGACCGCGCTCGAGCGCGCCATCTATCACGCCGCGGGCACCGACTTCAACATCAACTCGACGCCCCAGCTCCGGCACGTGCTGTTCGAGAAACACCAGCTTCCGATCCTCAAGAAGACGAAGACGGGTCCCTCGACCGACTACGAGGTGCTGGAGCAGCTCGCCGCGATGGGACACGAGGTGCCCCGGTTGCTGATCGAGTACCGCGAGCTGTCGAAGCTCAAATCCACCTACGTGGACGCGTTGCCGGGATTCATCCACCCGCTGACCGGCCGGATCCACACGAGCTTCAATCAGGCCGGCGCGGCCACCGGACGGCTGTCGTCCTCCGATCCGAACCTGCAGAACATCCCCGTGCGCACTCCTCGCGGCGAGGCCATTCGCCGCGCCTTCGTCGCTCCCCCCGGTGCGATGCTCCTCACGGCCGACTATTCTCAGATCGAGCTGCGGCTGCTGGCCCATCTATCGGGCGACCCGGCGTTCGTCGCAGCCTTCGAGCAGGGCGGGGACATTCACCGCCAGACGGCGGCGATCATCTTCGGCGTGGCGCAGGACCAGGTCACACCGGAAATGCGAGCCCGCGCGAAGACAATCAACTTCGGCACCATCTACGGGCAGGGGGCGTTCGCCCTGTCTCGCCAGCTCGGCATCACGCAGGAGGACTGGATCGCACCGTCGCAGAGGCGCGCGCGAAGGGATATGTCGAGACACTGTTCGGAAGGCGGCGTTACATTCCGGAGCTCAAGGACCGCAACTACAACATCCGAGCGTTCGGCGAGCGTACCGCCACGAACTCTCCCCTTCAGGGATCGGCGGCCGACCTGATCAAGATTGCGATGATCCGTATCGCCGGGGCCCTGAAGGAGCACGGGCTTGCATCTCGCATGATCCTGCAAGTGCATGACGAGCTTGTCGTTGAGGTTCCGCGCGGGGAGGAGGAAGCCGCCACGGAGCTTGTAAAACGCCATATGGAGCGAGCCGCCGACCTGCGCGTCCCTTTGGTCGTAAGTGTAGGCATGGGAATGAATTGGGTCGATGCGAAGGGGTAAGCATGGCTCTTGCATGAATGGGGCTTGGCGCTCACTATATGTGGCACCGAGTCAGAGACTTACGGGCTCGGCGCCCTTTGGCGCCCGGAGGGTTGGTAGCGATGTCTCGAAACGGCTTCACCCTGATTGAACTGCTCATCGTGGTGGTGATCATCGGGTTGTTGGCGACCATTGCCATCCCGAAGTTCTCCAACACGAAAGAGAAGGCCTACGTCGGCGCGATGAAGTCCGATCTTCGGAACCTCGCGACTGCGGAGGAAGCCTTCTTTTACGACAGCGCGAAATACACAACCAACCTCGCGCTGATGAACAACTTCAATCCGTCGGCGGGCGTGACCATGTCCCTCAACGCCACGACGTCGGGGTGGTCCGCGTCGACCACGAGCGCCTTCGCGCCGGGCCGGCAATGCGCCCTGTTCTCGGGGAACGCGACGCCGGTGGCTCCGGCGACGGTGGAGGGCCGCATTACCTGTCAGTAGACTCGCCCTACCGTGAATTCACACGCCGCCGCGAGGGGATGTGCTTTGCCCTCGACGGCGGCGTGTGGCTTCATCGCCACACGCTCCGGGGCGAGCCGATGGTGCACCTGGTGAGCGCGGACAAGGAACGGTTGCTCGCGCTCGGCCCAGCCCTCAGGCTCGAGCCGGCGTGGCTGCAGTACAAACCACTGAAGGATCCCAGGACAGGCGTACGAGTTCCGGCTTGGCACTGGGACGTCTGGGGCACCCGGTTGCGACAGTTAGACGTTGAGGGAGACGCCCAGCCGCCTAGACGCTGAGTTCCTACCCGTCTCCTTCCCGCTCCGGCCTGGGTGCCCTCACCCCTGGCCACCAGTTCCACCTCCCCGCGATGTGCATGATCGCCGGCACGAGCACCATCCGAATCAAGGTCGCGTCGAGCAGCACCGCGGCGGCGAGACCGAAGCCGATGAGCTGGACCGCGAGCACGCGCGTGAAGGCGAACGTGCCGAACACGAGAATCATGATCAGGGCGGCGCTCGTGATCGTGGACGCGGTGGCCGACAGGCCCTCCATCGTGGCGTGGTCGTTCCGACCGGTTTTGTCGAAGACCTCCTTCACGCGCGTCAACAGGAAAACCTCGTAGTCCATCGACAGTCCGAACACGATGGCAAATACCAATACCGGCACGACCGCCCAGATTGCCTGCGTGGGCCCTTCGAGCCCGAACAGGCGGCCGCCGTAGCCATGCTGGAACACGAGGACGGTGAGCCCGAACGCCCCACCTACCGAGAGCAGGTTCAAGAGCACGGCTTTGATCGGAACGAGCAGCGAGCGGAACGCGACGAACAGCATGATGGCGGTAATCCCGAGAACGAGGGCGACGGTTTCCGGGAATCGCTTCATGAGCTCCTGTTGGGTATCGACGTTCGAGGCGGCGAAGCCGGCGACCAGGATCTCCGCCCCGGCGAGGCCACGGACGTCGTGCGCGGCCACGGCCCGCACGCGTCGCACCACGTCCATCAGTCCCGTGAGGGAGACCGTGTCCGCGGGGATCACGTCGAGCAGCGTGACGCGATTGTCGGCGCTCAGGTACGCGTCGAAGAACTTCGGGTTCTTGGCCCGCACGGCGGCCGGGTCGCTATAGTAAATGGCGAGCTGCAGCGTCGACAGTCTCGCCTTGATGCTCGCGACGCCCCGGACCTCGCGCACGCGCGGGTTCTTCCGGATCGAGTCGGTGAGCGCCTTGAGCCCCGGGAGGCGGCGGGCGGACAGTGCCGACTCCCCCTCCGGGAGCTGTACCACGACACGCACCGGTTGGATCACCCCGCTGGCGCCCATCTCGCGCAGCGCCTGGAGGCCCTCGCCTGACTCGGACTCCGGCGGGAACCAGTTGGTGGCCGGAAGACCGAGGCGGATCTGGCTGAGGGGAAAAGTGAGCAGCGCGATCGCCGTCCCTCCTACCGCGACCGCGCGCCACGGCCGATGGCCCAGCCAGCGCGCCCAGCGCTCCCAGCCGGTCGGCGCGTGGAATCGCGCGAGCGGGCGGGCGAGCCACTTGGGGCGGTCGATGTTGCGCCCCAGGATGGCGAGCACCGCCGGCAGGAACGTGGTGGCGAGCAGGACGGCGACGGCGACCACGAACAGCCCACCCACTCCTACCGAACGCGTGTCCGAGAGCGGCGTGGTGACGAGCGCCGCGAATCCCACCACCACGGTCAGTCCTGACGTGATGACCGCCGAACCGGCGGTCTCCACCGTTCGGATGGCGGCGTCCGCGGGCGAGAGACCGCGGTTGAGCTCCTCGCGGAACCGGGTGACGATGAGGAGCGAGTAGTCGATGCCCACGCCGAGCCCCACCATGGTGGTGATGTTCAGCACGAAAACGGACATGGGCGTGTACCGCGCCGCGAGAGGGACGAGGCCGAGCGCGATCGTGATCGCGAGGACACCCACCAAGACCGGCAGCGCGGCGGCGACCAGTGCGCCGAAGGCGACGATCAGCACTGCCAGAGTGAGCGGCAGGGCGCGCTGCTCGCCCCGCTCGGTGTCCTCCGCGCTGATGGCGCGCACGTCGTGGTCCAACGCGGGAAACCCGGTCACCATCACCTCGAACCCCTCCGAGCCGGGGACCCGTGTCAGAGCGTCCCGGATCGCCGCGCGCAAGTCGGGAACGAAACTGGCGCTCAGGTCATGGGTGGACTCCGGGGTGAGCGCCGCAATGAGGAACGTCGTGCGGCGGTCCTGACTGACGAAGCTCGACTCCCCGATCGAGCGGACCGAGATCACCTCTCCCACGTACGACCGGCGTTCGACCGCGGCCTTGAGCGTGTCGAGCACGGCTTCGAAGCGGGCGTTCGTCCAGCGGACCGGGCCATGGACGACGATCGCCACGTAGTCGGCGAACGGTGTCGGAAACGCCTGTTTCAGGAGCTCGGTCGCCCGGCTGGATTCCGTCGTCTCGCTCCCCCCGCCGCGCAGCGCGAGCACTTGCTGGACGTGGCACGCCCGCGGCCCGAACAGCAGCGCGAGGGCCGCCCATGCCACGATGACCCACCCACGCCGGCGAATGATGGGTGCCGCGGGTAACGCGAACACTTACGTGCCAAGCATAAGCAGGCCACAATCATAGAGACGCCAGCCGGTCAAAGCTAGCGGCGCGACGCCGTTCGTCCGCATATTGCGCGCATGTTCGAGCGCCGCATGCTCATGCTCGTCGCCGCGCTGATTGTCTTCCTCGCGTCGGCCGCACTGTGGAACACCTTCGTGCGACGGCCGGCGGGGGCGTCGGCCGGCGCGACGCCCCCGACCGCGCCCGCGGAGAGCATGGTGCCGACGTCGGGATCGAGGGTGGCCGCGGCGTCGGACACCCCGCGCGCGGCGCCTCAACCCGCCCCCGCCCCGCCGCCGACGGTCGTGCCGCCGGTCGGCGCCGGGGGCCCGAGTTACATCGTGCTCCTCGCCCGCTCCGAGATCCGCCGCCGGATCCGCGCCAGCGCCCACATCGCCTATCTGAACGACATCATCGCCGCGAGCCCGGATTCAATCCTGCACCGTTGGGACAGCCGCGTGTCGACGCCCGTGCGCGTGTCGTTCGAACCCACGACCGTCGCGAACTTCCAGCCGGCGTTCCTCGACGCCGTGCGCAGCGCATTCCAGCGCTGGCAAGAGGCCGGCGTGCCCGTGCGGTTCAATCTGGACGCCGACTCGAGCGTCGCCGAAGTGCGGCTTCAATGGCGCATTCAATTCGAGGGGAAGCACTCCGGGCAAACGGACGTGCAGTGGGATGAGGATGGACGCCTGACGAGCGGCGTCATGACCCTCGCCACCTTCGATCCTAAGGGGCAGCCGTTCGAACCTGACGATGTCCGCGTGCTGGCGCTGCACGAGATCGGGCACCTGCTCGGCCTCGACCACTCGCCCGACCCGGGCGACATCATGTACGCCCAGCCCAAGGTGCGCGACCTCTCTCCCCGCGACATCAGCACCGCCTTGCTGCTCTACGACCTCGCGCCGGGCCCGCTTCGGGTCGGCGGCTGAGCCCCGGGGCATCAAGCTATATTGAGGAAAGGCGGCAGTCGGCGGATCCCATGGCCCGGCGCAGCATCATCTCGTTTCTCACTCACGAAGCTCCCCCGGACGGCGGATCCGCCACCCTCGCCCAGGCGCTGGACGCGCGGGTCCGCGGGGGGGAGCTGATCGAACAGCTTCCCGATCACGCGGTGCGCTGCTTCGCCTGCGGGCACCGCTGCCTCGTGAAGCCCGGACGCCGGGGGATCTGCAAGGTCCGCTTCAACCAGCACGGCACGCTGTACGTCCCCGCGGGCTATGTCGCGGCGTTGCAGTGCGATCCTACGGAGAAGAAGCCCTTCTTCCACGCCCTCCCCGGGTCCGACACGCTGACCTTCGGCATGTTGGGATGCGATTTTCATTGCGGCTACTGTCAGAACTGGATCACGAGCCAAGCGCTACGAGACGACGCGGCCGGAGTAGTCCCGACCGACGTCACCCCCGACGACCTGGTTCGGCTGGCGCTCGGGCAGGGAGCGAAGCTCGTCGGCTCGTCCTACAACGAGCCGCTCATCACGGCCGAATGGGCGGTCGACGTCTTCAAGGTGGCGAGGGGCCACGGCTTGAAGACCGCGTTCATCTCGAACGGCAACGCGACTCCCGAGGTGCTCGACTACATCCGTCCTTGGACCGACTGTTACAAGATCGACCTCAAGGCGATGGAGGATCGCCGCTACCGCGAGCTGGGCGGCGTGCTCCAGCACGTGCTCGATGCAATCCGGATGGTGTATGAGCGCGGGTTCTGGCTCGAGCTGGTGACCCTGGTGATCCCGGGTTTCAACGATGACGACGCTCAGCTACGCCGGGCCGCCGACTATATCGCGTCGGTGAACCCGGAGATCCCGTGGCACGTCACCGCGTTCCACAAGGACTACCGGATGACCGACCCCGAGAACACGTCGGCCGAGACGCTGGTGCGGGCGTGTGAGATCGGGGCGGCGGCCGGCCTCAAGTTCGTGTACGCAGGCAATCTCCCGGGCCGGGTCGGGCGCTGGGAGCATACGCGGTGCCCGGACTGCGGCGAGCTCCTGATCGAGCGTCATGGGTATGTGGTCCGGCAACAGCGGATCGGTGCCTCGGGGGCCTGCCCGGGGTGCGGTCGCCGCATCCCGGGTGTGTGGTCGTAGGGCTGCTGCTCCTCGCCCTCCAAGGCGCCCGTTCGCCGGCGGCGCCCCCGGGGCAGCGCCCCGGGGTTAACCCACCCGAACGAGCGTCGTTCGGCGCGGACAGCTTCGATCCCCTCGTCGAAGACGGCATTCGCCGTGGCGCCTACCCCGGCGCGGCGCTGGTCGTCGGGCGGCGCGACGCGATTCTGTTCGCCAAGGGCTATGGGCATCTCACCTGGTCGGCGTCGAGCCCGGCCGCCGATCCGGACAGCACCATGTACGACCTGGCCTCGCTCACCAAAGTCATCGCGACCACGACCGCCCTGATGCTGCTCGTGGAGCGGGGGCGGGTGCGTCTGGAGGAGCCCGTTGCGGCCTACATCGCGGAGCTCAAAGGGCCGGAAACGGCGGCGATCACGGTGCGCCAGCTCTTGACCCACACGTCCGGGCTCCGGGCCGACATCCCGGACCGGGAGCTCAAGGCAATCCCCGACAGCGCCGCGCTCATGGCACGCGTGCTGCGCGAGACCCCCCGGGTCCCGCCCGGCACCCGCATCATCTACAGCGATCTGAACGCGATCCTGCTCGGCGAGGTCGTGCGGCGCGTGGCGGGCGAGCCGCTCGACGCCTTCGTCGCGCGCGAGGTCTTCGCTCCGTTGGGCCTTGAGGAGACGATGTTCCGGCCGCCGTCACGCCTACGAGCCCGGATCGCGCCCACCGGCGTGTGGCGCGGGCATCCCGTCGCCGGCACCGTCAATGACGGGAGTGCGTTCAAGCTCCGAGGCGTGTCCGGCAACGCAGGGGTGTTCTCCACGGCCGCCGACGTCGCACGGTTCGCCCAGTTCGTACTGCGTGGCGGGACGAGTCTCGACGGCCGCCGCCTGGTTCGCGAGGAGACGGTTCGCCTGTTCACGTCCAAGGCGACGGCGTTCGGCGCCGGGACCGAAGCCCGGGCGCTCGGGTGGCAGGCGGTACCGACCGGGGAGAGCGTCTCGAGCGCGGGGACGCTGTTCGGACCGAGGAGCTACGGCCACACCGGCTGGACCGGAACCTCGCTCTGGATCGACCCCGATCGCGATTTGTTCGTCGTGCTGCTCACCAACCGCGCGTACGTGCCGCGCGCCCGCCGCCCGTTTACGCTGCTGAAACAGGTGCGCAGCGGCGTCGCCGACGCGGCCGCGCGGGCGTCCGATGCGCACTGACCGGGCTCGCCCGACGCTTATCTACGATGGCGAGTGCGGCTTCTGCCAGCGCTCGGTCGACTTGCTCCGGCGCTGGGACCGGGAACATCGCATCGCGTTGGTCCCGTTCCAGGACCAGGCCCGCGTGGCCGCGTTCAACATCCCGCTCCCGGCCCTCGCGGCGGCGATGCATCTCGTGCTCCCGCCGCCCGACGGCCGGGTGTTGGCCGGTGCCGACGCGGTTCCGGAGCTGTTGCGGCGGCTGCCGGGGAAGCGCTGGTTGGCGTGGGGATTCCGTATCCCTGGTGTGCCGCGCGTGGCGCGGCGGGTGTACGCCTGGATCGCGCGGCGACGGCGCTGCCTGGTGCGCGGCTACGCGGTCCACTAGGTTCGGAAATAGGATGGAGGGGAGTCGGTGATGACGGCACCCGTGGCGCTCAATGCAGAGGCGGCGCGCAACGCGCTCCGGCAGGTGAAGGATCCGGAGCTCGACATGAACATCATCGATCTGGGCCTCGTGTACGAGGTCGAGATCGTCGAGGGGGAGGTGCGCGTGAAGATGACGCTCACATCGCCCGGCTGCCCGGCTGGTCCAATGATCACCAACGACGCCTACCGCGTGCTGCGCGGGCTCGAGGGCGTGAAGGACGTCGACGTCGAAATCGTGTGGGAACCGTATTGGACGCCCGAGCGGATGGATCCCAAAGTGCGGGCGTTGATGGGGCTCTAGCCCGAGCCGAGCGCCCCGAGCAGCGCGTCCCCGAACGCTTCGATTTGCCAGCGCCGGAGCTCTCCAATGGTGGAGAGGCCGGCGCGATCGCTTGGCAGCGGTTCGGCGCGGGCCACGGCTTCGAGGGTCGAGCGCCCGCACAGCACGCCCGGATCGAGCCCCAGCGCTGCCGCGGCGCGATTGCGGGCCCCCTTGAGACGCTCGACCCGCGCCTCGACCGCCGGATCGCGCGCGTGGCGGGGGGCGCGCTCCACGCGGGGCAGCTCGCTCTCCGGGAGCGCCAGGGCGCGGCGCACGCCGTCGAGCAGCGCGGGGCCGTGCCGTGCGGCCAGGCTGGGCGGCAGTGCGGCGATCCCCGCCAGCTCGGCGGACGCGCGGGGCAGGGCCTTGGCCACGGCCAGCAGCGCGTCGTTCCCGATGATGCGGAACGTGGCGCGATCCTGCTCGGCCCCCAGGGCCTCGCGCCACCGGTACAGCTCCCGCAGGGCCCCGAGCTGTCGAGGCGCGAGCGCCTTCGCCCCTTTCACGCGCAGAAACGCGTCCGGCCCCCCCGGCCCCCCCGGCCCACCGTCGGGCGTCCCACCCCCCGTCCACCGCAGCTCCTCGAGGCGCGCGAACTCCTCCTCCGCCCACGTGAGCCGACCGAGCGCCGTGAGCCTGGCGCGCAGCTGCTCGCGTAGTGCCGGCAGGTGTGCGGTATCCGCGGCGGCGTAGGCGAGCATCGCCGGGGGAAGCGGACGGCGCGACCAGTCTGCCTTCTGGTGCTCCTTGGCGAGCTTCACGCCCGCGTACTTTTCCAGCAGCGCGGCGAGGCCAACCGCCGGCTCGCCGGCGAGCTGGGCGGCGATGCGCGTGTCGAACAGCCGCCGCGGCCGGAATCCGTAGTCGCGATCCAGAATCCGCAGGTCGTAGTCCGCGTCGTGGAAGATCTTCTCGACCTTCGTGTCGGCCAGCATGCGGCCTACGGGCGAGAGGTCCGCCACCGCCAGGGGGTCGATGATCTCGGTTTGGGAAGGGCTCGACAGCTGAATCAGAAAGATTCGGTCGTGGTAGCGGTGGAAGCTCGCCGCCTCGGTGTCGACGGCAACGAGCGGCTCCCGCGACAGCGCCGCGATCGCTTCGGCCAGCGCTTCGGGTGTGCGGATGTAGCTCACTCTTGCTTGCTGAGCGTATCGAGGCCGGCGGCGATCTCCTCGAGCGCCTTGGCCAGGGTCTTGTAGAATTCGGCATCCGGCGGCTGGGGCGCCCCGCCCAGCGGATCGCCGGCGCATTTGCGGGCGGCGCGCGCGGCGTGGCGGATGTAGTCGGTGGCAACCTGCATCGGGGTCCTCGGGATCGGGGTTGTGGTGTCGGATCCAGCGCAGCTGATTGAAAAGATACGCGCGACCCTCGCGCCTTGTAGGCTGGGCGATTGGCCCACGCCGCTCGAGCGGGCTGCCGCGCTCGGGGGCGCCGTCGGCATCGCCGAGCTCACCGTCAAACGGGAGGACCGCTCATCGGCGCGCTATGGCGGGAACAAGGTACGCGCGCTCGAATTCCTGCTCGCGGGCGCGCGCCCCGGCACGGTCTTCGTCACCCTGGGCGGCACCGGCTCGACTCACTGCCTCGCCACCGCCATGCATGCCGCTGCCGCGGGCGGCCGCGCCGTGCTCGCGCAGTTCCCACAGCCCGAGACGCCCACGAGCCGCGCCGTCGCCTCCGAGTGCCGGGCACACGCGGCGCTCGTCGTGCGCGCCGGGGCAAGGGCATCGCTGCCGCTCGCGGTGATCCAAGCGTGGCGTCGCGCGGGAGCGCTCGGCCGCCGTCGCTGGATTCCCGGTGGGGGAGCGCATCCCCGCGGGGTGGTGGGCCACTTGCTCGCGGGATTGGAACTCGCCTCGCAGGTCGCCTCGCCGCCGGACACGATCGTCCTCCCGCTCGGCACCGGCGGCACGGCGGGGGGCCTGGCGCTCGCCGTCGCCGCGCTCGGCTGGCCGACGCGCGTCGTGGGCGTCCGCGTGGCACCGGTGATCGTCGCGAACCGCTGGCGAACGACGTGGCTCGCGCACGCCGCGCGGCGGCTGCTCGCGCACCGAGGGGTACCGCTCCCCGCTCCCCGGTCCCTCGACATCATGGATGGGCTGGGGCAGGGTTACGGTCACCCGACGCCGGAGGGGGAGACGGCCGCGCGACTCGCGTCGCAACACGGCCTCATCCTCGATCCCACCTACGGGGCAAAGGCCTTCGCCGTTCTCTTGCAACGTGCAACGTGCAAGGTGCGACGGGTGGTGTTCTGGCATACGTTTGCGGTCCCCGTTCCCCAGCCGGAGAGTGTACCGTGACGCCGTTCGGGACGGTCGAGCTGACCGTGTATCCCTACGAATGCGATGCGTTCGGCCATTTAAACCAGGCGGCGTTGCTCACGCTGCTCGAGCGTGCGCGCTGGGACGCGCTCGCCCGCGGTCCGGGGATGGACCTGTTCGACCGCAACGGCGTGTGGCCGGCGGTGCGCAAGGCGACGATCGAGTACCATGCCCCGGCGTTCGCGCGCGACGTGCTGCGCGTGGAGACGACGGTCGCGGGCCGCGGCACCACCAGCATGACCCTGCGCCACGTGGTGAGGCGGATCTCCGACGATGCAGGCATCGCGGAGGCGGAGATGGTGTTCGTGTGCATCGATCGACTGGGGCGCGCCACGCCGATTCCGGAGGAGATCGCCCGCTTTCTCGGACCGCGGTCGTCGGGAGGCCATCAGCCCATCCAGGTGCCGGTGGGGGACGTGGAGCTTGCGGTGGACGTGCGCGGCGAAGGCGTCCCAGTGCTGTTCGTGCACGGCTTCCCGTTCGATCGCACCGTGTGGCGACACCAGCTCGCCACCCTGTCGCGAGCGCGGCGCATCGCCCTCGATCTGCGCGGCGTGGGCGGCTCTGGGGTGCCCCCCGGGGCCGACGGGTATTCGCTGTCGCGCTACGCCGACGATCTGGTGGCCGTGCTCGATGCTCTGGGAGTGCGGGAGGCCGTGCTGTGCGGCCTCTCGATGGGTGGCTACGTCATCTTCGAGCTGTTGCGCCGGCATCCGGAGCGCGTGAGAGCTCTGATCCTCGCCGATACCAAGCCTCAGGCGGACTCGGCCGACGCGAAGCGAGGGCGCGAGGAACTCACACGAGTGGCGGCGCAGCAGGGCCAGGATGCCGTGATCGAGCGCCTGCTCGGCGTTGCGCGACCGACCGGACTCCACCGAGACCCTCCGGGGAGTGCGGGTGCCGACCCTCGTGCTGGTGGGGAGCGACGACGAGATCGCGCCACCCGAGACGGCGCGCGCCATGGCGCAGCTCATCCCCGACGCCCAGTGTCACGTCGTCCCCGCCGCCGGCCACATCGCACCCCTCGAACAGCCCCTCGCGGCCGGCCGGCTGTTGGCCGATTTCTTGAGTGCACTGCCCTTCCCCTGAAGCGCGAACCCCGGGGCGACGACCCCGGGGCGCTGTTCACGATCCCTTGCGCTGCGGCTTGCCGGGCGGGCTCGCGCTCTGGAACACGTCCCGGTTCTTGGCGATGTAGGACTTCCACTGCGGCGGCGTGTCTTCCTCCGGGAAGATCGCGGTGACGGGGCACTCCGGCTCGCATGCGCCGCAATCGATGCATTCGTCCGGATGAATGTAGAGCTGATCCTCACCCTCGTAGATGCAGTCCACGGGGCAGACATCCACGCATGATCGATCTTTCAGATTGATACAGGGTTCTGCGATGATGTACGGCATTCAGGCTCCAGGCATTTCGCGTCGCTCCGGCCACGAGACCCGGGCCGAACCGCAAACATAGAATGGGTCCCACCGCCGTTCAAGGCCCGGTGGCAGGGACCGCGATCCACGTCATCAGCGACAAGACGCCCACGAGGAGCGCGTACTGCAGCAGAGCGGTGTGATCCGCATCTTCTGCCGCGCGACCGAACCCGGCGGCCGCCGCGGCGGCGAGGCCGAGCAGCACCAGCAACCCCTCGGACGTCACGAACCACATCAACGCGATGATTGCGACCGCGATCCAGCGCTGTTGGCGGGTCAGCGCGCGAAAGCCGCGCGCCCCGTCGAGCTGCCACACTGGGACCAGGTTGAAGAGGTTCACCCAGGCGCCGAAGTGGGCGATCGCACCCCACACGCCGACGTTGGTGACGCGATACACGACGTAGGCCGCGAGTGCGGCGCTCAGCCCCCACAGCGGACCGGCGAGCCCGACTCGCGCGTCTTCTCGCGCGTCCGCCGGGTACTGCTTCAACCGGATCACGGCGCCGATGCCGGGAATGAACATCGGCGCTGTGGCCTTGATGCCGTAGCGTTGCAGTGCCTGCACGTGACCCATTTCGTGGATATAGATGGAAAGGACCAGGCCGAACGCGAACTTCCAGCCCCAGATCGTCCAGTACAAGCCCGCCGAGAGCAGCATGCTGGCGAGCGTCCCTGCCTTCGTCAGGCCGAGCAGGAGCAGCTTGCCTTTCGTGAGGACGAACACGAGCGCGAACTTGAACTTGAGGAGCAGGGCGCCGAGTGCGCCGACACCAGCCGCCCCTTTGCCCCAGGGTGACCTGCGCTGCCCCGTCGCGGGCCTACCGTCCAGCGAGCGGCTCAAGGCGGTTATCCGAGCAGACACGACCTGGTGCTGGGTCGCGTCCGTCGGCAGTAGCTCGAGTGCCTGGCGCCAGGCGGCCAAGGCGGCGCTCGGGTCGCCGACCCGCGCCGCGCGCTCCGCGGTGGCGGCTAAATGCTTGAGCTCTTCGCCGTGAACCAGGCGTTGGCAGGACGGGCAGGCAAGAAAGGTGGGCGCGATCTGTGTGCCGCACTGCGCGCACACGGACGGCGCCCGCCCGGGTCCTTCGGCGTGGGTCATCGACGCTCAGCTACGCCGCCGCGGGGCGAGCGGCGGCTTGGTACGGTCCCGTGACTTGGAGTGTGACGCCCCGGTTGAGCTTCCACGCCTCGTACAGCGCGAACCCTGCGATCAGCAGGTGGAGCGGACTCGCAATCCCGATCATGATTGGGGCCGCGTACGCGAGAGCCGCGATCAGCGCGAGGCCGAGGGCGACCGCCAGGGGCCGCGGCAGATGCGAAGTCCCAGGCGCCCGGTCGGTGGATGCGTTGAGCACTGCGGGTTGGGCAGCGGACGACGCACTGCTCACGGCCTGCGCCGAATCCGCCTGGACTCGCCATTCCTTCTTCAGCTCGCGGGCGATCAGTGAGGAGTCGGTCACCACGACGGCGGTGTAGGTGAGAAACATGGCGAGCAGCTGGTAGCGCCAGCCGCCACGGCCGTTCGAACCCTTGCGCACCGCGCCGCCCACCAGCACGCCGACGACGATCGCCACGAGGCCGAACTCGTACCCGGTCAGCGCCGCGACGCCGAAGTAGATCCCCGCCCCCAGGGCGGCCGCAGCAAACCCGAGTCCCAAAGCCTTCGCAAAGCGCCGGCCCGAGGAGCCGCGGTTCCACCGCGCCATGACCTGGTTGCGGCACCGCTGGCACGAAACGTTGCCGTTCACTTCGTAGTAGGACGTCGCGACGGGCTGGCTGCAGAGCGCGCACGTGAGCGTGGACGCGGAGCCGTCGCGCTCGGCGTGCTCGAACTGCAGACTCCCTTCAGCCGAGCTAGCGGATGGTTGAGTCACAGGTCCCCTCCTGGAAACCGTAATGGGGCTCGGGCGCGGCCCTATCTTTGGAAGGGGGATGTGACCGGTTCAGTGAGAAACGACCACAGGGCAGGAACGCCTTATCCGAGTTGGAGATCCGCCTCATTGAGATACCAGTGAGTATCTCAACACCGCACCGCACAGCGTCAACTTGCCTGATACGATTTCAATGGGTATCGTAGATTCCGATGGGTATCAGACAGAGGCGAACCGCCGAGACTAAAGCCCTGCTCCTCCAGGCGGCACTCAGCGTCTTCGCGGAGCGCGGCATCGAGTTCGCCACCCTCCACGACATCGCTCAAACGGCCGGCTTCACCAAGGGTGCGATCTACCGGCAGTTTCCTTCGAAGGGCGCGTTTCTCCTCGCCCTATTCGAGCAGTACGCCGCCGTGGCTCGGTCGGGCGCAGGAGCGCGTCAGGCAGCATGGTTCATCCCCCTCACGCTCCAGTTCGCCGCCCACGCGATGCGCGATCCGTTGCTCAGGCGGCGCTTCGCCGTTGTGCTCGCCGAGGCGCCTGACGGCGGCACCCCCGACGGGCAGCTGCTCAAGGCGCTCGCACGAGTGCTCCCGCCGGCACAACCTTCCCCACGCCGAGCGCCCTAGCAGTTCGCGAGGCCTGCATGGTTTATCTGGCTTGGCTCGTCATACTGCTCGTTCCATACTGGCTTGGGCCTATCGTCGTGTGGCTCACCCAGCGGGTTGGCGCCCCTCCGGTCTTCGAGCCTTTCACTCCGGGGCGGTACCCCGTGCCCGAGGGCGTCGCCGCGGCGTTCCGGCAGACCTGCGACGCCCTCACCACCGAGGGCTTTCACGTGGTCTCCGATCTGTTTCAGACCGGCCAGGTGAAGCACATCAGCACGCGGGTCGCGTTGCTCGAGAACCCCGCGACGGCGGAGCTGGCGCTCGCCGTCGCGATGTTCACCGTGGCGCGTCCCACCGCGCGCTCGAACGGCTCGCGGGCGGGAAGGCCACGCCGCTTGTCGGCACCGACTCGGTGGGCGACTCCCTCCGTACCGAGGGTTTCGCGGTGAGCGTCCCGTCGGCGCGGGCGGAGCGGCTCGTGGCCGCGGCGCAGCCGCGCT
>WNGQ01006791.1_pt1 | contig 20660 bp, 19 predicted proteins | sample 5407661 | NCBI WGS metagenome assembly WNGQ01 (sample SAMN13153382, study PRJNA577476) | soil metagenome | isolation source: 60 cm soil or saprolite under Garry oak tree replicate 2 | place: USA:California | collected 2016-06-15 | reverse complement strand
GCGCGCGCACGTAGTTGTCCCCGGCCGGCTCGTCCAGGTCAGCGACCGCCCGGATCGCGTCGTCGAGCAGCGCGATCACGTGCGGGAACGCGTCGCGGAAGAACCCGGAGATCCGGACCGTGACGTCGATCCGCGGCCGCCCGAGCTCGGCGAGCGGCACGACCTCGAACCCGGTGACCCGCCGGGACGCGTCGTCCCAGGCGGGCCGGCAGCCGATGAGCGCGAGCACCTCGGCGATGTCGTCGCCCTGGGTCCGCATCGCGGACGTGCCCCACACGGTCAGGCCGACCGAGCGGGGATAGCAGCCCGTGTCGGCGACGTGCCGGGCGAGCAGCGACTCGGCGAGCGTCGCGCCGACCGCCCAGGCGTTGCGGGACGGGATCGCCTTCGGGTCGACGGAGTAGAAGTTGCGGCCGGTCGGCAGCACGTTGACCAGGCCGCGGGTGGGGGAGCCCGACGGGCCGGCCGGGACGTAACGGCCGTCAAGCGCGCGGAGCACATTGGTCAGCTCGTCGGTCGTGCGGGCCAGGCGCGGCACGACCTCGGTGGCGGCGAACTCCAGCACGGCGGCAACGTCGCGCGGCGTGTCGCCGAGGACCTCCTTGACGAGCAGCGGGATCTGGGCGGGCTGCCAGCCAGCCGCGTCGAGACCGGACACCAGCCTCGACGCGGCGAGTTCCAGCAGGTCGATCGCGTCGGCGCCGGTCCGCGTGCCTGCGCGGGCCGCGGTGGCGCCGTCCGCCACCGCGGACAGCGCCACCGGCACATCGACCACGCGCCCGGGGTCGGCCAGCAGGTCCTTCTCGTCCAGGCCCGCCCAGCCGGCCAGCGCCGCGCGCAGGCCGGGCAGCGCGGTGCGCCCGCCCCACACCTGGGTCGCCCGCAGCACGGCCTGCACCGTGGTCACCAGCTGCTCACCGGACGGCGCGGCGCCGAGCACGTGCAGCCCGTCGCGGATGACCGCGTCCTTGATCTCGCACAGGTATCCGTCGACGTGCAGCACGAAGTCGTCGAACTCCTCGGCCGCCGGGGCGGCGTCGATCTGCAGGTCGTGGTGCAGCTGCGCGGCGCGGATCAGCTCCCAGATCTGCGCCCGCACCGCCGGCAGCTTCGTGGGGTCCAGCGCGCTGACCGCCGCGTACTCGTCGAGCAGCTGCTCCAGCCTGGCCAGGTCGCCGTAGGTGTCGGCGCGGGCCATCGGCGGGATCAGGTGGTCGATGACGGTCGCGTGCGTGCGCCGCTTGGCCTGCGTGCCCTCGCCCGGGTCGTTGACGATGAACGGGTAGATCAGCGGCAGGTCGCCGAGCACCGCGTCCGGCGCGCACTCCGCCGACAGGCCGAGGCCCTTGCCGGGCAGCCACTCGCAGGTGCCGTGCTTGCCCAGGTGCACCACCGCGTCCGCGCCGAACGAGCGTGCCAGCCACCGGTACGCCGCCAGGTAGTGATGCGACGGCGGCAGGTCAGGGTCGTGGTAGATCGCGACCGGATTCTCCCCGAAACCGCGCGGCGGCTGGATCATCAGCACCACGTTGCCGAACCGCAGCCCGGCCAGCACGATGTCGCCGCCGTCGGTGTACAGCGTGCCGGGCGGCTCGCCCCAGTGCCCGGTCACCGAGGCTCGCAGCGCGGCGGGCAGCGCCGCGAACCAGCGCTCGTAGTCGGTCCGCGGGACCCGCATCGGAGCCGCCGCGAGCTGCTCCTCGGTGAGCCACTCGGTGTCGTAGCCGCCGGCCGCGATCAGCGTGTGGATCAGCTCGTCTCCGTCTTCCGGGAACCCGGCGCCCAGGTCGTACCCGGCCTCGCGCAGGCAACGGAGCAGCGAGACGGCGGACGCCGGGGTATCCAGGCCGACCGCGTTGCCGACCCGCGCGTGCTTGGTCGGGTACGCCGACAGCATGATCGCCAGCCGCCGGCCGGCGGCGGGCCGGTGCCTGAGCCGAGCGTGCGCGACCGCGATCCCGGCCACCCGGGCGGCCCGTTCGGAGTCGGCCAGGTACACCGGCACGCCGTCCTCGCCGGCCTTCTTGAACGAGAACGGGACCGTGATCAGCCGCCCGTCGAACTCGGGCACGGCGACCTGCATCGCCGCGTCCATCGGGGTGAGCGCCGCGCTCGAGGCCGCCCAGGCCGCCCGGGACGAGGTCAGGCAGAGCGCCTGCAGCACAGGAACGTCCAGTTCGGCCAGCGCGGCGACGTCCCAGGCGTCGTCGTCCCCGCCCGCGGTCACCTCGCTCGCCACCGTTCCGCCGGCCGCCAGCACCGTGACGATCAGCGCGTCCACCCCGGCTAGCAGGGCATACACCTCCGCGCCCGCCGAGCGGAGCGAGGAGCAGAACACGGGCAGCGCGTTGGCGCCGTGCGCCTGCACCGCGTCGGCGAGCACGTCAACGAACGCGGTGTTACCGGAGACGGAGTGCGCCCGGTAGAACACGATCCCCACGGTCGGCCGTTCCTGGCGGCGTGCGCGGCTGCCGTGCACGCCGTGCGCGGGGAGCACGGCGGGCGGGTCGAACCCCTGCCCGGTGAGCAGGATCGTGTCGGACAGGAACCTGGCGAGCTGCGCGAGGTTGCCCGGTCCGCCCTCGCGCAGGTAGGCCAGCGCCTGCGTGGCCACCCCCGCCGGGACGGTGGACAGCGCCATCAGGTCCGCGTCGGCGTCCGGCTCGCCGCTGAGCACCACCGCGGGCAGGCCGGCCGCGAGCACCGCGGCGAGCCCGGGCTCCCAGCTGCGCCGCCCGCCGAGCAGCCGGACCACGACGCAGAACGCCCCGTCCAGCAGGCCCGGGACGTCGTCGGGCGCCGTCCGCGCGGGGTTGGCCAGGCGCCAGGGCCCGCCGCTGGACCTGGCGGCCAGCAGGTCGGTGTCGGACGCCGATGCCAGCACGATCACGGGCTCGGCGGGCCGCGGGGTCATGGCGCCCCCGGCGGGATGAACGGCAGCCCGGCGGGAGCGCCGTCGTGGATGAGCCGGAGCAGGCGGCCGGTGTCGATGTGCTCGGCGACGAGGTCGCCGAGCACATCGAGCCTGCGCTGGCGCACCGCTTCGAAGCAGATCTGCCCGGGCTCGAAGTCCAGTCCCGCCTCGGCGGCAACCTGGCGGAGCAGCCCGCGCCTGAACTCGTCGCTGTCGAATATCCCGTGCCACGTGGTGCCGCGGACGGCGCCGGCCGCGCAGCCGCCGGGAAATGGGTCGCCAGCGACGGCATGCACCATTCCGTGGTGGATTTCGTAACCGGTTACCGTTGCGCCTGCCGTCTTTTCTGCGCGCCGGCGGAGCACCTTTTCCCGGCCGAACCGGACGTCCGCCGGCAGCAGTCCCAGGCCGGCGACGCTGCCCGCGTGAGCTTCCACGTCGTCGCGGATGTCGCGGGCGAGCATCTGGAATCCGGCGCAGATGCCGATCACCGGCCGGCCGGCGGCGGCGCGGTCGGTGATCGCGCCGGCCAGGCCGCGGTCGCGCAGCCAGGCCAGGTCGGCAACGGTGGCCCGGCTGCCGGGCAGGACCACCAGGTCGGCCCCGGCGACCTCGGCCGGCGTGGTGACGAAGCTGACGCTCACGCCGGGTTCGGCGGCGAGCGGGTCGGTGTCGGTGAAGTTGCTCAGGTGCGGGAGCCGGACGACGGCGGCCCGCATCGCGTCCCGGCCCGCGGGCGGGAGCGGGTCCGCGGTGTAGGCGCCGAGGTCGAGCGAGTCCTCGGCGTCGAGCCAGAGCCCGGGGGTCCACGGCAGCACGCCGAGTACGGGCCGCCCGGTGAGGCTGCGCAGCGCGGCCAGCCCCGGGTCGAGCAGCCGTTGGTCACCGCGGAACTTGTTGACCACGAACCCGGCGACCAGCGCCTGGTCCTCGCGGCTCAGCAGCGCGAGCGTGCCGAACAGGGCGGCGAACGCGCCGCCCCGGTCGATGTCCGCGACGACGACGACCGGCAGTCCCGCCGCCCTGGCCAGGCCCATGTTCACGATGTCGCCGTCGCGCAGGTTGATCTCGGCCGGGCTGCCCGCGCCCTCGCACACCACCACGTCGAACCGGGCCCGCAGGTCAGCCAGGCAGGCCAGGACCGTGTCCCGCAGGGCCGGCTTGAGGTCGCGGTAGGACAGGGCGTCCGCCTCGGCGACCGGCCTGCCGAGCACCATGACCTGGGTGCGGCCGCTGCCGCCCGGCTTGAGCAGCACCGGGTTCATCGCCGCCTCCGGGTCGACGCCCGCCGCCGCGGCCTGCATCGCCTGGGCCCGCCCGATCTCGCCGCCGTCGCCGGTGACGGCCGAGTTCAGCGACATGTTCTGCGCCTTGAACGGAGCCACCTTGACGCCCCGGCGGGCCAGCCAGCGGCAGATCCCCGCGGTGAGCACGCTCTTGCCGGCGTCCGACGTGGCTCCCGCCACGAGCAGCCCGGTCACGGTTGCCCCCCGTCGCGGCAGACGGCCGCCGGGCGGCGCGCGGCGCCCGGCCGCCTGCGGTCGAGCAGCCACGCCGCCGCCGCGCTCGCCGCCGCCGCGGCGACCGTGACCAGCCGCGACAGCCGCACCGCCCGGCCGATGTCGGGTGCCGCCGGCGCCGGGCCGTCGCCGAGCAGCCCGCGCCGCTCGGCGACCCCCTGGTAGACGTTGGTGCCGCCGAGCCCGACGCCGAGCGCCCCGGCGAACGCGGCCTCGCAGCGGCCCGCGTTCGGACTCGGGTGCGCCGCGCCGTCCCGGCGCAGGGTGCGCAGCGCGCGGCGCGGGCTGCCGCCGGCCGTCGGCGCCAGCGCCACCGTGAGCAGCGCCGTGAGCCGGGCCGGCACCCAGTTGGCCGCGTCGTCCAGCCGCGCCGCCGCCCAGCCGAACCGCTCGTACCGCGGGCTGCGGTGCCCGACCATCGCGTCCAGCGTGTTGACGGCCCGGTACGCCAGCAGCCCGGGCATCCCGCCGACCGCACCCCAGAACAGCGGCGCCACCACGGCGTCGCTGGTGTTCTCGGCGACCGACTCGACGGTCGCCCGTGCGATGCCCGGCTCGTCCAGCCGGTCGGGGTCGCGCCCGCACAGCGCCGGAAGCCGTGCGCGCGCGGTAGCCAGGTCGCCGGCCTCCAGCGCTCGTGCGATCCCCGCCGCCTCCCTCGCGAGGCTGGCGGCACCCAGCACCGCCCAGGTTCCGGCCGCGGTCAGGCAGATGCCGCGCAGCGGGCCGCCGCGGGCCAGGCCCCCCCGGGCGCGGGTGCCAGCCCAGAGCCGGTTCTCGGCGCGGGCGGCCAGCGAGCCGAAGGCTGCTACCGGATGGACCGCCCGCGGATCGGCGACGACGGCGTCGAGAGCGGTCCCGAGCAGCAGCCCGGACGCGAGCCCGGACCGCCGGCGCATCAGCGGCGGCGGGTGCGGCTGCGGGTGCGAGCCGCGAGACAACGGCGCGATCCGGTCGGCAACATCCCCATGGCAAGCCTTCCTCGGGGTGACCACGCCCCGTCACGAAAGGACCCGACGGCCGGAGTGTCCTGGCTCCCGGATCGATGCTGCCCTCAGCCTTCCCACCGCGTGTGCGGTCGTGGCTGTCGTGAGGGCCGCTCCCCGGTCACAGTGGCGGGACCGCGTCGGACTCGCACCGACTTCCTCCACTGCCGTCGATTAACGTGGCCAACCCCACCACAGCCGCCCGCTCCCGTCAAGCAAGCACGTGGCGTCCCCTGGGCGGACGTTCCTGTGGCCGGTGCAGTCGCCGACCCCGCCGAGAGGCTCTCACCGCGGCCCTTCCTTGACGGCGTAGTAGCTGAGGAACATGTCGACTCCGCTGGCGAGGAGATCCTCGGTAACGCGTTGATCGAGTTGAATGCCGAAGGTCGAGCGGATGATGTGTGGGGGTAGACGGTCAGGGCGTAAAACTGGATGACAGCGAGATCGGGGTCGGGAACGACCAGGTAGCCGCGGCCTGACAGGTCCCGCAGAGCGTCAGCGATCACCGGGGCGAACCGCTGCGGCCTCCGCTCCGCCCACTTGCTGACAAGTTCGGGGAACCGCCTGGCCACGCCGACGACCAGCAGGCGCAGGTCGGTCACCTCCGGCCGGGTTACGCCTGCTACCCAGCGGTGCGCCATGGCGGTGAGCGTCTCGCGCAGGTCGCACAGGTCGCGGACGTCGCGCAGGTCCGATGGGCCAGGCAGGGCCGACCCCGGCGCGTCGCCCAGGGCTTGCTCGAACGCCTCGCCGACGACCTCGGTGAACAGCTGCTCCTTGCTGCCGAAATGGTTGTAGATAGTGACCTTGGGCACGTCGGCGGCGTCGGCGATCATGTCCATCCCCGCGTCGTAGCCGTGCTAGATGACGATGCCGCGGGCGGCGGTGACGATCGCCCGCCGCTTACGTTCGGCGCGCTGCCCGCTGGGCCGGCGTAGCCCCGCCGACGCCACGGCAACTGCGAGCAGGGAGCGCGGACATGAGCGAGACCAGGACACGCATCACCAGGGTGGCGACGGCGGGCCTTCCCGTCGCCAGCCAGGACCGGGCGCTGGAGTTCTACCTTGACAAGCTCGGCTTCGAAGTACGTCGCGACCTTCCGTTCGGCCCTGGCGGCCGCTGGATCGAGATGGCGCCGCCCGGGGCGGAGACGACGATCGCGCTCGTTCCCGCGGGCCTGCCGGCCGGGATCCGCTTCATGACCGAAGACTCCGAGACGGACCACGCCAGCCTGCGGGCCGGAGGTGTTGACGCCGATCCCGAGATCATGCGGATGGAACCTGCGCCGCCGATGTTCTCGATCCGCGACCCGGACGGTAACAACCTCGTGATCATCCAGAGCGCCTGACCACGGCCCGCAGTTCCGGTCGGGCCCGCCTTTCTTGACCCGTTGCCGCTAGCGGGCCGGTTCCGGCCCTGGCTTCCTCGGGCGCTACCTACTCGGTAGGTGCCGTCAGGAACGTCAGCGCTTCCTGTTCTGGGCAGAACGCCGAGGTTGAGCAGACGGCCGATCCCAGCCTCGGTTATGTGTATGCCACCTGGATGGCATGCAAGAGGTCAGCGGTTCGAAACCATAGCTCTCCCTGCTAGGCGGATGATTTTCGAATTCCTGAGCAGGTAGTGTGCGAGTACAGCAGCGAAGTACAGCAAATGATCGGGACGCAACCAGCGCGGTGGCTGTGGCGGGACGCAAGCAGCGCGGTAGCGGCGATCACCAACTTCTTCACCCGCATAAACACCACCTTCCCGGTGGCCGCCAGCACCAGGTGGGACTGACGCCGGACCGGCGGCGCGGACCCGTCGCGCCGCGGCGCGGGCCTGGGCATGCCGCGTTTCGAGACCGCCGCCAGTCGGTGAAACATCTCGGCAGACTGCCAGCATCGGGTGTCATCGCCGCAATGGCGTAGGTGGCCAAGTTCATGCCAACCCGCAGTTGCGCGGCGTGACTGCCGTGACATCGGCCTGCCTAGTCAGCAAGCGCCAGTTGCCGAATCTGTACTTATGCCGTCGATCCGCTGAGAGATGACTCAGGAGTACAGAACGCCATTTCTGCCGGTGTTGCCGACGATGCGGATCTGGGCTAGATGGACGGTTCAGCAATCCGGTTCCCGGCCGTTCCTGAGTGCCCGGCGCGACGAGCGCCCCGGTGCCGGGCCAGCGGCGGAAAGCCCTGCCAGGCCGCGCTGTGGAGGTCACGTCTTGATCGGGCGCGGGTTCATGCCGGCCCGGCCGCGTGCACGGGCGGCCCAGTCGCCCGGCGCGGCTTCGGCCGGGCGTGCCCAGGCGGCTGCGAGCCCCGGGCGGACACGGCCGGGACCGGGTGATGCGCTGAACCAGGCAGCCGGAAGGGTACCGGCTGCCGGGACGGCATTTCCCGGCGCGGGCGGCCCGTTACCAGGCTGGCCGCGGGTTCCCGGCGCCGGCGATCATCGCGGGCTGCCGCGTGCGTCAGTCCCGGCTTGGCTCAATCGCTAGTGCGTGAGTGCGTGGCTTCTTGAGGGCGTCGAGCAGGGCCTGTTGCTGATCGGGGATCGCGGCGTGGATTGTCTGGACCGCGCCGTTGATCGCGATCGTCGCTGAGCGCAGAGCGCGGAACTGGCGCACGAGGTTGCGGATCGCCAGGCCGGTGCGGTTCTTGGCCTCACGGGCCAGGGCCAGGGCAGTGAACACGATCGTCAGGTGAGCCTCGATCGCGTCCCTGGTCCACACTGGTGGAACCGTTCCATCTGATTCGAGCCGGGAGGCATCTTGAGGCTTCTTCTCACGTCCGCGGGCGTCAAGAACGTCAGCATCCGCAACGCCTTGGTCGATCTCCTGGGCAAGCCGATCGCCGACTCGAGCGCGCTGTGCATCCCCACCGCGGCGTACGGCCACCCCATGGTCGGCCCCGGTGTCGGGCCCTGGAGGTTCATCAGCGGCACGTCCGGGCTTCCGATGGTCGACCTGGGCTGGAAGTCCGTCGGCGTGCTGGAGCTCACCGCCCTGCCCAGCATCGATGAGGAGCGCTGGGTACCCCTGGTCCAGGAGACAGACGTCCTGCTGGTGGCCGGCGGCGACGCCCTCTACCTGTGCCACTGGATGCGGCAGTCCGGGCTGGCGGACCTGCTTCCGTCGCTGCACGAGACGGCCTGGGTGGGACTGAGCGCAGGGAGCATGGTGATGACCCCCCGGGTCGGCCAGGAGTTCGTCCAGTGGACACCGCCGGCCGGTGACGACAGCACGCTGGGCATCGTTGACTTCTCGATCTGTCCGCACCTGGCCCCGGATGGCATGCCGGGCAACTCCATGGCCGCGGCGGAGGAATGGGCGGCCGGCATCTCGGGGCCGGCGTACGCCATCGACGACGAGACCGCCATCGAGGTGGTCGAGGGCACGGTCAGGGTCGTGTCGGAAGGGCAATGGAAGCACTTCCCCTCCTAGCCACCGGCCCCGGCCGTGAGAGGGCGAGGCGATCCCATGCCGCAATCCGGGCCACTCGGCATCGTCTGGTAGCCGGGCATGAGTCTTTCTCGGTGCCTCGACGTTCCAGACGAACGGCGGCGCTTCGCGCACCCCTCCGGTCGCGACCGGCCGAGTGGCCTTCATCCGTGCCGCTCTGTCTGCGACGACACCGCGCCCCATCGTCGGCAGAAGAGTCTCCTCGTCGCTGGGGCAGAACGCTTCGCCAGTCGTGAGGCCTCGCGTCCGCAGGCGGTGCCGCGGCCGCGTCCCACCTGATCGTCCGCGGGGCAGCGTCACTCCCCGAGGCGGGCACAGCGCGACTGGGAGTCGGCATGCACCTTGGCCACGTGGCTCGGTCCGGCGACGGCCTAGGATTTCGGCCGTGACCCTCCGATTGATCGGCGCCGGCCTGCCGCGAACCGGCACGTCCTCGCTGCGCGAGGCCCTCCGCCGACTGTTGGACGCGCCCGTCTACCACATGAGCGAGACCTTCGCTCACCCCGAGCACGCCGCCACCTGGGTGGCCGCGATCGGCGGGAACTCGCCTGTGTGGGACACCTTCCTGGCCGGGTACGCCGCAGGCGTTGACGCGCCGTTCTCGAACTGCTGGCGCGACCTGGCCGCGGCGTACCCGGATGCCCCCGTGTTGCTGTCCCACCGCGGCAGCGCCGAGGCCTGGTATCGCAGCATGGCCGCGACCGTCCTACCCCGCACCCGCGAGATCCTGATGAGGGACGACAGGGATCCGCTGGTGCCGTTGTTCCGCGTGCTGTTCGGGGACCTCTTCAGAGATGCCGACAACCCGGAGGACGTCATGGCCGGCTACGAGCGGTGGCTCGGGGAGGTTCGCGCGGAGATCCCCCCGACGCGACTCATCGAGTGGCAGCCCGGCGACGGCTGGGAGCCGATCTGCCGCGCCTTGGGGGTATCCGTGCCCCGCCTGCCCTTCCCCCACGAGAACAGCACCGCGGACTACCTGGCCCGCGCCGAGGTTCGCGCGCGTGAGGGACGGTGATGATCTCGCCCGCTGACCACCGGCGCGAGCGAGTTGCAACGAGGTGAAGGGTGCCCTCGGCGACGTCATGCTCCCGGAGGTGACCGCTCGGCCCGCGAGGCCTGCCTAGTTAGCGCGTGAGATCAGCCCGCGGCACGACGCATCACCGCAGGTCATCGCCACGCGTCCCCGAGAAGCCCGACACCGTGAGCCAAGACATCCCAGTGCCGGGCCGCTGTCTTCCCGCAAGGGGCCAGCAGGCCAGGCGGCGCACGGGCCCGAGGGGTGCTAACCGGCCTGGGTGACGAATCCCCGGTCGTGACGGGAACGGTCGCCGTAGGACCCGCCGGCGGCGCAGGTGCCGGCCAGGCCGCACGACACCGAGTTGACCTTGGTGAACCCGCCCTTGCTCAGGGCAGCCAGGCCGGGCACCCCGGTCGCCGTGCCCCACACGCCGTTCCGCTCGACGGCCACGAACCCGTGGCCGGAGTAGAACCCGCCTGCCGCGCAGATGCCCGCCGGGCCGCACGACACCGTCAGGACATCGGAGTACCTCGCTGCGGGCTGAGCGTGTCAGGATGTGACTTGGGGTTCAGGGGACGGTTGAGGACATGAATGTCTCTTCTTTCGCCGTGAATAGTGCTGGCAGGCGCAGGCGTTCCGGGCGGGCTCGGTGCGTGTCTGGATCGGCTCGGACCGCGGCGTCGATGCGTTCGTAGGCGTGGCGGTCGTCGTATTCCCAAACGGCTACGACGCGGTGGTCGTCGGTCTGCCATCGCCCTGTCAGCCTGGCGCCGTGGCGAAGCTGGACTGGCAGCAGGTAGTTGCGAGAGCACCAGTCTGTTCTAGCGCACGTGGGCCGGTCCGCGGGTCAGTGCTCTCGTCTGGTGGCGTGATGTCCCTGATGCTCATGGCGGGGTTCGTCCGAGGGTGGCCATGGTGCGGGTGGCGTCCCGGGCGTGCTGGCGGGTCGCGGCGGCGATGTTCGGGTGGCCGGCTATCTTCAGGGCGCCGATGGCGAGGTTGCGCAGGGCGGCCATGGCGCGGGGGCCGCTGGCGGTGCGGGCCTGGGATGCGTCCTCGCCGTAGTTGCGTCGCGGATGTGGTGCAGGGCCTCGATCCGCCAGTGGCCCCGGATCCATCCGGCCAGCTCGGCCGGGGTGGCCTGGGCGGCGTTCAGGCTGGTGATGGCGTAGACGGTACGGGTCTTCCATCGGCCGGCACCGGAGACCGGCCGGACGCGGCGGCTGATGCGGATCGCGCGGGCGGCGTGCGGGAAGCCCAGCCCGGCTGCCGCCGCGGTGACCTTCAGGTCCCGGCGCTCCTGGCGGCCGTGTCCCCGGCTGCGCTCGCTGTGGCCGGGCGGGACGTCCTTCCAGGGCAGGTTCCTGATCCGGGCAGGCCGGGCTGGTTCTTCTTCACGACCAGGATGTAATGCGCGTTCTTGCCGGTGACGATGAGCTCGGCGGTCTCGCGCTGGGTATGCAGGGCATCGGCCGTGATGACCTGGCCGGCCAGGCCCAGGTCCGCCAGCAATGTGGCGAGCCGGGTTACCTCGTTCGTCTTGCCGTCCACGTCCCGCTGGGACGAATGCGGCCATGTCTAGGGTAGCTGGCGTACGGGCCCTTTGATCCGACCCGATATCAGGCGCACGAGGTCGAGCGCTAGGAACACGAGCTGCACGAGGAACCCGACCAGGAGACCGGCAACCAGGCCGTACAACCCGAACCGGACCCACGGGGGCGGCACCTGGTGGATCGACGGGAGGACGTACGCGGGGTAGGAGCGCACGCGCGTACCGGAGGGCATCGGCCGGCACGAGCCCGTCCTGGGCCAGCCGCAGGAGAGATACCGCAGGTACCCGTGAGCCACGGCCGCCGCGTCTTGCTCGGCCGCCACCGGGCTCCCCATGACGTCGGCGGTGATCACCACGCGGCCTGCCATCAGGCGGGCGACGACGATGCGCCGCAGCGCGAGGAGATCATGCTGGCCAAGGATGCGATCGGCATACAAGAACGAGGGGTCACTATCTGCCGCACGAGCCTGGGCCCGGGGGCCGATGCCGCCTGGACCCAGGTGGACGACCGTGACGCTCTGGTACGGCTGCGGGATGAACGCGTTGAAGATGATGCCCGCGATCACGCCGAGAATCGGGATCGCGGTGACGATGACCAGGCGGCGCATGGCGTGGTCCCTCCCCCTTTGGCCGGAATGGTCGGCAAGGAAAGGCTATCCCGGCACGCAGGCAGGCGGCCGCAGTTCCTGGCCGCCCTCGACCGGGCGGTCGCGTTCTGCCGGTGGCGGCCCGCTGACGTCCGGTCGATCCTGGCCGCCGGCGCCGGGGTGCCCGGACCGCGGGTCGGACCGCCCGGAGCGGGGTGTCCGGCCGCGGCCCGCCGTAATGCTCATCGCGGACCGAGGCCTCGCCCGGCGCAACCAGGGTGTGCTCGGCGACGACCTCCCCGGTCCCGGCGATGATGACCAGCAGCCGCCCGTCATCGGCTCGCAGCCTGACCTCGGTGCCGATCAGGCGGACGGGCACGGAGTAGCGCGCTGATGCGAAACGCACGCAGGACAGCCGGTCTACTCTGCGGGTCACGAACTTGCCGATGCCGGCACGCAGCGACGGCAGCGGCGCCAGCAGCTCCCGCTCGGTCATCAGCCGCTCGGTCGGCACCGCGCAGATCTCGCTGTGGGTGACGCCGTTCACCTCGGCGCACCACGCCGCGGCTGCCTCGTTCGCCGCGGCGCAGCCGCCGAACGGCGCCTGCGGCATCATCAGGTCGGCCTTGGCGTAGCCGACCAGGTTCTCGACAATCCCCTTGCTTTCAGGGTCCGCCGCCTCGCAAAAGTCGGGGTCGGAACCCGTAATGGCCGGCGAACCGGACTTACTCCGCCGTGGGCACCACGACATTGGCGACGACGCCGCCTTTCAGGCAACCCATCCGGTCCGCCAGCACCACACCCGGCACCGCGCCCAGGACCTCGAAGCACTCCGCCAGCATCGCCAGCGTCGTCGCGGACCGCTCGTCAGCGGCGAACCGCACGAACAGGACCCGCGACCAGGCCAGCACCGCGCAGAACACGTGCAGCCCGCCCTCGGAACCCCAGTCGATCACCAGGTGCTCGCCCGCCCGGCGACCACACCGCCGGACGGCGGCCCCGGTGATGATCCTGACGCCACGCCCGCTTCTGCGCCGCGACCAGCCGGCGAAAATTGCGGGCCGATCCGGCATACCCCGCCGCACGGGCGGCCGGCAGCAGTCGCTTCGCCGAGATGCGGCCCGCGCTCGCCTTCACACGTGCCGCGACCAGCCCCGCGACGCTGTCGTAGTTACGGCCCCGCGACACCCGCGGCGGCGCGCCCGCGTCCGCATCGTGCCGGGCGATCACCCGCTTCACGGTCTTGTGCGTGGTACCGGCAACCACAGCGGCCCCCCGGTCAGTACCCACCTCGCGGTAGGCAGAAATGATGTCGATACGTTCCCTCGCAGACTTCAATAGAAGCTCCCCCGGGCGGTGCGGTGACTGGATGACACCGCCACCGTCACCGCCCGGGCCTCAGCCTCCAGGACGACACGACGAACGAGGGATGGGGACTTTTAGCTGGCCACCAGCGGGGACCACGACCCGGCCACACACGGGGACTTTCTCATGGCCACGGACAGCAGTGGAGTCACTAAAGCTCCAGTTCATGGGCTTAATTCGAATGCTGAACACCATGTACAGCCGCGGAATACAGCAGCGTGCATGACGGAAGCCGTGCGCTCAGGTTGTCTGCGACAAGGTTTGAGGGCTCTGCTCATCCTCCTTGGTGGTTCCGCCGTCTGCCGGCCTCGTCGTAGCCGAGGCACGCCGCCCCGAGCGCGAAAGGCGGCGCCGGCGGCAAGAGCGGCGGCGAGTAGGGCCTGGCCCTGGCTCACTCACTCCAGGTCGTCGGCAGAGTCGGCCTCATGACTCCGAGCAGGAGGCGCTTAGAGCCCTCTGGCGCGCGGCGACACGAGCAGGCAGCCACAGCCGTCACCGCGGCGGCCCCAGCCAGCCCCTTCGGCCGCGGGATTGCTTCCTGGGCCATGTCCTCCGGCAGTGCGTCGCAAGTAGCCACCGGCAAGCTCGCGTCTTGCCGCTGACGGACAAACCAAGTACTCTGCAGTAGAGACTTCTCAGAGAAGAACATTCAGAGAGTACAGGACGGAGAATTCGATGCCCATCATGACGGTCTCCGGACGGAAGTACCAGCTTGACCACGGCGGAGTGGAGGCGGCCTTGCAAGGGGTGCTGCCGGAACCCGTCCACGAGCACTTCGTCGTGATCAATGGGCGTCGTTGGCCGCCCAAGCAAGTGCTATCGGTCGTGACGGGGCTGGACCGAGCTGATTTCACTACCCATCAGGCGCGGCGGGCACTAACCAGGCTGGGGTTCCCCGCAGCGCGTGCGGCGCGGCGTGAGTTCCCGCCAGGCGTAGCGCCCGCAGGCCCGTCCAGGCTGGGTGGCGGGGCCGAAGGCGGGCAGGCGAGCCTAGTCGAGGCGCTGCGGCCGTTCATTGGCTTGTGGGTAGCCGTGCGCGGTAATGAAGTGCTCGTTGCAGCGCCGACTCCCAATGACGTGGTGGCATGGCTGACCCAGCACGGCCAGCGCGCGCAGTCAATGTTCCGGGTCACGGACTCCGAACACGCCGTCGTCGGCGCGGCGCCGCAATGAGGTTCCAGTTCCGGTCTCTCCCCGCCGCGGGCGGCGGTGAGCTTACACCCCGGCCGGTTGTGGACATTGCGCTGGAGGGCCTGTTGGCAGCGCCGATGGAATGCCTGCTAGACACCGGCGCGTTGCGGACTCGCATGAGCGCTGAGCTCGCACCGCTCGCCGGGGTAGATCTGGACGACACACTGACCGAAGAGTTCTGGGTCGCCGGCCTGAAGACCATGGGAACCATGACACGCGTCCATTTGACAATGACAGACGGCGCTGAGCAGTTCTCCTGGGACGCGCCCGTCTGGTTTTGCGATCCATGGCCGCACGCCTTCGGCCTCGCCGGGCTCGAGGGCTTCCTTCATCACTTCGTGGTGACCATCCGGGCCTACGACGGATACCTTGACCTTGAACCGACTACCTAGTGTAGAGAGAATTGAAGGTCTTTACGCGGCCTGCCCGACGACATGCCCGATCTCGGTGGCGCCGAGGAGCTGGGCCATCCGGCTGGTGACAGCCCGGACTTTCTCCAGGATCTCGTCAGCGGTCGCGGTCCACCGGAACGGTTTCGGGTCGGCGTTCCAGTCCGCCGCGAAACGCCTGATCGCGTGGTTAAGGACGCTGGCCGACGAGAAGGTGCCGCGCCGGATCAGCTGACGGGTGATTATGCCATTCCAGATCTCGACCTGGTTCATCCACGACGCCCCGGTCGGCGTGAAATGAAAGACTACCCGGCCGCCCTGTTCCGCCAGCCACTTACTGGCCTCCCCGCACGCGTGCACCGAAGCATTGTCCAGCACTACATGAATCCTCTTCTTGCCCTTGTGCTGCCGCACTATCTTCCGCATCAGCCGCAGGAAATCCTGAGCGTTATGCGTGGGCGACAGCTCCACCACGACCTTGCCTGTCACGATATCGAACCCGGCGTACATGTCAGTCGTCCCGTTCCGCTGGTAATCGTGCGTCCGCTTCTCGCTTTTGCCGAAAGCGACCGGCAGGAGCGGCTGCGTCCGGTCTAACGCCTGGATCCCGGTCTTGACGTCCACCGACACCACGGCCTCGCCCTCCGGCGGACTCAGATAGAGATCAGTCACGTCGCGGACCTTCTCCTCAAACCGCGGGTCTTTGCTGATCTTGAATGTGCGTAACTGGTCAGGTGCCAGGAATCGGCGTGGTGTGATCAGGCAGCGGCGGGTATCCAGGGCTGGCCTTCGGTGAGCATGACGAGGGCATCGAAGAAGCTGAGGCCGTGTTTGGCTGCGGTGGATAGGTAGCTTCGGATGGCGCAGAACTGGCGGGCGCCGGTGAGGGTCCGCAGGCATCCGGATACTTTCTGTTTCAGCTTGGCCATGCGGATATCGCGCTCGGAGCCGTTGTTGGACCGCATCGTCGACTACACCGGATCCGGAGGATCGGTACCGGCGGGTGCGGGTGACGCACCCGTTCCACCCGCTGGCCGGGCGGGACTTCGAGCTGCCAGCCGCGTGGACCGACGTCGTGGCGGTGGACCCGTTCGTGGTGGTCGCGGCCGGCCGGTGCGCGTTCACCGCTGATGCCCTGCTGGCTGTCGCGGACCTGATCGACCGGTTCGGTGCGCGGCGTGACCGCGGCGGGATGTAAAGGCGATTACGCCGTGAGTGTCGGTGGGATTATGCCGCTGTGGTTGAGTCGCCCGCGGGCCGTGACAGCGATGATCCACGGTTCCTTGCTTGCCAGAAGGGGAACTGTTGCGGCAGCGGAGCGGTATCTGGTGACCTGCCCGGCCAGGGCTGCCGGGTCCACGCCATCCCCGCCCTGGGCGATTGCCTCACTCACAAGCTTCTGCATCTGGGTGAGCATCTCGGCGGCCTGGGTAGCCCAGCACCATTCGCCTGCGGGGGCCGCGTCGGCGACGGCCTGCAGTTCCCGCAGGGCGTGAGCGCAGCAAAGCTGGTGATCGGGGGTGGTGTAGGTGTCATACGGGGCCCAGGCGTCATGCACTGCGATCCCGGCGAACGATGGCAATACTCCCATTGCCTCCATTGCCTTGGTCCCTCGCCTGGGATGCACCGTGAGCAGGGTGTATTTGCCGGTGCGGGCGCAGTGCACCCAGTGCAGCCTGCCCTGGACCCGGAATCCGGTCTCGTCGAATCCGGCGACGGCGCTGTCGGCGATCTCCTCCCGGGCCCGCTCCAGGAAGCCACCCAGGCGGGCGGCGGCACGGGCGGTGATCCCGGCGACCGTCCCAGATGACACCGGGACGCCAAACAGCTCGGCCAGCGCCTGCGCGGTGCGCTTCTCGGACAGGAACTGCCCGATGTACAGGTAGATGATGATCGCCGCTATCCGCGGCCCGTATTGCACCGGGGCCTCCGCCCCGGCTGGAGCCGCGCCCTTGGTGCGGTGCCCGCACGCACACTCCCGCTCGATCAGCTGATGCTCGGTCACCGTGACCTTCACCGGCGGCAGGTCAAATACCTGGCGGCGCTCCACCCCGGTCACCGGGCGGCCCGGCAGGCCAGCCCCGCATCCGCCACAGCGGGCCGGGTCATGCCGCACTTCCCGGTCCGGCCTGGCCACCTGCGCCAGCGTCCGGCCCTCATGCCCGTCTTGCCCGCCCGGCGTGCGCCCGCTCTTCTTGCGCAGCGACCGTGGCGCCGGCTTGCCAAGCCCTTCGCTGGACGGCGGTTTGGAGGAGTTCCGCGATGTCTGCTTCAGCCGGGCCTCAAGCTCAGTGATCCGCTCCCGCGCCTGCCCCAGTTCCGTCCGTGTCTCCTCCAGCGCGCCCAGGGCCGCTGCCAATTCCCGGCGCAGCGATGCCATCAGCCCGGCCAGCACCTCATACGGCGGCGGACCTTGATCAACGGGCACACCGGGATACTACGATCCAAGCTCGCGGGGCGCGTATCCGGGCTCACGCGCGTGCCGGTTTCAACGCGCCCGCGCCGCGCCCGCAACGATTGCCGGCGCGACAGCGTCTTTGAGTCATGATGCGCAGGCTGAGGACCGCCGGCCTGGCGGCGGCTGCCGGGGTGGTGGTCGCGCTCGCGGCGGCCGGGTGCGGCAGCACGGTGGCCTCTGTGGCCCGGGCCGGGCCGCCGTCGCCGCCGGTCAGCCCGGTCAGCGAGCGGGGAGCGGTGCCGTGGGCGGACCTGCCGGGCCAGTTCTTCGAGCCATCACCATTGCCGGTTCACTGGCGGCCAGCCGATGCCCGGCCGTGCGACGCCTCGCAGGTGCGGGTGTCGCCGGACGGCGGGAACGGCGCCACCGGGCACTTGTTCGCCTACTTCGCGTTCCGCAACATCAGCAGGGCGACCTGCATCCTGCGCGGCTACCCGCCGGTGGTGGCCTCCGAGCCGGGGAAGCCCGGCGTGACCGCCGCTCATAGCGGCTGGTTCGCAGACAGTGAGCGGTCAGGGAATATGCCTCCCGGCGGCGTCACCATGCTGAGCATCGAGACCGACCGCGACTGCCCGGCACGCTATGCAAATCCGAACCAGTACCCGGCGCTCATCTACCATACGGTCACCGTCGGCATTCCCGGCGGCGGTCACGTCGTCATCAACCACGCGTTTGACGTGCTCTGCGGCCTGTTCACCGGCCAGTTCGCGGTGGCCCAGCCGCCGCAGAGGTATACGCACTCTCCGGTCACCGGCGCCCGGGCCGCGCTCGAGCTGCCCCGTGACGTCGTCGCCGGCACCACCCTGGACTATGTCGCCGCCTTGACCAACCCGACCGGAACCGACATGGTGCTCACCCCCTGTCCGGGTTACCAGCAGGGCCTTGGCGCGGCGGGGAAGGCAATCCTCGCGCTCAACTGCCGCGCGCAGCGGCGGATCCCGGCGCACCAGACCGTGCGCTTTGCGATGCGGCTCCACGTGCCCGCCGGCACACCGACCGGCCCAGACACCGTGTACTGGCAGATCGCCGCCCCGGCCGGCGCCTTTGCCCGCGGATCGCTGCACATCTACGGACGCGACACCCCATGCACGCCATCTCAGGTCCGTGCCAGCATCACCGGTCCCGGCCAGGCCCCTGGCCCGCCCAACCTGCTGGGCGCCAAGGGGATGGCCACCGAAGTCCCGCTCACCGTCACCAACATCTCCGGCGAGCCGTGCTCGGTCGACGGGGTGCCGTCGGTAACCATCACGGCCGCCGATGGCAGCGACCTTGGCTTGCGCCAGGTCCCTGGCCAGCAGTTCAGCCAGCGGCCCCTCCCGTTGCCCCAGACGGCGATCCCCCTGACGCCGCACACCGGCACCGCCCGGACAACGCTGTACTGGTACCTGCCCTGGTGCGGCCCGGACCCGAACCCAGTCACCGTCACGATCACCCTTCCCGCCGATGGTGCCGCGATCACCGTGACGCCTGCCCGAGGCTGGAAGCCGCCGCCCTGCCACGGCACCAATCCCCGCTCACCGAGCAACCCGGGCCTCGTGAGCGCCGACCCGTTCGAATCGGCTTAGACAGCGCAGGGTACGCGGACGAGCCCTGGCCGGCCGGGCGGGCCTGGGTTCGATCAGGCCGTGGCGGGTGACCATCACATACAGGCCGAATGGACCTGACCAGTTACGAATGTGCCCTGCCGCCACGGCTGGAGCCCGTTCTCCCGCCAGAGCCGCGAAACCCATGGCTGAGAAACCGGGACGCCCTCGGTCCTCTTGACGTAAGCGGCCATCTTCGCCGCGCTCCAGTGCGAGATCCCGAGCTCGGCCGGCGGTGTCTGCCGGGTCAGCGCCAGCACCCGCCCGCGGATGCGGCCGGGAATCGTCCTGCGTCCGCCAGGAGACGTCTCGCTGGCAAGACCGTCGATCCCATATATCGCGTACCGGCCGATCCACTTGCCGGTAGTTGGCCGGGACGCACCAGACATCTCCGCGATGTCAACTTTCCGGTGACCCTCGTGGTGCCACAGAACGATTTGCGCCCTGGCGGAGATGGATCCGTCATAGGCCCTTGACCGGATTGCCGCCCGCAGTTCGCTGAGTTGCCCTTCTGAAATCTTCATGCATACTATTATCACATATAGCTGGCGGTAAGAGAGACGTTTGACTCATGTAAAGTTGACCGATTCTAGGTACACTAGTGACGCCTCGACTCAAAGCTTCCTCGGAGTGAATATACGAGTGTCAGGCTCGCCTGATACCTGCGGTGACCACTTCTATGCTGCCCTGTGCTGAGATGCCAACGGCCACTTGTACCTCGGACAATCCGAATCCTTGCTTGCTCTGAGTTGCCAACTGAACCGAGAAGGCCGTCGTGCTTGCCGACTGTAGGGGGCGAGCAGTTGCTCGCTGCGTCAGTGGCAAGGATCTGAGGTACTACCGCGCCTGATCGGTCCCCTTAGCTCCATGGCGTGGCTTAGTCGGCTGAGAATGTATGGCGATGGGAGGGTTCTGCAGATAGTGCGGCCAGGGCGGCGGTTTCGATGTCGGTGAGGTTCGGATCCGGAGTGTCGGCTCGTGTCTCGTCCTGGACGGCGAGAGTTCGGTGCGCTTCGAGCGTTACCGGGTCCATGAGGACGGAGACAAGGCGCGGCGGTGCTGCGGCAGCCCAGCCGGTCGGCTACTGATGTCGGCCGTCGGAGTTGAGGGTCGCAGCAGGTACTAATCTTCGCGGACAGGCAATTCGCCAGATCATCGACTCCGGTCAGTTGCCGCTGCTTCTCGCGATAGTTTCCGGCACGAAGTCGCGGTGCGGGTGACCCTGCGGGTCACTGACCAGCGGAACGACAGCCCGGTGCCCGCAGGTCGCGATATGAGCGGCTTGCACTGCGTTTGATAGGGATCAACGAATTCGTCTGGCTCACTGAGCCGCCCGCCGGTTCCGCGGCCTCCGTGGAGTGAACCGGCCGCGCGGCAGCTTGATCAGCCCGGAGTCCGGGTCACGCGAGAGGGTGCCCCTGCCTGACCCGGCCCCCGGCAGTTGCTGCGGCGTAACGGAACGGCTCAGCCGCGCTGCACGGCGTCCGCTAGTGCGCGGCGTTGATCGAGCCGACCAGGCCGTCCTTCTCGTCGTTGATGCCGGCGCTGAACAGCAGTGTGTGCGTGCCGCCTGTGGTGGCGGTGCCGAAGCGCAGCGCCCACAGGTCGTTGATGCTGATGGCCTTGTGCTTGGTGTCGCTGAGCTGGCCGGCGAAG
>WNGQ01002039.1_pt1 | contig 20661 bp, 20 predicted proteins | sample 5407661 | NCBI WGS metagenome assembly WNGQ01 (sample SAMN13153382, study PRJNA577476) | soil metagenome | isolation source: 60 cm soil or saprolite under Garry oak tree replicate 2 | place: USA:California | collected 2016-06-15 | reverse complement strand
ATGTGGCACAAATGTGCCACCGCAGATTCTTCCACGTTTCTCGACTCTTCGGAAGTCTAAATGGAAGGAAATATATGGCAAAACCCAGAATTGAGCGGAGTTTGTTGTTTCCGAACAAGGAATTCCGAGAGCGAGTGCGGAAAGCGTCGAAGGACCGGGGCTTCCGATCCGAACAGGCATTTATCCTCGCCGCTTGCGAACGCGAGATTCGCAGGGGTGATGAAACCGAATCCGTAACGCAGTTTGAGGCCCGCATCGCAGCCACACTCACGAACCTGGCGAAGCAGGGGGCAACATCTTCAAACGCTCGTAGAGGCGCAGGTCGCCATAACGGACGTGCTCCTGAAGTACGTCATTACCTGTGTTGTGGAACCCCCAGAAGATGCGCTCCCAGCGGCTCGCGTTCGCGCCAGGTTGCGCTACGACAAGCTGATCCGCGCTGCGGCGAAAGAGCTCTCGAACAAAAACAGAGACACTCTGAGGGAAATGTTAGCCGATTACTGACGGACCGCTGGTGCGATTGCGACCGAGAAAGTCACAACACGGCCAAACTACAATGCGCTAAATCCCTTTTTGAAAACACTTTCAATGGTGCTATATGTATAGTATGCTGGACACGACTTGGAAACACGCGGGTCTTCTCTCTTTCGAGTCCGTACATTGGAGGAGACCGGGGCAAGCCCCGACCGAGGATCGCGCCAACGGTCCAAAGAAACCACTCTCGGGAAAACTCTTTGCTCCACGAGCTGGAGGAACCATGAATCGTACAACAGAAATCCATTCGCAGGGCCTCGAAAATGAAGGTCAAAATCAAAAGCTCACGCAACAACACAGTGCGAATGGCGACGGTCCGCGTCTTGTCGCATGTGTTCTACTTCTACCCGAAGATGCTGAAGTTCTCGCTGGTCTCCTCTGCAACCTAGCGACGAATTCACACGTGTCCCAAGATCTTGACGCTCTCGCAAACCCCGACCGTCTGCTGAGACCCGAGCCCTCAGATTCCTGGCTGCCTCATGTCGAAGCGGCGAAATTCCTAGGCGTCTCGATAAGTACCCTATATCGCTATGCGTCCCAGGAGAGGATTGAGTGCCGAAAAATTGCGGGACGCCTCGAATACCGTCAGTCCATACTTGAAAGACTCAAACAAAAACAGATACGCTCCGCTCGTCTTCCGCTTCGATCTGGCGGTATAATCCCGCCAGCGCTTCACTCCGGCAAGTGAGAGGAGCGCTAGTGGGACTGTATCGAAGAACGGACTCGCGTTTTTGGTGGATGAGCTACACCTGGAAAGGCGAGCAGTATTTCGAGTCAACCAAATGCAGGAGCAAGGCTCTCGCTAACAAGATACTGAGTAAGCGCGAGGGTGAGATTGCGATGCAGATGTTCAAAGTAGGCGAGCAGGGGAACAGAATGTCATTCACGGGACTATGCAAAGAATTTGAAAGCGCACACGTCCCGACTCTCGCTGCGAGCACACAGACCAACGTACGAGACTTTCTTGAAAACATGCGGAAATTCTTCGGCGACCGCTCGCTGGCAGATATCGATGCCAAGTGGGTCACGGACTACCGGAATCACCGCAAGGCGCAACCCTCAAGGAAGAATCCAACCCGCAAAGTCAAAGGAGCCACCGTCAATCGCGAGATGGCTTACTTGCGCTGCATGCTCAATTTTGCAATCGAGCGCAAGTATATTTCCGAGAACCCCGCCAGTCGTGTGAAGCCATTCGATGAGCGCCGGGAACGCCCAGCGAAGCGCATGCTCAGTTTGGAAGATGAGCAACGCATTCTGGAAAACGCCCCGCCGTACCTGAGAGTGGCAATCGTGCTGTTGGCGCAAACGGGTGGCCGTACCTACACCGAAGGTTTCTCCCTCCGTTGGGATCAGATCGACCTCGATCACAACGTGATTTTCTTCGGAGGGAAAACCAAGACAGAAGGCTCTTCCGAGCCTGTGCCCCTGACCGGGCTGGCACACGATGTTCTTCTCAGTTGGAAGAAGGAACAGGCAGACAAGAGCCCATTTCTTTTTCCGAGTCCGGTCAAACCCGACCAGCCGATCACCACGGTTAAGACGGCTTGGAAGACGACGCTAAAGAACGCGGGAGTAGCTCACTTTCCGATCTACCATTTGAGGCATGTGTTCTGCACGCGCCTCAGTTGGGTTGCGCCTGACGCCGTTGTGCAGCGCGCGATGCGTCATTCGAGCCCTGAAACCAAGCGCCACTATCAACTGGGCATGGTGGAGCAGGTGCGGCAAAACCTGGAAAAAGCAAATGAGAAGGTATACGGCAAGGGGAAAGTATTACGTTTTTATGACGGTCAGCTTGCTGCCGGGAACGAACAAGAAATGACCGCGTGTAAGTAACAGATGGAGAATGAGTAAGTGGCGCGCCCGGGGAGATTCGAACTCCCGACCCTCTGCTTAGAAGATAAATCCAGGTGTGCTATCTCGTTGCTTTTCCTTGGCTCTGCGTACTTCTTGCATCACCGTTTTGCATGGCATTCGGGTGTTATTGGACCCAAGTTGGACCCAACTGTTGAGGTGACCCCCTCTAGTGAGACAAATTCTCTGGGCGCAGACGGCATGCCAAACAGCGTAATCAGGATAGCAAGAAACCAAATAAGGTTAAGGAAATGCTTGTTCTGACATCTTCCGATCCGGCATTATAATCGGTTTACTCGACATTCTTGTCGACATCGGCGTTCCTGCCGAGAAGGAGGTGATCCAGTGAGGTACGGTTTACGTTGACGCAGTAGAGGAGGCGCTTGTGAGGTTACCGAGCGCCTCTCTCCTTTTTGTCCCGCCTTTCCGAATTCCCCGTGATTTGATGAATTTATTCTGCGTCTTATGCTTAGCCAGTGCCTGAGAAATGGGACACTCGGAAGTTATTCTTCCTGTTGAGGGCGCTTACTTTGGCTGCGATACTGCCAAATGGTCCACAAGTCCGGTTCTGGAAGATGACGCGACCCGAATTGCGCCCAAACTGTGCCCAAAATTAGTTCGGGGTTGTCACGCTTTCTGACATTCGATGCCCGTTGCCAACATTCGCATTTCAGTAACTTACGGAAGGGCCGGGAGATAGCAGATTCGTCCGGAGAATCTGGCTTACAGGCCCGTCCGCAAATGAATGTTTTCCTTTATCGCAGTCTCCCTGGAATTTTCCGCGCTTGATCTGCATGTGTTCGAGATAAGACATAGCGTTTAATCTGTGACACACTTTTATTAACTATAACGCCACTACATTTTTACTTCCCTCCGAATTTCGTTCATTCTCCTGCAAGCTAGCGGTTGGGGGATCGAATTGCTGGACACGTGGAAGGAGACTCTAGACACGCCGCACAGATTGAATCGTCTGGCCGCGGTGTTCGATGAGTCCCCATGGTGAAGGGTTTTCAGAAATCGGGGCCGCAGATGCTGGCCACTCTAGGCATGTCCATCGTCATAGGCGCTGCCGCATTGTTCCATTGGGCGACGCCAGAGACCTCGAAGGTCGAGCCCACCGCCGTTCGCCCGAGTGAAGCTGCTCCCAGCGGGAATCAGCCAACCGACCGCTTTGGAGATGGTACGCCTGATTTTCTTCGCCTTGATTCGCCCGAGGACCGCGATTCTTTTCGACGTTGGTTCGCGGTTATCGCCGAGTATCAGGCGCTTCGCCCGGACAAAGAACTCCCATCTGAGATCAACGATTGTGCGGCGCTGATTCGCTATGCGTATAGGAATGCCCTGCACGTGCATGACGAGGCTTGGTTTCAGGAAACGCAGACGCGTCCCCCTGAGGCGTTGCCGTCGGTGGCGAAGTATGGGTATCCCCACACTCCGGTAGAGGCGGCACTGTTTCGGGTAAAGCCTGGAGTTTACACGCCGGAAGATGTGAGGAACGGCGCTTACGCGGAGTTTGCGGATGCTAAGACGCTGAAGAGTTTGAACACGTTTTTTGTCTCGCGCGATATCCGGCAGGCCCGGCCAGGAGATTTGCTTTTCTATTTCCAATTGGAGCAGGGTTCGCCGTTTCATTCGATGATTTTTATCGGGCGGAGCCAATGGCCGGTGGAGGGCGAGTCGCCGCAAGTGGATGACGTCGTGGTGTATCACACCGGCCCGATCGGGAAGAAGCCAGGGGAGATGCGGCGCGTGAGAGTGGAGGAGCTATTGCACCATCCTTCGCCGCGCTGGCGGCCGGTCGAGGGCAACAGTAATTTTCTCGGCGTGTACCGCTGGAATATTTTGAAAGAGGCCAACTAGTGCGTAACAAAGTGATTTTTCTGATGCTCGCAGTGCTCCTGATGGCGATTCCCGCCGGGAGCCAGTATGGAAATGTGTTTTTCTCCTTGACCACCAACAAGACTTTTTTGCCCGGGGAAAAGATCAACCTGCACCTGTATGCCAACGGCGTGGATGCGCTGGAGTTCCGCGTTTACAAGGTCAACAACCCGGTGCGCTTCTTCGAGAAGCTGGACAACGTGCACAACTTCGGCCACTTGGTGCAGAAGGAACAGGTGGAAACACGGACATTGCTGGAGCGGTTCCACGATTGGAAGCGGGAGTTATGGAGCGAGATCAGGGATTTTTTCCGGCACCAATACTCGAGCGAGGTGCGAGCCAAGATTCGCGAAGAGCGGGGAGACGCAAAGAAGAACAAGGAAGTGGAAGCTACGGTTTTTGCCCAGACGCCGATCCTGAATAGCCAGCAACTCGTGGCGCGTTGGCAGCAGAAAATGCCGCCGCACTATTATGCGCAGACGAAGGAGGTGCCGGTTTCGGCGCTGGCGAAAGGCGTGTACCTGGTTGAAGCCACCAACGGCGAGCTGCGCGCGTACACGGTTGTGGTTGTGACGGAGATGGGGCTGGTGACCAAGAGTGCGAGAGGACAGGTGGTGACGTTTGTCGCGGACCGCCGGAGCGGCGCACCGGTGGCCAAGGCAAATATTCTGTTGTGGTCGGACAAAAAAGAATTGGCGCAGATGAAGAGCGGCGAGGACGGACTCGCCGAGACCACCGTGCCGCAAGAAAAATATGAAGACGTGCGCGTGCTCGCTCTGCATGGCGACGATGTCGCGGTCGTGTCGCCTTCCGCGTACAACTTGAGCAGTAATCCGGAAGAAGACTGGACGGGCTATGTGTATACGGACCGGCCGGTGTACCGCCCAGGGCACACCGTGCAGTTCAAAGTGATTCTGCGGACGCGGAGCGGGGAACGCTACACCGTGCCGGCCGGGCAGTCCGTGCAGATCACCATCGAAGATCCCTCGAGCAAGCAGATGTTGCAGTCCAAGTTCCCGGTGTCCTCGTTCGGCACGGTTCACGGCGAGTTGAAACTGGCGGACACCGCGGCGCTGGGCTACTACTCGATTTCGGTCAATACCGATTGGCAGCGGCATTACAACACGTCTGGTGGATTCCACGTTGAGGAGTACAAGAAGCCGGAATACGAAGTGAAGGTTACGCCGAGCGGGGCGCGCGTGCTGCAGGGCGATTCGATTACGGCGACGATCGAAGCGAAATATTACTTTGGCGAACCGGTGGCGGGCGCGGCGGTGAAATGGGTGGTGCACACGTCCCAATACTGGTCGCCGTTTATCGAACGGGATGAAGAAGATGCTGGCGTTAACGGTGGGAATGGGGAAGGGGATGACACCGAAGGCGGCGACAATTCTGACCGATACTTTGCGGGGGAGCAGATCTCCGAAGAGAGCGGGACATTGAGCGCCGACGGGAAATTGGAGATTCACGTTCCGACGCAGCTCAGCGGGCAGCATCGCGACGTGCGATATCGCATCGAAGCACGGGTGACGGACGCCGCTAACCGCGAAATCTCCGGAACGAACGCGGTCATCGCCACCTATGGAACTTTCCTCGTGGGAATTTCTGCAGATAGCTACGTCTATCAGAAAGACGAGACGATCAAAGCGACGGCAGTAGCCAAGGACTATGACGGGCGCCCCGTTGAGACGTCGCTGCATGCGGAGCTGGTGCGGTGGCACTGGTACGGCTATGGGAATGCGGCCAGGTCGCAAGAGGACGTGATCGAATCGCAAGACGTTCGAACGCAGGCTGATGGGACAGCGCGAGTAACTTTTCAGGCGAAAGAAGCAGGGAGTTTTCATCTGCGAGTCACGGCAGAAACACCGGAGAAGCGCGAGGTAAATGAAGTTTCGTGGATCTGGGTTTCAGGCGCCGGAGAAAACTGGTGGGGTGGCGGGCGGGAGCGCCAGATTCGAATGGTGGCGGATAGGAAATCCTACAAAGTGGGAGACAAGGCGCGCGTGCTGGTGATGACGGGAGTGCCGGACGCCTATCTGCTGGTGACAACGGAAGGGCGAACAGTGCAGAGCAAGAAGGTCGTACACGCCACGGCGCCGACAGTGACCGTAGAGATTCCAATACAGGGCAGCAATCAGCCGAACGTCTTTGTTTCTGCTGTCTTCCTGCACGACGACAAGTTGTATCAGGCCAGGAAAAGCCTGAAAGTGCCGGCAGTGCAGCAGAAGTTGCAGATTGAAATTCAACCGTCGAAGAAACAGTTTCAACCAGGCGACAAAGCCACGTACATGCTGGTGGCGCGAGACGCCAACGGAAAACCAGTGGAAGGCGAACTGAGTTTCGGAATCGTCGATGAAGCGCTCTATGCCATCCGTCCGGAATCGACGCCGGACATTCACGACTATTTCTATGGGCCCGTTTACGACCGCGTGGGAACCGAGTCGTCGCTGAATTTCTACTTCAGCGGGCACGCGGGAAAACGGGAGATGTTTCTTACCAAGAACAGCGGTTTCGGGAATGGCCGAGCATTGGCGCAATTGAAGCCATCGCAGACCATGGTCGAGCCCAAGGTGCGAAAAGTCTTTCCGGACACAGCGCTGTGGCTGGCGGACATCCGAACGGATGCACGCGGGCGGGCTGAGGCGCAATTGACGTTCCCCGACTCGCTGACGACATGGCGGGCGACGGTGCGCGGCATCACGACGGACACGAAGGTTGGTAGCACGATCGATCGCGTCATCGTCAGGAAGAACTTGATGGTCCGGCTGGCGGTGCCGCGGTTCTTCCGGCAGGGAGATGAAGTGACGGTATCGGCCATCGTACACAATTACCTTACGACCACGAAAACCGTGCGCGTCTCGCTCGACCTGAAAGGTCTCGACGTGATTGACGGCTCCGTGCGCGAGCTGAACGTGCCGAGCAGAGGAGAAGCGAAACTGGATTGGCGCGTCAAGGCCAAGTCCACAAGCGAGGCGGTACTGCTCGCAAAAGCTTTGACGAATGAAGAGTCCGACGCGATGGAACTTACGCTGCCGGTCATTCCATTCGGAGTGAAATTGCACGACGCCAAGTCTGGTTCTCTCGGAGCGCCGGAACAACAGGAAGCCTCGTTTGTAACTCTGCCGGGGAATCCCGACCAGGCGGCCCCGACGCTGGATATCACGCTGAGCTCGTCGATTGCGGGAGGGATTTTTGGCGGACTCGACTATTTGACTCATTACCCGTACGGATGCACCGAGCAAACCATGTCGAGTTTTCTCCCAAACATCATCGTGGCCAAGGCCATGAAAGACCTGCACCTCACTGCGACGGTGAACACGCCGGAGCTGGAGAAAAAGATTCAAGCTGGCATCGAGCGGCTGAAAGGCTTCCAGCACGATGACGGAGGCTGGGGCTGGTGGAAGGAAGATGAGAGCGTTGTGTTCATGACCGCATATGTGGTGAGCGGATTTGGGCAAGCTCACACCGCGGGATACGACCTTGATGCGGCATCGATGTCGCGCGCACAGGATTGGCTGCGCAGATCGCTAGACAATAATCCAAACATGAGACCCGATCTCCGCGCGTACGTTGTCTATGCATTGGCGCTGAATAGTGCATCGCGGCCCGAATATCTGCAAAAAGCCTGGGATGCGCGCGATTCCATGAGCACTCAGGGTTTGTCGATGCTGGGACTTGCTCTTCGAGCGACCGGTGACGACACGCGCGCCAAAGAAATCGCGAACAAAGTGGAAGCGACGGCCACGGTGAACAACCTCGAAGCGTACTGGTCCACGACCTACGACTACTTCATGGAATTCGAGAGCGAAAGTGGTGCGGAGGCTACGGCCCATGCCGTGCGTCTGCTCAGCCTGACGAAGCCGGACAGCCCGGTGTTGCCTAAGGCCGCGTTCTGGCTGGTGAATCATCGCAACGGCGGCTACTACTGGGACAGCACGAAGCAAACGGCTATGGTGATTTTTGGCCTGACGGAATACGTGAAGGCGAGCCACGAGCTGGAGGCCAGCTTCAAGGCGGAAGTGTTTGTGAACGGCAGGCAGGTTTTGGCGCGGCCGTTTACTGCGGCAGACGGATTCAATCCCGTGCAGCCCCAAGTACATCTGAATGCTTCGCAGCTCTTGCCTGGCAAGAATGAGATCCGTATTCATAAAGCGGGGATCGGGCGTTTGTACTGGTCAGCGAGCGGCACTTACTACTCGACGGAGAAGCACCTCATTCAGAGCGGCAAGTACGCGCTCAACATTACCCGGGATTATTACCGGATGGTGGCGGATTCCACTGGTGGCAAGATTACTTACAATCTGCAGCCGCTCTCTGCCGAGCTTCAGGTCGGTGACCTTCTAGCGGTGCGCGTAACCGTGGGCGGGAACGAATGGCGCTATCTAATGGTAGAAGACCCGATTCCAGCGGGAGCCGAGTTCATCGACCGGGATGATCTGTACGCATTTCGGCAAAAGCCTACATGGTGGGAATATTGGTGGACGCGGCGTGAATTCCACGACGATCGCGCTGTCTTTTTCCAGACGTATTTTACTCGCAATCACGAATACGTTTATCTGCTGAGAATTGTGAACCCTGGAAAGTTTCAAGTGAGCCCGGCCATCGCGCAGCCGATGTACCAGCCATCGCTTCTGGCAACGAGCGATGCAGCAACGATTGAGGTGAAGTGATGTCACACTTTGAGGAACCACGCCAAATTCTCGCCGGCAGTTTCCGAAGCGGCCGGCTATGGCTTTTGCAATTCCTTTTGAATCCGATCTTGTTTGGACTGTTTGCAGCGTGGCTGCTCATCCCAGAGGCAAAGATCTGGCAGCTTGCACTGAGTGTTCTTCTTGTGGTGCTTATCGCGGCAGCGGCGCTGGTGCTCCATGCGGGAACATTGAACTACTTCAACGATCAGTTCCGGGAACAGCCCGCGGCGGTAACAACGGCGTTCGGGCGGGCGCTGCGTCACTTTGCAGCTATCGCCGTATGCGCGATCGTCTTCTACGTGGTTTGGGCACTCGCGGGCGGGTTGGACGCATACCACGAAACTATTCCAACGTATTTTCGCTCGATGCTGCCTGCTTCCGTTCGCGGACACATCCCGCTCGGCGCGCTGACAGCAATTTTCGGCTTTCTGGACTTCCTGTTGCAGTGGGTAGTGGTTCCAGGGCTTTTCCTGCCTCTGGTACTGCGGGCAGCGGACCAGGGATTTCGCGGCTTTCGACGTGAAGGATGGCAAGCGTGGAGGACCGCAGTTGCGAGCTTACACTATTGGTTGATTCTTGCTGTCGCCGAATTCCTTGGCGTATATGGGACCACCATGCTCATAAGTTGGAGGCCTAACACTGAGAACCCGACATTTGCCGGGGAGACCGCGAACCTTGTTCTCCGGCTGTCTCTCGCTTACGTCTTGGGACTCTACTCATGGATGGTGGCTTGTTCCCTGATCGGGCGACGCAGCGCTTCTGCCCAAAGCGTCGCCGGGAATTCCGCCGCTTAGCCAATTGAGTACCGTGTCCTTCCCATTCTGTTGGATCATAAGCGCCACTCGATCACGAGCCGCAGCATAAGCCTTCTCTTGTTTTTCGCGCGTGCCCGGATTTCGCAGGATTTCCTCCATCTCTTTACCGGACAGTGGTGACGCTGGGGAGTTCCGTTTGTCCGGCTCGGACAAGTAGAGCACCAGTCCTTCGCGAAACCAGAGTGGAGTGTTTGCCCGGGCGCGCGGCTCAATTAGCAGATGAAAGAACTCGTGACGCAGCGTGGACTCCAGAATGGAGCGTTTGCGGAGCTGACCGATGGGTTGCAGCCGGACCGTCTGGCCCCGAGTAGTGGCGGCGGCCCAGCCGGGCTGGCCAGTAGCGTCACGATAGCGGTCTAGCGTGGGGAAAACCTGTAAGCGGGCGGTAAATGAGAGTTTCCAGCCAACTGATGCTTCATCTTCCTTCAGGATTTTCTCCGCAACGGGCAAGAGCACAGAGTCTTCTTCCGGAGACGTACTAATCAGCTCGAATCGCTCGGAAGTACGTTTCTGCCAATCATCCGCGGAAGTTTTCGAGAGGTGGGTTCCCGGAAAGTAGAAATTGAGAATCTGGCGATAGTCTTTTCCCTGACGCGCCATCTCTTCCGCGCCAGCCTGGCAGAGGCCGACTCCATGGCCGGAGCCGCGGCCTGAAAAGAGAATGTGGTCCCCATCGTTGCGAAGGTCATAGAGATCGCTGCGAATCTTGTTCCAACCGAGTGCGCGATCGACTGCAAAGCGAAAGGAAGAAGCAGAGATCAAGGAATCTGGTGAGGTGCCGCCTTTGAGGCGCAGGCGTTGAGCGCGGCCGCTTTCCGAGCGGGAAACGATTTCGATGGACGTCCAGCCTGCGGGTGACGACAAACCCGCGGTGCGAAGAGCAGCGTCAAGGTCGGCGACTGAAATGCTGGATTCCCATTTCAGCGGCGAAGCGGTGACACAGTAAGGATCAGGATGACTTCGGAGGTACGGTTCCGCGACAGAGGGCCAAACCTCATTGCTGGCGGCGAGCGAGCCACCGCAGTTCTGATGGTAATAAGCGGAGATGGCGGCGCCCTCGAACAAGAGAATTTCTCCGCTTGTAAACTCCACCCCCGCGCTGATGCGCGGAGAAACGCTGTTCCACGAGGGGACTTGACAATGCGTGGTGTCGCAAAAGTCGTAGCCTTCGCTTGCGTGCTGCCCGCGGAAGCGCGTGGCGTATGTGCGGACGACGACGGCCATGGCTTTGACCGACTCGTCGTTGCGGAAGTCGCCGCTCTCCCCAGCGAGAACAGCTGCGACATACTCTTCGATGGGGATCGCGGCCGTGAGAAGCAGATGGCCGGCGCTGGCCTGAATTTGCAGCGGGAAACTGGCAGCGATGGACGGCTGGCCGGAGGACTCGATCCGAATAGCGCCGGAAATGAAAATCTCGCTGCTCACGCCGGCATCGTGAATGCGCAGCTCAGACCCAGCCGCCTGGAGCAAGAGAATAGTTGCCGAGTTTTTCGAGCAGCCCGGGCAGTTCCGCCATTGCAGTTTTTCCGAGGCGGCTTTGATGGTTATTTCGCTGGGAGGATGGAGCGTGTAAAGGCGCACGCGCAAGTCCTGTGCGCCCGCCGGACAGGCAGACAGGACAAGCAACAGAAAGATCAAATGGCGTGCGCGCCTCACGGCTGCTCTCTGAATCTCGCAAAGGCACTGAAAACCGGCTGAGCAACGGCGGCGGCATCCATCCCGCGGCCCTGCGCCAGAAATACCACGACAGCGATCTCCGGCTTCTCCGCCGGTGCGTAGCCGACGAAGAATCCGTGCGTCTGTTGCCCGTTGCGCGCGACGGAAGTGCCCGTTTTCCCGGCGATGGTCATGCCCGTCACGAACGCAGCATGTGCCATGCCAAAGGTGACGGAGCCTTCCAGCCCGTTGAACACCGGTTCGTCAACGCCCAGAACTGTCTCCCGCTTGCGAAGTGCCAGCTTGCGGTAAGCTTCGAGCAATTCGAGCGGCGTGACCTCGATGCCGTGGTAGCCAAGTGCTTCGAGCTGAAGTTCCTCGTGATTGGGAGGCAGTTTGATGTGTCCTCGGGCTTCGTGCGCTACAAGGCCAGTGGGCGACTCGAAACCTGCCCGCCGAAGAAGCGCGACGAGCTCAGTTCCATTCAAGCGTGGCGCAATTTCCGCTACGTAAGAATTGCAGGAGTACGCGATGGCGTCCGCGGTATCCAGTTCTGCTACCGCGGCAGGGTGTGTGCAGTCCATCCGAGCGGACCCAATCTGTAGCGGTCGCCGGCAAATAAGCTGCTGCTTTGGATCGAGTTTGCCGGTTTCGAGGAGCGCCATCAGCAAGAATGGTTTCAGCGTCGATCCCGGAGCTTCCAAGCGAAGGCTCGCAAGATCCATGCGATGTGCAGCCAGAATAGTTCGAGATGTGACATAGATGACTACGAAAGCTCCGGGCAGTTTTCCCATGGCTCGATCGACTTCGCGTTGCAGCTTGGAGGTCAGTGAGGATTCGTCCGGGCGCAGTGGGAAGGCCAACGCGGTGGCCAGAAGAAACGTGATTGCTACCGCTGTTGGACTTGGGCGCATTGGGAACACCGGACTCAATTCTAATGCCTGTCAGGCCCTTCGAGTGGCACGGGGTTTCCGCGGCCGTTCCAAGTTGCCGCTGGCGGGGCAATCCAATCGGATGGATTCTGGCATTATACGGCGGCTTGCTTGAGCCCGAGAAAAAAGAGCAACCCGGTGCGGGTGCCTGACAAGCTATTCGTCGAAATGTTTCCGGTCGAACCGAACTTCGTACGACGATGCAGTCATGTCGGTTTGCGGATACAGCTGGTGAGCCAGAACGGCCCGGGTCGTGGTGCCCTACGACGTATTCGTCCAGTGTTAATCGCTGGACGAATCGGGAGGAAATCTTTTGATGAACAACCCACGACTCTAGAGCGCAGCGTCTTCGTATGAGGTGTCGTATTCAGCCTCGAAATGCCTGGATCTTTCACTCGCATGCACCATCCGATGACGATAATTCACTATCCCGAGCGGGAAACATCCTCAATGGAAGAAATGGCCGCTGCCGCGTATCTCAGTTCCCAGTAGAATCGCTGCACGCAAATCGCTCTCAGAGTCCATCTCCAGCCTTCTGAAAATGAGATTCACCTCAGGCGATCTTATCTGCGTGGTTGTTGCGGATCCAATCTTCGACTTCCTTCCGAACACGGACAGCCATCTTACCGCAGTGATCCGCTTCGCCTTGCGACACTAACCCGTAATCATCATAGGAGCCGACATTCCGTTTCTTACGCAGCTTATCGAGTGTAGGAATCATTTTCTTCTGCGGATCAATCGAAAACTCCAGGGCCTCTATGGTTCGGTAATGTTCGCTACCGCCTCTTACGACCCGGTACCCTGCGGCACGCAATGCAGCCGTAGCAGAGATTCGAATGGCGTCGTAGGCTAGACCCAACTGCACATCAGCCGACAGCTTCCCAGCAACTGCTCTCTGATAATCCTCGAGACGCCCATCGGCGAGTCCCAGTAGGCGCGCGATCTCCGCCGCATCAGAATCGCGCCGTTCGAGCCAACTATTCTTGACCCAATTCTCTAAGGACATTCTCATCCCCGATGATAAACAGCTTTTTGTCGGCTAGCACGGTCTTGAGGAAACCCCCACGCACCTTGCCCCTGAATTCTTTTACGGAATACACTGTCGGATTGATTTCCCGATTCAAGATTTTCTGGGCCTCGGCCAACTTTTCTACGACGGCGCTGAAATCGACTTTCCCGACAACCATAAGATCAACGTCACTGCGTTCTGTCTCGGCTGACCGTGCCACGGAGCCATAGACGAATGCCAGATTGATTTTCTTTCGCAACGGATCGAGCACGGTGCGCAGAACGTCATGCATTCCGACGGTCTTTGTGACCAGGCTTTTGATCTCCGCGAAGACCGGGCTTTCTTGATTGGCGCTGTAGAGCGTGTGTGCCCCAACGATCTTCCTAGTCACAATGCCGGCATCAACGAGTTGTCGTACCTCACGTTGAACAGGCCCGAGTGCTATCTCCGTACGGCGGGCTAGTTGGCGCAGGTAGAACGCTTCGCCGACGTGGCCGTACAGGACGGAGAGCACGGCGCTTCGAGTACGTCCGAATAGCGTATCGGATAGAACGCTGGTTGTACCCATTCTGGGGTCAAGCGTACCCTAAAAGGGTACAGAGGTCAACGTATCTCCTGCACCCGGCGCAGAAGCCCGTCACTGCTCTGCGCCCCGTGGCCGCACCCAGGAGGCCGTCGCCAAACCTTATATAATACAAAAAGTATTCTATACTTGACATTATGGTCGTCTTGCCGTACTCTTGGGGCATGTCTTAGGGGAGGTCATCGTGCCCCATCAACCCTTTCGAGATGAACTGGCCGAGCGCCGTAGAACCACGCTCTTTCTCTTCTATCTTGCTGCGCTTCTCTCCGTCATTGCCATCAGTCTTGTCGCAAACATTCCGTCGTCCCGCACGCCACTATTTGCCCTGGCTGTCACGAGTGCTGGCGCGGCCATCTTCTTCTTGCTCCGTTTGCTGCGCACAAATGATGAGCGCGAACAGCAGACCAACTACCGTGCTCTGACGTTTGCTTTTACAGGAACATTGATTTTTTCTGCAGCTATCGGCTTCCTGCAAAGCTTCGGTTTCCATCCCGTCTCCTGGTTGGGTATTCCCGCGCTCATGATCATTTTGTGGAGCATCGGATTGATTCTCTACTCATGGCGGTATCGATGAAGACCCGGTTACGCGTATTGAGAGCGGAAAAGGAATGGTCACAAGCCGAGCTTGCGGCTTATGTCGGAGTCGCTCGCGGCACGATCAACGCGATTGAAACCGGCAAGTACGATCCGAGTCTGCCGCTGGCCTTCAAGATCGCACGTGTTTTTGGGAAAAACGTGGAAGAGGTGTTTTTGTATCCCGAGGAACTAGGCCAGGCGCGTCCCCCGCACGTCTGAGTTCCTTCTCTAGCAATCGCGACATGATGTCTGTTAGTTCACAATTCCGGTTTCTTTTCTCTGCAGGTCAGTCGAAGTCTATCCCCGTTTTCTCGCCAAGGTGAACCGAAAGGAGGCTCATCATGGACCGTCCCTATGGCATTTCCGACTTCGCATTCCCATCCCGATGGGACCGGGAATCCGGCCCCGACTTGGTGGAGAGGACCGATCAGGCTCAGCGGAGGGACAGAGAGCAAGGCCAGGCGGAACGTGAGAGGGAATCGAATTCCACTAAGTCCCGCGGCGGTTTCGACCGCCCGCGTACGATCTATCGCGGTCGAGACCGGGAATACTCGCTGCGCGAATCTGAGGTTCGTGCACTCACCGACTTGGGCAAGTTCCGCGTCGTGCCGGAAGATGATCTCGCCCGCTTTGGCTACCAGGGCAATCGTACGCAGATGGAAAGCGACGTTCGCAACCTCACCCGGCAGCGCCTCGTCGAACAGCGCGCCATCGAAGGCCATTCGTCCTATTCGACGAGAGTTCTGACTCTAACAAAGGATGGCCACCGGCTTCTCGACCGGGCACAGCTCGTCTCCAGTCGGCAGGCTACCTACCACGGCCTTGTGAAGCCGAAGGAGGCCCGACACGACGCCGATCTCTACCGGCTCTACCAGAAAGTCGCCAGAGAAATCGAGCGCTCGGGCGGCAAGGTTCGTCGAGTCGTCCTCGACTTCGAGCTTAAGAAGGACCTCTACCGAGCCCTTTCCCGGATGCGGCCCGACAAAGACGCGAGGCATGAACGAATCTTCATTGCCAACCAATTCGATCTGAAAGTGGTGGACGGCAAGATTCCCATTCCTGACCTGCGGATCGAGTATGAGGATGATTGCCGCGATGTTCACCTTCTCGATCTCGAAATCGCTACCCGCGACTATCGGCCTCAGGGGCTCGGTGAAAAGGCCAAGGCCGGATTTCACATGTTCGCCAGGCAGCAAGACCACGCCAAATTGCGCCGCGTTCTCGACACCCAGGAAATCAGCGCGAGGATCTTTGCCCTATGAAAATCCTCCCCATCCACACGGAAGCGCTCCGCTATTTCGGCTATACGGAAGAGGAGTCCCGTTTCCTCTACCTTTACCTTGTGGCTACGCATTCCGGGTATTTCACCTGCCAGCAGTTTCTTCAGTTCATCAAGATGAAACCCGGCAAACGCAGCGTCGTCTTTGCCAAGAAGGTTGTGGAAAAAAAACACGCCACCTCAAAGGAATACCTTCGGCATGGCCGCGTCTTTCATCTTTTCTCGCGGAATCTCTATGAAGCCATTGGCAGGGAGAATGTCCGTTTTCGGCGTGTCCACTCGACTGAATACATCCGAACCCGGCTCATTGCTCTGGACTTCATTCTCCGAAATCAAGGCTTCACTTATCTTGAATCAGAGGAACAGAAGCTCTCTTTCTTCTGCGACCAGATGGGAATCGAGAAGAAAATCCTGCCACATAAACGATACTCGGGCGCCATCAAGGGCGACTTCACTGACCGCTATTTCGTGGATAAATTCCCCATGTTCTACAACCCTGCCGTCTCTCTCTCCCCTGTGGTGACCTTCAGTTTCATCGATCCAGGGTTCGAGAGCATGGATAGCTTCAGGACTCATCTGGATGCATACCTGACGCTTTTCACGAAGCTTTCGCATCTCCGTTTCTACTACGTCGCAACCCGCGACACGAATTTCGAGCGTGCCAAGAAGCTGTTCCATGGGACGTTTCAGAGACTTTGGAACCCGGCAGCCCCTCGTGGATTGTTCGACTATTTCCGCACGCGGCGAACGTGGGATGAGAAGAACTACGGCAAGCTAAGTGAGCACGACGTCCTGTTCATGAATCAGGGAAAAGAGAGATTCGGCAATCCAGGCATGGAGAATCTGTACCAGAGATGGCGTGCCGGGGAGATTACTGAGAACACGGTGCGGTCCGAATCTGTGAAGTTTCAGATGCCTTCGCAGGTCACCTTTATTTCCGCAACCGTGAACGGACAGGCCGCGTTGTTCGAGCGGCACCCGCATCAGCCCGTAAACGTGGTCGTGAAAAGTTCAGAGGAGACATCTTTCCCGGGGGATTTCACCTCCGGCGTCACCCTGGCATGGAGATAAGAGGCAGAAAAAGCAGGCAGATGCGACAGAGACGGCTGGAGAACGGAGCGCGGCCAAAACACGATCAGAGGCGGGAGCGACCCCACCATGCCGCAAAATCGCGGCCCGGTCCCTTCGGGCTTCGGGGGTCACTCCCGCCTCTTCCTGCTGGAATACGCAGCTCGTGTTTTGGCTGGGCAGGAGAGGGGAATCGCTAAATTTGTAAGACCGGATGTAAGACACAACTGTAAAGGAGGAGCAAGGAGAAAGCATGGCAATCATCAAGGCACCACCCAAGCAACCAAAGTCCGTGACGATTCAGGCGCGAGTGGAGGAGTCGGTGAAAACGCAGCTCGATCAATACGCGAAATTCATCGATTCCACTCCGTCCTACGTCATCACGGAAGCGCTAAGAGTTTTGTTCAAGCGGGATGACGAGTTCAAAGCCTGGCTAGGCCAACAGACCAATCACGGAAGCAACCACGAGGACGAAGGAGACGACGTTTCTGAGACTGCGTAGCAAACATGAAAACCCGTCCAACCCAATTCGATATACGCGAGAACACGGCGTCCTCAAGACGGCATGCCTCGCGCCTTTCCATTGAAAGCCGTTCTGTCTCAATAGGTGCCGAAGAGGAGATCCAAATGGGGCCGTTAAATGACCAGTCGCAAGCCGCGTCAAACCACGCGGCCACAGTGGAAAAAACAGGGGAAAGAGGCCGGCTTCTCACTGTCCACGAAGTGGCACGGCTGCTTCACTTCCCAACTTCTTGGGTGTACGAGCGCACACGAAGGCGAAACAGCGACCAGCTTCCTCGTGTGAAGCTCGGCAAGTACCTTCGATTTGAAGAGACCACCATAGCTGAATTCATTCAGAGGCAGCGTTGTGCTTGATTCCAGAGTGCTGTCGCGTATGATCCTTTCAGGTACCGCAGAGCCAAGGCGAGCATCGGGAGAAAGGAAACTAATGACTCGTTCTCGGTACCAGAATGGAAGTCTGACCCTACGCGGCAGAAGTAACAAAGTGTGGGTCGCAAGGTGGAGAGAAGATGTGCTTGGTTTGGACGGCACAGTTCAGCGTGTTCGGCGATCACTCGTTCTTGGCACGTTGGCAAGCATCCCTAAACGCCGCCAGGCACGCCTCCTGCTCGATGCCAAGCTGTGCGACCTTAACGCCGGACGACGTCAGCCGCAGTCCGCAATGCCGTTCAGGAATTTTATCGAGGAGGTATGGCGACCCGCCATTCTGCCCACGATGAAGTTCTCGACTCAAAAACTCTATCCCCATCTTCTGCGCCGACACTTGTTGCCTGTCTTCGGTGACCGACCACTATGCGACATTCGTCGCGTGGATATTCAACGGTTTGTGACTGAAAAGATGACCCGACAAAACCTCTCTTGGCAGACAGCTGTTCATCTTCGGAACTTGATGAGTGGCACCCTTGAGAGGGCGGTCGAATGGGGATATTTGGAGGCCAATCCCGGTCGGCGAATAAAAGTGCCTCCGATGCAGCGCCGGCGAAAAACGGTAGTATTGACCCGTGAACAGCTGGCCACACTCCTGCGGTCCCTTCAAGAACCAGTGAGGATGCTCGCAATCACTGCAGCTATGACGGGATTGCGAATCGGCGAAATACTCGCACTCCGCTGGAAGAACGTGGACTTTGAAAAGTGTCTCATCCATGTTCGTGAGGTGGTCTATGAAGGTAATCTCTCTTCTCCAAAGTCGAAGAGCAGTATTCGTGACATCCCAATGGGGCCAACCTTGCAACAATCCCTGTTGGAACGTCGGAAGGATGCACCTGGTGACGCGTTTGTTTTTGTCAGCAGAAACGGCACGCCGCTAGACTCGCATAATCTTTTGGGGCGGGTTCTCAAGCCGGCGGGTCTGCCGTTAATCTCGTGGCACAGCTTCCGGCATACGCACGCAACTCTGCTCAGTGATCTCGGCGAGTCACTTAAGACGGCGCAGGCGCAATTGGGCCATGCAAGATTGAGCACGACCGCGGAGATCTACACGCACGCAGTGCCGGCCTCACAGCGAGCAGCAGTAGAAAAGTTGGAAAGGACTATCTGGACTACGAAGTTGGACCCAAATGGACCCAGATCAGAAGTGCAACAGAGTTTCGGTAGCGCGTTAATCCATTGACGCGTCAGAAGTTAAATGGCGCGCCCGGGGAGATTCGAACTCCCGACCCTCTGCTTAGAAGCCAGAGCCTATCAGCTTATCCTCTGCTGTCATAGCTTATTTAACTTTACTTGTGTCAACCACTTAGCGCAGAATGTGTGTACCAGAGTAAAACCGAATAAGCGCGGTTATACCCTGGTTTTACCGCCGAAAGGAAGACATGAGTAAAACGAGAAAAGAGAATTTCACCGTCAAGTTGCTGGAGTCCCTGAATCCCGAAACGGCGCGTTACAATGTTTTTGATACCGGCACCCGCGGGCTGGGCATCGTGGTGCACCCGTCCGGCACAAAAGTTTTCTTCCACTTGAAGAAGGTGCAGGGCTGGCCGCGGCGGTCGACGCTTGAGAAGTATCCCGACATGACCATCGACCAGGCGCGCGGGAAGGCCGCGGAACTGAACGGCAAGCTCGCGAAGTGGAAGAGCAACAACTACGAAGGCGTTAACCCGGTCGAGAAGCCGAGGAACATTCCCACGCTTGGCGATGTGTTTGAGAATTATCTCGAACATCATTTAAAAGCCAACGCGAAAAATCCCGATCATGCGACGAAGTACGCGCGCTGGCAGTTCAAGCGCTATCTCGGGAGCTGGCGGAACCGTCCACTGCCCACGATTCGGCGAGAGCATGTGCGCGAACGGCATGAGGAGATTCTGAAGCAGTACGGCAAAGTCACCGCCAACCGAACCATCACGTTCCTGCGGACTCTCATCAATCATGCGATTCACCCTGACGTTAACTTGTGGGAAGGCGTGAACGTGGCCAAAGACCCGAACAAGTTTTTAGAAGCAGAGAGCGGACGCGACCGCACGCTGAAGAAAGAGGAATATCGTCCGTTCTTCGAAGCGCTGCGAAGCCGGAAAACGCATCCGGACATGCGCGACATCACCTGGCTCGCGCTGCTCACCGGACAGCGACGCGGGAGCATTTTGAAAATGCGCTGGAAGGATTTAGACCTGCGCGTTGGCTTGTGGACTGTTACCGAACGCAAAGGGAAGAAGAAGAAGGCAAACCAGCCGGACAAGCTGCACATCATCCCGCTCGTCGACGAAGCGATTCGATTGCTCAAGCGCAGGCCGCGGTTGCATGAAGAATGGGTCTTCCCGGGAAGAAAGGGCGCGTTGACGACGATCAAAAAGCCGTGGCAGCAATTCATCAAGCGCACCGGAATCGAAGGTTTGACGTTCCATGACTTGCGTCGTTCCCTGGCTACAGCCGAAGGTGATGCGGGCGCGAGCAAAGAAGTGATTCAGAAGACGCTTGGCCACACGGAAGACAGCACAGCGACGCGGATCTATGACCAGTCAGACCGCCGACAGGAAGTGCGCGCAGCGCTTAAACAAGCCACGCGGCCGATGGTGCGCGCCGGAAAGCGAAAAATGGTCAAATCAGCAACGCATACGCATTTCTAATTCGCACATTTCGTTGTTGACAAGGTTTTTTTAGTTCAATACAGTTCAACCTGTTCGTAAAAAATAAGGGCCTGCCCGAAAGGCCGTGCCCTTCGCCTAGTAGCGAAGCGCGTAAGCAGAAGTAGGAGACAAACGCCGCTCGCAACAGGGCTAACTGTTCAGGACTGTCCGGAAGTGATGAAGCCGGACTGTCTTTGAGCAAACAAGCTTT
>WNGQ01002038.1_pt1 | contig 20664 bp, 17 predicted proteins | sample 5407661 | NCBI WGS metagenome assembly WNGQ01 (sample SAMN13153382, study PRJNA577476) | soil metagenome | isolation source: 60 cm soil or saprolite under Garry oak tree replicate 2 | place: USA:California | collected 2016-06-15 | reverse complement strand
AGGAGAAGCCACCTGGGCAGGGCAGCTGTGTGGGGCAGCGGAGGTGCTCCGTGAAACTGGCGGTCCTGCTGATCTCTTCAACTTATTTAGCATGCTTGATGAGCGCGCTGACTACGAGCAGATGAGAGCCGCTGTACGTACTCAACTTGGGGAGCAGGCCTTTACCCAGGCTTTGGCTGAAGGGCGAGCGATGGCGCCAGCACAAGCCTTGGCAGCACAAGGACACCCACTGCTCTCCAGCCACCCGAACGCTTCCACCGAGGTGGCCCATCAACAGTTTCTTTCCCCCTCCTCTCCAAACGATCTAAGCGAGCGTGAGATGGAGGTGCTGCGGCTGGTCGCGCAGGGACTGAGCGATGCCCAGGTGGCTGACGCCCTGGTCATCAGCCCGCGAACCGTCAATGCCCACCTGCGCTCTATCTACAGCAAGCTGAACATCACCTCGCGCCATGCCGCGACCCTTTTTGCTCTCAGGCAGCAGCTCATCTAGGTTCATCCTGCTCCCACTCGCGCCACCTCGACGTCGGTCATGCAGACCTCCCTGCCTAGGTACCTTCTCACTGTGGGACATTCTTCATCACCCTCCCAGATAGGCAGCACAATACGTTGCTTTGCCGATGTGTACTTATACTCCACACCGTAGACTCTCAAGTAGCAGATCACCGAGGCACTGCTCTCCAGAGCAAAGCAATCCCATCATGCAGCAGTCCGGCGAAGCGCCTGATGAAGCAGGGGCCACGGAGGGGCGGGAGGCCCTACGGGAAGCCGAACGTGAGCGAGTCGGGAGGAATGCACAGCCGAGTGCGGCGATCATGGATGCGACATCCGCGTCAAGACCGTCGAGGAATCTGCCGGGATCTGTGGTTTTGATGCGCATAAGTGCGTGAAAGGACGCAAGCGTCATATCCTCGTAGATACGCTCGGCCTGCTGCTCTCGGTCTACGTCACCTCTGCCGATTTGCACGATAGTAGAGGGGCCCGGTGCCTGCTCGCTGGACTCGCCCCGATGCTGCCGCGTCTCAAAAAGATCTGGGCGGATTCGGCCTCCCGAGGGCAGGAGTTGGCCCAATGGTGCCTTGCTCAGGGCAACTGGGACCTGGAGGTCGCCCAGCGCCCTGCGGCTACACGCGGCTTCAGCATTCAGCCCGCGCCGGATGGATCGTAGAGCGAGCATTTGGGTGGCTTTCTCGCGAGCCGTCGATGAAGCAAGGATTACGAGCGAAAAGTACAAACGAGTGAAACCCTCATCCAGATAGCAATGATTCGACTGCTCCTCACCCGTCTGGGCCGGAGTATTTAACCGGTACCCCAACACGCTCTTAGGGTGAAGAGAAGAGTGAGCAATCGGCGCGAAGCATGGGCACTGGTGCGAATGTACTTGGGAAAAGCGCTCTCCATGTGGTACACTCCCTGGAGGTGTAAGTTTGCACGAAAAATTTTGCAAACTTACAGCTTGACCGAATTGAGCACGAGAGAATGCACGAGGGGTATGAACATGAATGAGCATGCCGAACCACCGCCGCAACCGACCAGCTCGCTTAAACAGTTTGATGTCTTGGTTGGTGAATGGAATATGGTGGGAACCCATCCTGCTTTCCCATCCGCAGCGCAGGGGCATTCTTCTTTCGAATGGCTGATGGAAGGCACCCTCCTGGTATGGCATTTTGATTGGGAACGCCCTGGCCCTCCGAGCGCTCTCAGTGTCATAGGCCATGATGACGCGGTTGAAACGTGTTCCATGCTCTATTCCGATGAGCGGGGTGTTGCAAGGATCTATCAAATGAGTCTAGAAGGCGGCGTGTGGAAGATGTGGAGAGAGTCGCCGGGCTTCTCACAACGCATGACTGGCACGTTCAGCGATGATGGAAACACCATTACCTGTCATGGAGAGTTATCGCGCGATAGTTCAAATTGGGAACAGGACCTGGATGTGACGTATACGAGAAAGCAATGAAAGGGGTCTGCTCACCCCGTTTTCCATTCTGTTAGCCGCGGGCCTCATCTCCGGGCGTGAGGGCAATGCCAGCAACATCTCATCAACCGACTCACCTGCCTTGCCCTGCTCCCTAATTTTCTCACCTTCTCTCAGCATCGCGTGTGTCGCTGCGCTGTGCCAGGAGTACGGTGTGCGGTTTGCGCACCAGTCTTCTTTCCAAAACAGGCTCTGAGCGGCACAGTGCTGTCAGCTCAGCCTGGTTCATTCAGAGGGATGGTTTCCGCCAGTGCGAAGCTAGCGGGGGAAGCGAGCTTCCTCATGGCGAGATCACCTGGGCCCAATTCGGGTTCAGTGGACCTCCCGGGGAACGCCATGTTCCTCATCCCCTGCCTAAAAAGGCACTGCCTCGGGTCACAAAGGAGCGTTTGTTCTGATATTTGAAGAGTACAACAAACGTCCGTTTTTGCTACTCATCCATTCAAGTCCCACCTGTGAAGGCGAAATCAGTGTTCATATTGCCATCTTTAAATCAACGTCTCAAAACCTGCACGATGAGATGAGTTGTTGTACGATTCCCTCTCACTGAAATGCCTGTTCTACGACACAGAATTGTAAAGAAACTACGAGACCGAATATATGATGCCATACCGAATGTTGTGTAGGGATGTGCCCCATCGGTAAGCGGTTGCTTTTGACACTCTATGCTCATCGCATATCTTCGCCTTTGGGGTATGCTATGAGCATGCTTTTTGTCTTTACATCTTTGCTCTCAGCACATATACTTAAAAAGACACAGACGTCTCCCTCGGCAGGAGCGTCTTTTCAGCGTCGGTCCTTTCGTCAATGGAGGAGAACGCCATGGACCGTTGGCACCTGGCTGGGAGCCATCCGAGTAACTATGAGTCGGACATTGATCCACAGATCACCTACCACGCCAAGAACTGTGCCTATCTGAAGTGTCTCGTCGAAGAACCAGAAGGCTTTGCAACGCTCGTACAAATCTTCAAGGCTGCTGCCTAAATCAGGCTAATATAGAATTTTGTAAAGGAGGTGCTGTTATGAAAATACAATTAGACACAGAAAACAAAACTATTAAGCTGGAAAAGGATGTTGTTTTATCCACACTTATCGAAACGTTGGATAAGCTTTTGCCTAATGGAGAATGGAAGGAATTTACGCTAGAAACAAACACAGTAATACATCATTGGAGCAATCCTGTTGTTATACCGTCAGTAATACCATATCCAGTACCTACATACCCAAGACCTTACTGGCCTTGGTATAGCTATACTCGTTTGGATAGCAATCTTCATCCAGCAGATTATAAAGTAAGCGCAGGAATGAACAGCAATATGAGGCTAAATAAAGGAGTATACAATATCCAAGCGTAATTGACACCAGACCGAGTTTTGGGTAGTCACACTCGATAGAGGTGATACACCTCTAGAGCCATCTCAATGTATACGGACAGCGATCTCAAGAGGCCGCTCTGGAAGCAGGATTGTGCTATTTGCCACATCTTTATCACCTCTATGCAGGGTGACTACCCAAAATTCGGTATGGCATCGAATATATCACATTTACATACATCAAATAGAATGAAGCATACAAAAACGCCGTAAGCAACGTTCATCAAACACATGCTTACGGCATAAGTTGAAAAGTAGAGTAACCCTTGTGAGCAAGCCATTATAGAGCTCGCAACAACTCTTTCACCCTATCATCACCAGGAAACCGAGAACGAAGCTTTGCAGCCAGTTTCTTCACACGCTGAACATTATATTGTGAGCCCACAGAACGAGCGAGCTTCAACCCCTCAGCTGCATAAAAGCAGCAACTCATGTCCCTACCTGCATACAGCGCTTCGGCATACTGCGTATAGAGTCTGGCCCTCATGCGTGTCATGCTCAAATCGAGCGAATGCTCTAACTTATCGTAGCTTTCAATCGCAACGTCAGGTTTCCCGATGAACGTATGGCATTGCGACCAGCCATCATTAATAGATTGTTCAGAGCATCGGGTTGAAAGAAGAAGCAATAGATGGTCATCCTCTGGATCAACACGCCGCAGCAAAACGCGAGCTTCTGTAAGTGATACCAGGCAACACTGATCACCGAGTAATCCCTGAACTTCAGCATGACCAGTTGCAAGGAATGCTCTTAGCCCTGGTGGAGAGCGACGTGTGATCTCACGTGCAGTTTCATACAGTTGGTTCGCTTCATCCAGACGATCTAACCACATATTCATCACGGCTTGACGAGCCATTGTGAGTGCGTTCAATTCGACACATTCCGCTTCTTGCGCTAACAAAGATGCCTGCTTGAAACATCGTTCAGCAGTTTGAAAGTCCAGCTGGTCACGAGCAATCATACCTTTCAGTTGGTAGTTATGACTCAAAAGTGTGAGCAGTGAGTTACGATCTCTGGCACTGCTTTTATGAAGCAACCGTGTTAGCTCTTCAATATGCACGTTTAATCCTCTATCGGCAGCAAGGGAGCTACCAAGATAGTACAGATCAAGACGCATCCGCACATTATCTGCAAACGTCTCAAACACTATACGACTCAGGTTTTTACTATCAGCAACAGGAACAGTTTCAACAGCAGTGATCACAGCGACTTGAGGCAACGAAATGTCCTCAAGCCCCAACAGTTCAGGTGGAATGTGCAATACCCAGGCCAGTGTACGACGAAGCTTGAGATCATGAATACGCGCACTTTGTTCAATGGAAACGATAGTTCTACGACTCTTCCCGACCTGCCTGGCTAACTCATCCTGAGTGATTCCCGCTTGTGACTCCCGGTACTCTCGGATAACATGCCCGTGATGTGAAGCTTCTTGCATAAGCTCCCTCCCTTCACAAAAACGCACGAAAGAGTATCCTGATACGTGTTCTACTTGTCATATTACCCGATTGTGCAGTACAACATAGTACCAAAACACCCTTCTTTTTCGCTACCTTATTTGCGGTTTCTTCCCTCTACCAGTGCCAGGTTTACGTTTGACTGGCTCACGGAAATCTTCCCGCTTTTTACGCCCACCTGTAGGATTCGCAAATGGCACGCTATCACCCGGACTGAACTTCCGTTTCTGCTCCTGGATGAGTGCATCATTGAGGTGCATGTAATTCTTGATGGTCGCTATGTCCTCGTGCCCTAGCAGCTCTTGAAGAGTGTAAATGTCACCACCGAGCATGAGATAACGCACCGCAAACGTATGGCGGAAGATGTGTGGACTGATGCGCTTGCCCTTGGGCAGATCAACCCGACGACGAAGACGCTGAAACAGCATGTCTATACCACGACGAGTCAAGGCAAAACCGCCTTCACTCAAAAACACATGATCTTCGTTCGGATTACCAACCGCCAACAACGTATCGCGGTTCTGGCGATACCGATCAATGTAGAGAAGCAGAGCACGGAGCGCGTTGCGACCAAGCGCTATACGCCGCTCTTTATTTCCCTTGCCATGAACGATCATCGCGCCCTTGTCACGGTCCAGGTTTGCCAACCGCAGATCGCACAATTCCGCCAGGCGGATACCGGTATCCCACAACAACCAGAGAATAGCGCGATTGCGAGCAGCGTTCATGTCAGTAATAGGGCCAACTTCATGAGAAGGCGTACAGGCTTTAAGCATCCGCTCGAACTCTTCAAACTCGATGATGCGGATTAATGGCTTGCCAACTTTGGGCATCTTCACATGGTTTGAGGGAGCCACCTGAACATAGCCCTCCGCTTCAAGCCAGTTGCAAAAAGCGCGCATCGAGCGAGCATAGCAATTGACGGATCGTTCCGCAAGCTTCCTGCCTTTAGCCCCAGGTTCCGTACTCATGTACGTGAGCCAGGAGAGAACATGCACACGCTCGATATCCTCGATACAGGTCACGCCCTGCTTTTCCAAGAAATCAGCGAAGTTGCCGAGCGCGAGCGTGTGCCATTCAAGAGTCTTTGGGCTATGGTTCTGGCTGCGGTGATCGAGAAGGTACTCTTCGATGGTCGCACGGATAGTACGTTTCGCACGCTTTGAGGAACGCTTCCCAGTGCGAGAGGGGGACTTCGCAGGAGCAGCCTGCTCTTGCTTTTTGTGAGAAGAATCAAAAGACACAGGAACACCTCCAATTCAGGAAAGGCATTCACAGGAGAAGCAGGTACTTACACCATCTCGTACTGGTTTTGACCCTCATACGAGGCAGGTACTCATGGGTTTCGGAGGCAGGCACTCACTGAAACACTTTTCAGCAGGTCCACCTCAGAAGTCAACACTGCTCGCTTCCTGTAAACGCGCTTAGGAACTGGCTTCCTGTGTGATTGGAGCGGGAGACGGGGCTCGAACCCGCGACAGCCTGCTTGGAAGGCAGGAACTCTACCACTGAGTTACTCCCGCTAATTGACTTTCTTGCTTGCTTTCTTAACTCGCCTCGGTCGGGGTGCGCAGACTCGAACTGCGGACCTCCTGCTCCCAAAGCAGGCGCGCTACCAACTGCGCCACACCCCGCTCTACTACTTTCTTCTCCCGCTACTCTCGCTTCCCTCGCGGAAAGTGTCTGCACTATAGCACGCCTATGGTCACCTGTCAAGTACTTTTCTTCGCTACACCCAACTCAGGGGCCATTCTTGCCGTTCTTGCGACGGTAACGCAGCTTGAGTAAGAACAGATTCCAACGCGTTACGAGGCTGTTGAGAGGATTTCGCCGGAGAGGAGTGACATTTCCGTAGCCAATTGATCGCGATGATTGGCGAGAACGCGAACGTAGGAAAAACGGTGAGAGAACCACCAGTATCAGACAAATAACCCCTACAATTGCCAGTACACCAGTGACAACAGTTGCATTACCATTGTTTGCATAGGCATAGCCCCCAGCAATAAGTGCCGCTATAACTGCAATGATAATGAACCATTCGGACGACCCGAATTTGAAAGATGGGAAACCACGACTACGTGGTCTGCTACGCGAAGCCGGATTACGGCGCTTGCGCTCACCAAATTTTTGCCCCAGGCCCTGCTTAGGCTCCGTGGCCTCCAAATTGCGGAGAATTTCTTCGATCTCACGTTCATATCTGTTTGGCATGGATGCTCTGCTTCCTTAAACTCGCCAAAACACTCTTGCCATTAATGATACCAATTTTTAAGCTGCTAGACAAGTACTTTGCCTCTCAATTTCAGCAATACATATCTCAAAGTCATCTCTATGGAAAAATTTTTCGGGAAGAGACTCAAAGAAGTCACTGAAAAGGGAGTATAAAGCCCTTACTTCTTTCTCTGTACAAACCATCTTAAGTAAGGGACAAGGCGAGCACTGGCATTCGAGCTCCCAATCAGCTCCAAATCCTCAGCGCTAAGAGGCTTAATAATGATGAAAAAGCCAATACACAATAGTAAGAAAATAACACCCGACACACCGATGAGTAAACGACTTGCCGGATGCCAGAGGATACCGGGTAAGGCTGCTAACGTCAAGCCCAACAAAAATTTCATGGTGAACCCGAGTGGAAATTTACGTGGCAACACAGGCCAGAGAAAAGCGAGCAGCAGAGCACCAATCAAAACCTGCGCCAGGCCGTCGGCAACAAGCGCACCTGCTGGCCCCCAGTGAGGAATCAAGAGCACCCCGACTACCACGACCGCGACAAGACCTAGCCACTGACTCAGCACAACCAACTTTGGCTTGCCAACCACATACAACGCATATTGATTGTCCGCCGTACCGAGGACACGCACCAGGACATTGAAGAAGAGAAAGATAGCTAGCAATGGACCTACAGCATCATAGTTCGCACCGTACAGCGCGTGAGCAATGATTTGCGCATTAAACAAACAAAACACAAGCACAGGTGCCGCAAGCAGCGTCTCTATTTTGATCAGAGCCTGCCATGAGCGTGCCAGGCGATCATAGTTGCGCCCTACAAAGGCTGCCGCGAGCGCAGCTCCTCCAACCCCACCAAAGCCCGACACAAGCAGAAGACTCGCGGCATGCGCCAGTTGAAAGGACAAATTAAAGTAGCCTATCTGGACTATTGAGACTAAGTAGACGCCAAGCAAGATGATGGACACCTGCTTGAGTAATGCCCCGGTCACCAGGTTGGTTAACCAGGCAGAAATGCCTAGTTGCACGACAGGCTTCATCGCTTGCAAATATGTTTGAAGCCTTTTCCGTTCAAAAAGGAACGGCGTAAGCCAGAACAGAAAGGCCGCTGCATTGAACAGTGAACAAATGGCGAAAAGCCAGAGCACACCATTAGTCCCCCAGCCGAGTTGCAGGACGAAAAAGCTTAAGACCAACAAAGCAAGCTGCGTGAGACCACCGACAACGAATACGAAGCGCATGCGCATCAAAGAAGCGCAAACAGCGGTAATCAGACTACTGATGCCATTACCTAGCACATAGACCGCAATGGGCGTAATATGGCTCAAGAGGACGGGATCACGCAATCCAGCCGCTATTCCCGCCGTGCCACTGTAAGGTATGGCGACAATGAGCGATGCCAGCGCAGGTAGGGCAAGGAGCATTACTGTGAGGGACAGGGCAAGGATAGCCAACCGGAGAACGAGTAAACGGCGTATGAGAACTGCCGCAGCCGCCTTTCCATGCTCGGCAAAAACTCGCGGCACAAAAGTGGTTGTGGCATCTTCCAATCCCAGGGCTACGATATAAGCAATGGTGTTGAAAGCAGCCAGAGATACGGCATAAACGCCATATTCAGCGACGGATAACTTGCGGGTGACAAGAACAGTAAGTAGGAATAAAGAGCTAAACACCCATAAGCCATAGACCTGGTTCAGCAGATAGCTCCCTGGAGTACGCTTCAGAAGGTGGCGCGCTTCTACCTCTGCATTCGCCTTCGGCAACGTATCGCCAGGTAATTGTTGCTCTGCTTTCGTAGAGACAGGTTCTACTAATCCACTCGACCTTTTATTATCTTTCACCTCGCTATTTTCCTCCTGCGGCTCAGAGCTGTCAAGCGTACCAGTACTAACGCTTATCAAACGAAACGGTCGAAGTGCAGGTTTTCGCATAACTGCTCATCAAACTATTTCGATTTAAGAATAAAGCGCCCCAACCATCCTAAAGCACCGAGCGCGGCAAAGAGTTCCAGCAAGCTCACATTCGCTACCACATGATCTGCTGAGACAAGATAGAACGGCCCTATCTTAAATGTGGCTGCAACCAGGAATACTCCCAGGCCAAACCAGGCAGGCAGTGTAGCATAAAATAGTGCCTTTTGCCAGCGTGGGCACAAAAAGCCTATCACTGTGGGAAAGATATAGAGTAGAAACGTAATAATTGGTGCGATAACAGGGGGAAAAGGGCCGTCTAATGCGGCACTGGTAGAATTTGGCAAGAAACGCGTCCAGAATTGTGCTGGGACCAACGCTGACATTACCAATAGTGTTTCAATAACAACCAGAGCTAAGACCAGTATCGTTCTTCGTCGCTCCTTTGCCATTGATTGCGCTGTATTCTGGCCTTGCTCTGTATCCTGGTTCTGCGATGGTTGTGATGTGCTTGTACGAAGCATCTCCATCCCCTCTCTCGTAAAGGTACCATATCATGTAGATGATGAGTGCGAGTGTATAGTAGAGGCCATGAAAGCTGTCGTTATACTCCTGGTATCTGAAGCAAACCCATCTGGTACTTCAACATCAAAATGCGCCGGACGGAGTCATCGATACGTTGCTGGCTAATATCCCCCGCGCTAATGGCTTGTTTGATGCCATTGATCATATCAGCAACACCACCTGGAGTTGAGGCGCCCATCAGTAAGTCGGAACCAGCCTCGACCGCCATTGCCGCTGCCTGCCCCTCAGAATAATAAGCGATAATTCCTTCCATGGTCAAGCTATCCGTCAAAATCACACCATGAAATCCCAGCTGGTTCCGCAGAATACCTGTCACAATTTTGTAGGAGAGCGAGGAAGGCTTCGTACTATCGATCTTCGTGACAATCTCGTGCGTCACCATCACTGCCTGGACATTACCTTGCGCGATCAGCGCGCGATAGGGCGCCCAGTCAATCGCCGATAGTGCGCTCTGCGTGCGGTACAGGCTAGGTACAGTGACATGTGGATCACCGCTGACATCCCCCAACCCTGGGAAGTGTTTTAGCGTACCCATTACCTTGCCACTCTGTTGCAGGCCTTTAAGATATGCACCCGCCATGTTAATCACCGTCGCAGCATTGTCCCCAAATGTACGCAGGTATAATTGGGGGTTATAGACATTCGTAACATCTACTACTGGCGCAAGATTCAGATTGATACCATAATACGACAGATCATTGGCGTCCCGGATACCTTCCGCCATCGCTTTCGCTGGATCGCCTGTCGCGCCAATCGAAGTCGCAGACGGTCGTGAACCATCCAGGTTCATTAAGCGATCGACCGTTCCCCCTTCCTGGTCAATCGCCACCACCATGGGGACAGTGCTGTTCTGCTGCATTTTCTGGACGAGGCCCTTGAGCTGTGGCCTGGAAACAATATTGTTATTCGCCGCAAAAATGAGCACAGCGCCAACTTTGTACTGGCTGATCATACTACTTATGTCAAGTCCATAGTCAGGGCCATAAAATTGTACGATCATCATCTGCCCAAGTTTCTCGTCCAATGTCATTTTCTGCAGAATGGCATTAATATAGGCTGCTGGCGTTAACTTGTGCTTCGTTTGAGTTCTAGTTCCCGCTGTAGGAGTGTGGCGAAATTGGTTGGCAACATCCTTCAGCAAATTATGGCTGCTTGTAGTAGATGCACCACTTAAAATAAAGGCCCATCCCTGTGCACCGATAAATTGTGACGAACCCAGGTTGGCAGCATTGACAATCACGACAAGAAGAAATGAGGCGAGGACTATGGCCCTTCCCCGTGAGATCAACCCTTTTTGATTTGTTCTGGCCAGCACAAAAGATTCATCCGGCTGAGGAGATAGCTGTGGTAATTTGTGAGTGTTGACTTCATCCAAAGGGCCATGAGAACCGTACACCTCCGGGCTCTTTGTCTTCACTGTATCGAGTGATTCAAAGGAGCGATCTTCGTTATTGTGTGCTTCAGGCTCAGCCGCTTGCCCTTGAAGAGGGACGGTGGTTCTAGGGCTCCGGCCTGTAAGGCTTGCCGATTTTATGGTCTTCATTAGTTCTGGTCGATTCTCATTATTTTTATGTTCTCCAAAGAACCAGCGACCAGGATGCTTCATACAAAACGCCTCTTTCAGATAGTGAAACTATTTTACTGTTGATATCAAGTGATCAATAAAGTCTACTATTTAGAACAGCATATAGAGCAGGTTGTAACTCCCGCGAAAAAAGGATGCAAGTATCCTAACCCCTCTAGAGTAAAGCACAATTTTCACAATAATTCTATGGATTACGCCACAAAATAAGCGCGACAAAAAAAATTACTTTTTTCCTTCCCTCTGGCAAATTTATTACAGGCTTTAACTGATTCAAACACTTGTTTGTATTTGTCGCGTGGGATATACTATCGCTACTATGGAACTGCATATTCACTGAAAGGCAGCCATAACAGCATGGCAACTACACAGCATCCCGTATCTTCAGCCAACTCACCTAGAAATTTGTCCTATCGTATGGTTTTTTCTCGCCTTTTCCGTAGCATTTTTATAGGAATCGCTATTACGCTACTACTTACCGCTATTGAGCTAGCCATGATCTGGTTTTTCAACCCTATCAATATCCTTGGAGACAAGAGGGCCGATACCTTTTCAATACTGGTTGCCCTTCCCATGCATTTACCTCTTCTACTCCTGATCCCCTTCGTTGAACTGGTCGCGGCAGCACTAGTAGTCTTTCTCGCGGCCCGGCCACTCGCTCTCCGAGCGTATCTACGAGATGTTCAAAAGGAGCAGGAAGCATATCGCAAAACGTATACACAGCTCGATTCCCTTGCTCAAACGTATAAGACACCGGTGACCTATTTTGAGCATACACCTGATCCACAGTTACCAGGTTTTGGGCAGACCGTTTCTCTGCTTGACCTGGTAGAACTTCCGCAAGAGATATCCCTGCTGCTCGAGGGAGCAGCAGGAACTGGGAAGACGCTCACATTAGAACAATACCGCTTCTTTGCCCTACAGCAGCGCAAGGCTCTGCTGCGAGGTCAAAATAGCATTCCTGTATATCTCCCGCTGAAAAACTATAGCGCCTTCATCAAGTCGCATAACGAGGCTCATGCCCTCTCTACCGAGCACAATCACCCGGACGATCAGGCCGCTATCTCCGAAGCATCGGTACAGCCTGTGACCCTGCTTGATTTCATCTACGAGGGAGACCTTGAGGGTACACGTCATCTTCGACCCTATCTGAACAAGCTGATACAGCAAGGACGCATCTTATTCCTCTGTGATGGTCTGGATGAAGTCGATCAACGGTACCGCGCCGCCGTTGGTAGAGAGCTGGCGGAGATGCTACTTATGACGCAAAACCGTTTCATCATAACATGCCGCGAAGGATATCACAGGGGATTGCCAGAACTGGAACAACTGGTAAACGAGGGCCATTTAAATTGGGCGATCATCTACCCACTGCAACTCGAACAGGTGCGCGAGTTCGTCGAAGAGTATATTGAAGCTCAAGGCGACCACTGGCAACACACTGCTGGGCAGATCATGCAGGTGCTTCTGACCACCCGTCTGCGTTATCTCTGCGGCAACCCTCTTATGCTTTTCTCGTTCATGGAGATCATTGACAAGATCGGTATAGAGCGTGGCAAAAAGCTCGATACACGCGGCCGTCTACTGAGGGAGTATGTGGCACAGTTAATCCAGCGCGAACAGAGGCGGCCACAATGGAAGAAAGCTGCCCCATCACAAAGTGATGTGCTGCAGTTCCTGGGCCGCCTTGCCTGGACCGTTCGCTGGACAAATGATATATATTGCATACAACTACCTGCCGCACAGCGAAAAATGGGAGTGAAAGATTACATCGAGCGCTGTGCAGGCGGGCTACTGGAATGGCTAAAAGATCACCCGGCTCCAGGTCCATCTCCCACAGAGCAGGAATACGACCGTACAATGCTGGCTCAACTCCTCGAATTTGTACAGAAGGCTGCATTGCTAGAGATTGGTTCAGGGAGCATACTCAGTTTTCGTCATGAATTGATCGCGGACTACTTTGCCGCCGAGTATCTCCTGGCATCTACGCGTGATAGTAGAGGAGGTGCTCCCCTTCCGCTCGCCGCCATTCCCGGGGAATTGCTGGACAATACTGCCTCATGGAGTGTGCCAGTTGCGCTCTATGCTGGCCTTTTAGAGACGCCCATGCAGTTAGCCGAGCAGTTCGCCATCCTGGGAAGCGCTCAGGGAAGTGATGCACAAAGTCCTATCAGCAATCAATCTCCTTTTTTGATAGAAGCCCTGGCATTGAGCCTGGTATGCCTCGGCGTTGCCTGGTCGCCCCCACAAGCCGTTGTCCAGCCAGAAAACTCTTTGCCTCCGCGCCTGGCAGCAGCACTGGCACGTGTCTTGCATGACCAGGCCGCACGCGAGGAATTGGCACATCTCGTCCGCGAGTGTTACGAGGAAGGAGCGGAGGAAATCTACCGCTCATTGATACTCCTCTTACCCATCGAAGACGTCGAGGAATTTTTCGTGCTACTCGATACGACCATCGTGCTCAAGTTGCTCTTTTCTTACTTATCCGATGCAGCTGATGATCTACCATACGAGGATCAGGTAAAACGTCTAAGCCGCGCTTTAAGCCACTTTGGTGCGGACGCTGTGGCCTACGCTGGTGAACTAAGTCAACCCGCTCCCGGCAGAAGCACGCGCCTGAGGGTTGCAGCCATCAATATCCTTGGCGGTACCCAGTGTCCATCTGCAGTAGAGTACTTGATTGCACCCCTGAGCGACAGGGAAAAATTTATCGTTGAGCGATCTATCATTGCACTGATCCGCCTGGGTCCTGCGCTCGTCCTGGATCGCCTACTCATGGAATTGGAAAATGCTACGCCCGCTCACTCGACGCGTCTGACCCATGGGGCAGTATTAACTATTCTCGAACGTTTCCTGTATGAGCAAGACGCCAGGCGGTGGCTCACCCCGCCGCAGTACCAGCGCATCCTGGAAGCCCTGATCATGGTCCTCACTTCAAACTACGCCGTTGAGCAGGAAATTCAGCAACAGGCTCGCACTATCCTGACAAGACTGGTTGCCCTGCAAGAGGCACAAAAGATTGAAGAGCAGCCGACTGGAAAGCTGCCACCACCAGGGAACCAGGCGGTCATAGATGGTTCACAGGGAAAAGCGCTCCCAATGCTTATTCACTATCTCTCCTCCGGTGACGACGTATTGGCCGGTAATACGGTGCAAACGCTACAAGAACTTGGGCCTACCGCGACCCCTTACCTGCTAGATCAACTGAAACATGAACCAGCAGAAGCGGTGCGCCTGCGCATCCTGGAGGTATTGAAAAACGTACACGATCCCGATGCGCTGCCTGCCATATTCCGTCTCGTCGCTGATCCATCGCTTCTTGTTATACAGCAACTCACAAATACCCTGCATTCCTTTGGTTCCGAGAGCATCCCTGGCTTGATCAATCTCGTACTCAGTGATCCAAATGACACAGTGGCCGAACGTGCCGCACAGATGCTCGGAGGCATGCATCAGGAGATTGTTGTGCCGGTATCTCAAGCAACATCTCCCATTGTACCTGGACGCACGCGGTTACTGGTACAAGTTTTGGAACAGACCCGGGATAGTCGAGCCATGCCCGCGTTGATCTCCCTTGTCAAGCCATCACAAGATGAACCTCTATTGGCAATCGCGGTCATTCGTGCACTCAGTCAATTCCCTAAACAGCAAGTTGTCGCTCCATTATTGGAGATGCTGGAAAGTCCCCAGCCACAAATCTACGAAGAAGCCATCGAGGCTCTCAGTTCCCTTGGGGTCGTCGCTCTTGATGAACTGATCACAGCCCTGGATGTCCAGCATGAAACGGCAACCACGCCCCGCATACGCCGCGCCATCCTGGGAATGGCTTCTTTCCCTGGCGAACAATTGCTCAGTATGCTACCACGCTGCAGCGATGCTCAGGCGCGGCAAATCTTGACGACCTTCCAATTGCAAGGAGCCGACGCGGCGCAGGTATTGGTTGAGCACCTCTTCGATGAGGACGAGCGCATAAAAACCTCTGTCCATCGAACACTGTCTACAATGCAGGGGCAAATTATTGTCCCGCCGCTCTTGGAAGCCTTAAATCGCCCGGGATGGAGCGACACCATCGCGAAGTTTCTCCTCAACTACCCCGAAGTGGCCATGCCTCCGCTCGTCAATTTACTTGGCGACCCCGAACGTAGCGATGCAGCTGCTTCTATTCTACCGCGGTTCGGCCCTCGGGTCTTGACGCCGCTCATCATAGCATTGGATGACCCAAGAATCATGGTTCAGGAGCACGCCCAGCACATTATTATCACCCTGGTGCGTCAAAACCCGGCTACTCTATCGCATGTCGTCCGCCTTTTTGGCATGACGCTCCCGCTGCGAGCCCATGAAGCGCTACTGGAAGTATTGACCAACGACCTGGTAGACATCAGTGTTCCTGCTTTGCTTGATGGTTTAGAAGATGCACACCTGGTGAACGACGTTTCTGAAGCCCTGGCGCGCCTGGCACGCAAACCCGATTGGCAGCGAATCGTGCTCAATGGTCTGCTGGAATCGCTGCGTATGGAGGAACGACGGCGTGGTGCTGAGACAGCGTTGATCAAGGTTGGTGGACCAGTTGTGCGCGGCGTGGGCGAATTAATAACCGACCAGGACGAGATGGTAGCCAGGGCAGCGCAACATATCTTGCAAGAAATAGGGGCGCCGGCTCTTCCCTTTATCTGGGTTGCGCACGGCGATACCAGTAATCGCGCGCGCCGGGAAGCGGCCTTGAATATCTTTCATAATATGCCCACCGAGGAGATCAAGGATGCTCTGGTGGATTTGCTGACAAGTGATCAACCAGGAGATATCGCTATGGCACAGGCATTACTCCTGGAACGCATACACGATGAGGAAACGCTCCCAGCAGCCAATCAAGAGATGATTCCAGCTTTAATCCAGTATGTGCAGATTCATGAGAAAGAACGTACGAGCCTGCGCGTCATGGCTCTCTTATTTTTACATGGAGGAGACTCGGTAATCAGGCACCTCGTCCAGGTGCTTTACGACTATCCGGAGCATTATGAACAGCTCGTGCATGCCTTTTTGTTCTTGGGAGATGAAGCAATTATAGCTCTGCTGAATATCCTCAACGATCCACACGCCCCCATGTCGCTGCGCGCGGAAGCCATCAGTATGATCGGCCTGCTCGGAGCATCGAATGACATTTATGAGTATGCTCAATCCGTGAGCAAATATGGCTTATCGAGTAACAGGACGGGCGTAGTAAATGTCGAGAGACTCACGATATCCTTGCGCGCTCTCGGCAGTCTGCTAGCTAGCGGGGACTGGGATGTTCCAACACTCCAACACCTCCGGCAAATTACTCCGGAGGGCAGTCCCCAAAGCGACCTGTATAACGTCCTGCTTGGCCGGCGCTACGAGCCAGAAATGCAGAAGCTCAAAAATGATCTGCAGAACGAACGCGAAGCTCGTAAAAGTGAAATTATGAATCTGACCTCACGTATCGTGCATGACCAGGCACGCATCCGCGAGCTAGAAGATAATTTAAAACTGTCCCAGCATGAACACGGGCTCCGCGGCAATGAACTCTATCAGGCGACCCAGGAAAGGGACGCGCTCCTCAGAAATCTCCAACAGGCAGAGCAGGAGACAGAGGCCATCCGTCAGAGTTTCGCCGAGGTTTCGCAGGAGAGAGAGAGATACCGGGTAAATCTCGAAAAGTCTTTGCAGGAGCGGCAAGCACTCCAGGCGGAAATTAACCAGCTGGAGGCTTACAATACCCTCTTACAGCAGCAGATCAATTTCTTGCGCGGAAAAACTCAGGCTTGATGCTTGCTTAGACAGCGTCACTTTTTTCGTCCATCACTCCGCCGCCTGTGATGGAGAAAAAGGACAAGAAAACATACTGTCACAAAATTCGGCCGGGTGGTGTCTACAATATGATTAAGCACAACGAGGTTCAGATGAGCACAACGCTCTAGGTGTGACGGAGTTAAAACAAAACATGTCATCAGACATCAGAAACCGGTCTATCCTTGCCTCAACCAGCGAAGCGTCGTTTGAAACAGTTTTTACACGCTACTATAGCCTGGTCTATCAACTCGCCTATCGCTGTGTGGGACAGAGCGACGAGGCGGAAGACATCGCTCAAGAAGTTTTCCTGCGTTACCACAATGTACCGCCTAAAGCCGAAAGCGAAGCAGAACGACGCTCATGGCTCTGTCGTGTCGCCACCAACCTCGGCCTGAATGCCTTGCGGAGCAGGCAGCGGCGCACAAAACGCGAGGAACAGGTCAGCGAAACAGTTCGACGAAGCACACCTGAGGCAGAGGCACAACAAGACCCCGAGCAACATGTGCTCATCAGTGAACAGGCAGCTCTGGTACGCTCGATTCTGGCGGAAATGCCCGAACGACAACAGGCGTATATTTTATTGCGTAGTACAGGTTTAAGTTATGCCGAAATCGCGCAAGCTACAGGCGTAGCAACAGCTTCTGTGGGCGCGTTATTGGCCCGTGCTGAACGGGAATTTCGCAGGAGGTATCATGAACGAGTTACAGCACCCAGAGCATAACGACAATTGTCTCGATCAAAGCATCTTGATTGCCCGGCGTGATAATGAGTTGCCAGCAGACGAAGTAGCACAAGTTGAACAGCATATTGCTACCTGCGGTGACTGCGCTGCCAATGATCGGCTCATCACCAGTGGCGGGAGTGAGGTCTATACCCTGTTCTCCGCGTTAGATCCCGCACCAGGCGAGGTTCCCGATCCTGTCACGGCGCTCGCAAAGCTGCATACACACCTGCGCGAGACAACACCTCTCAAGAAGAGCGCTCCTGTTTTGAAAGCGCTACCAGCCGAGAAAAAATCGTCATTTGTCTGGCGACAATTGAGACGGAACTGGGTAGCGGCAGTGGCAGCGGCTATCTTGCTTGCACTGGTGATCTTGCCGAACGCCAGCGCCTTAGCGGACCAATTCCTCTCACTCTTTCGCGTCCAGCAATTTCAGCCTGTCAATATCGACCCGCGCGATCTCTCTTCGCATCCACTGCCTGGCATACAGGATTTTGGCACCTGGCAAGCAACAGCCAATAGTTTGAAATTGCAGGATAATCTGACGCAAGCCCAGGCGCAGCGGCTGGTCACCTTCCCCATTGCGCTGCCCGCTCACTTACCACAGGGGCTCGTACATCATCCTTCCTTTGCTGTGGTTAAAGGTGGTCAGTTAACCTTTACCTTTAGCGCTGCGAAGACACATGCCTACCTCGTGCGCAATGGACATGGCGATATGTCTATTCCAGCAAATTTAGATGGCGCAAAATATTCTGTGAGCGTCGCCCCTGGCGTTGAGATGAGTTTTGACAGCCGCGATAAATCCTTCATGGTCATCGAGATTCCCAGCCCGACCATACGTGCAACAGGGAGAGCATCGCTCAACGAACTGCGCGATTTCATGCTCTCACTCCCGAATTTACCATCACAGCTAGTGGCGCAATTGCGACAGATCGATCTCAATAGTGGCACGATGCCGATTCCCGTACCACCTCAATTCACAGCGCAGCACGTCACCATCCATGGAGCTCCGGGATTGCTCCTGGCGGACAATACACCTATTGGGGGTATTGTGGTCTGGCAAACTCATGGTATGATCTATGCATTAGGTGGCGATATCGGCAACGCTGCCCAACTGTTGACTACCGCCAATTCACTTCCGTAGATAGATGGGTACGTCTTGATGAGTGAAAAAGCACATTATGGCACCGGCGGGATTGGCACAATCTCGAGTGGGCAGCAGGAACACCACGATTTTCAGCGTGGTGTTCCTGCTGTGCAAGTTGATCATTTACGTAAAGCATATGGTAGCCTCGTTGCGGTCAATGATGTCAGTTTCGTCACGCAACGCGGTGAGGCCTTTGGTTTCCTGGGTCCCAATGGTGCCGGTAAGAGTACTGTGGTCAAAATACTCACAGGTCTGATTACATCTACACAGGGCAACGTTCGCGTGCTTGGACATCCCGTCAGCCATCTTGAAACGCGCAGGAAAATTGGCTACCTGCCAGAATTGCCCAATTTCCATCGCTGGCTACGCGCGCAGGAGTTTTTACAGTTTCACGGACAACTCTACGGCTTAGGCGGCGCTCCATTGCGCAAGCGCTCCCAGGAGTTGCTGGAACTGGTCGGCTTGACCGGTTGCGAACGACAGAAACTCGGTACCTTTTCCAAGGGCATGTTACAGCGTATCGGGCTGGCTCAGGCTTTGCTGAACCAACCGGAGCTACTAATTCTCGATGAACCGACCTCTGGACTGGATCCCCTTGGGCAGCGTGACATGCGCAATCTCATCCTACGACTGAAGATGGAAGGCATCGGCATCTTCCTCAATTCGCACCAGCTTGGAGATGTCGAGCTTATCTGTGATCGCGTGGCGATCATCCATCATGGTCAACTCTTGAAGATTGGGCCTCCTGCGACACTCTTCGACGAACCACTGGTGTTAGAGGTACGCGTCAATGCCGTGAGCGCTGATCTCCTCCGCCGCGTTGGAGCAGTCTCGCTCGCGGTGCAACGCGACGAAGCTAACCCGCTCCGCCTGCTGGTCGAGGTGCAAGACGACGAACAGGCGGCGGATGTTGCCGCCGCCGTTCATGCCAGTGGAACACGCCTGTTTAGCCTGCAGCCGCGTCGGCGCACGCTCGAGCAGCTCTTTTTGCGCACTATCGAATCGTCACAGTATTGAGAACCTTGGAGAGGAAACTATACCATGGGATGGTTGTTGATCACCCGCTTTACGTTACAAGAAGCCATTCGTCGCCGCCTTTTTCTCACCATGGCTATTCTCACCCTGTTGATGCTGGTTTTATTCGGGCTGCTCATCCATGCTGCGATCGACCGGATGCAGGCAAACCACGTGGCCAATGGCACGGATCCAACCTTGCCTACGATCTACGCCGGTATCGCCATAACCATTCTCGCTATGTGGCTGGTCTATCTGGTCATCAGCACGATGACCATCTTCTTGACCATCAGCATGATCTCCGGTGAGATCGAGGCCGGAACCTTTGTCCTTATTGTCCCTAAACCCCTGCGCCGCGCCGAGATTATTTTCGGCAAGTGGCTGGGATACGCGTTAATCCTGGGCCTGTATACGCTGCTCCTCTCTCTCGCCTTCATGGGCATTATTTACTGGTTCACCGGTTACTGGCCTACGTACGCTTTCGCCGCCATTGGTATGCTCGAGATAAGTATGCTCGTGCTGCTCGGCCTGATCACGCTCTGTGGAGCCTTCGTGCCGACCGCGGCCAACGGCGCCATCGCCGTTATGCTCTTTATGGGAGCCTTTATTTCCAGTATCGTGCAATTCGCCATACCTGCCCAGGATTACATGGTCCAGAATATTACTGCGGTCATCAGTCTGATTATGCCAACCGATGCTATGTGGCATGGCGCCTCCTATTATCTTTTTCCCGCGGCTATCGGTGTGCTGCAGAACTTTTCCGTCAGTAGTGTCAACACGCCCTTTACCGCAACACAACCCATCTCGCCCCAACTCCTCACCTGGGCTATTCTCTATAGCCTTGTACTACCCCTCATAGCCATATTACGCTTCCA
>WNGQ01002037.1_pt1 | contig 20666 bp, 11 predicted proteins | sample 5407661 | NCBI WGS metagenome assembly WNGQ01 (sample SAMN13153382, study PRJNA577476) | soil metagenome | isolation source: 60 cm soil or saprolite under Garry oak tree replicate 2 | place: USA:California | collected 2016-06-15 | reverse complement strand
CTCGCGCGCGAAACCGCCAACTGGCGCCATCCTTGCAGAAGCAACGATTCGCCCCATGGCCACCTCTCGCCATTAAACATTTCGGTCAAACTCTCCGCGCTGTACTCGCAAATTCAGCCGACCGATCCTGAGAGCGCTGTCGAGCACATCTGCGCCCGACTCCGCCCGATTCTCCGTCTCGCCAAACAGATCGGCGCCTTCATCAATTTCGACATGGAAAGCTACGTCCTTAAAGACCTTACCTTGCGCGTCTTCAAGACGATTTTCGCCGATCCTGAATTCGCCGGCGCGCCCTCGTGCGGTTTGGCCTTGCAAGCCTACCTCCGCGACTGCAAGGCCGACTTGCTCGACACTATCGCCTGGGCGCGTCAGCGCAAGCGACGCCTGACAATTCGCCTGGTCAAAGGCGCTTATTGGGATTACGAAACCATTGTGGCCCAGCAACGGCACTGGCCGGCCCCGGTCTTTGCCCGCAAGCCCGAAACCGACGCCAATTTTGAGGAACTCTCGCTGCTGCTGCTGGAGAACGATGATGCGGTGGACGCCGCTTTCGGTACACACAACGTCCGCAGCATCGCCCACGTGCTGGCGCAGGCAGAACGGCTCGGTATAGACCATCGTAGTTTCGAGTTCCAGATGCTTTATGGCATGGCTGATCCCATCAAGCAATCCGTCCTCCAGCTCGGTTGCCGGCTGCGCGAGTATTGCCCCGTCGGCGAGCTGCTCCCCGGCATGGCCTATCTGGTGCGGCGGCTGTTGGAGAACACTTCCAACGAAGGTTTCCTGGCCAACAGATTCGCCAAAGGCGCCAGCCGGGACCAGTTGCTCAAAAATCCCGCCGCGCTGGCCGTCCCAACCTCCGATCACCAATCACCAATCGCCGATTACCATTTCCAAAACGAGCCCCACACCGACTTTACCATCCCCGGCGAGCGCGAAAAAATGCGCGCGGCAATCCAGCAACTGCGGCCAAAACTGGGCCGCCGGCATCCGCTCATCATAAACAACAAACCAGTCGCCACCCGCGATTGGCTGCCTTCCTTAAACCCAGCCAACCAGAACGAAGTCGTCGGTTACGCCGCCCAAGCCACCATTGCCGAAGCCGATGCCGCCTTGGCGGCGGCGGTGCAGGCGCAGCCGGACTGGGGCCGCACGGCCCTCGAACAACGCGCGAGCAGCCTCGAAAGAGTCGCCCAACTCATCCGCCGCGACAAAGCTGCCCTCTGCGCTTTGGAGGCCCTGGAAGCCGGCAAGAACTGGCCCGAAGCAGATGCCGACGTGGCCGAAGCCATAGACTTTTGCAATTTCTACGCGACAGTCATGCGCCAGATGGGTCGCCCTCAGCGCACTCAAGCCGTGGCTGGCGAATCCAACTTCCAGCAGTGGTTGCCGCGCGGCGTCGGCGTGATCATCGCGCCCTGGAACTTCCCGCTGGCCATTCTCACCGGTATGGCCACCGCAGCCGTCGTGAGCGGTAACGCCATCATCATGAAGCCATCGGACCAAACGCCCGTGCTTGGCGCGCGCTTGATGGAACTGTTCCAGGAAGCACAACTGCCTCCGGGCGTAGTCAATCTGCTCACTGGCCCGGGCGGAAAAGTCGGCGCCCATCTCGTGGCGCAGCCGCAAGTGGATTTCATCGCCTTTACCGGCTCCAGGGAAGTCGGGCTGAAGATTTGGGAAACCGCCGGCCACACCGCCTCCAGCCAGGCCAGTCTCAAGAAAGTCGTCTGCGAGATGGGCGGCAAGAACTGCGTCATCGTGGACAGCGATGCGGACCTCGATGAAACTGTCGTCGGCTGCGTCGCTTCTGCTTTCGGTTACCAGGGTCAAAAGTGCAGCGCCCTCTCGCGGCTGGTCGTACTCGAGGACAACTACGACAAATTCATGGCACGCTTTATCGCTGCGGTGGCTTCTTTGCTGGTCGGACCCGCTGAACTGCCTGGAAGCGTCTTCGGCCCGGTCATCAGCCGGGAAGCCCAACAACGCATCTTGGCGACCATTGAAGCAGGTAAAAAAGAAGCCAAACTCGCCTGGCAAGGCCCCGTCCCAAGCGATGCGAATGCTTGTTATGTGCCGCCGACAATTTTCACCGACGTGCCCCCAACCGGCCGCCTGTTCCGCGAGGAAATTTTCGGCCCCGTGCTGGCGGTCAGCAAAGCAAGAGATTTCGACGAGGCGCTCGCGCTGGCCAACGACAGCGAGTTCGCGCTCACTGGCGGCTGTTACTCGCGCAGCCCGCTGAACATTGAGCGGGCAAAAGCCGAACTGGTCTGCGGCAATCTTTACATCAACCGCGCGATCACCGGGGCCATGGTGGAGCGGCAGCCTTTCGGCGGCTTCAAAATGTCAGGTGGCGGAACCAAAGCCGGCGGACGGGAGTATCTGCAGAATTTCCTGTTGCCGCGAGTCATCACAGAAAACTGTCTGCGTCGAGGTTTTGCGCCCGTGGAAGAAGAATAGTTCGGCGCGCACGGAGTGACACGCCCTACCTTTAGTCGCCGGTAGGGCGTGTCACTCCGTGCGCGCCGTCACGACATCCCCAACCCGCCTTCGCTCAGAGCTTCGGCGCGGCCTCCCTTGACTTGCCGCGCCGTAGGCTCTGCGTAGGCGGGAAGTGTAGATGGCAGCGGGAAGGGAGACAGAATTGACGCAGACGGCGAGCTGTGAGGGCGGAATCGGTGCCTGATAATGGAAGTACGCACCACATTGCGATTGTTGGCCAGGAAGATGCTCGCGGGGCCTCGTGGTCTTGACCGCTGCTCAGCCAGAAGGTGAACCAAAAAATGGTATCGGCAATCATCTGCGTCCGCTGGACCGTTTGCCACGTTCCCTCTCGATGCGCTTGAGCATGGCCAGGTCCACGTCTGGCGGCGGGAGCTTTTCATGTCCAGCAACTCAGCGCCGGCGTCCGCGGGCCGATTAAGGTGACGCAGAATGACTTTGGTGAACGAGTCACCCCCTCGGCGCCTCAAGGAGGAAAGCAGCTTGTAGGCGTCGTCGTCTATCGTGATGGTTTTTCCGATGCACGAAAGTTGCTCGGAAAAAGGATTTGAGTCAACAGCAGTCAGCGTTTCAAGCGTTTCAACGCAAGGGCTGTTTTCTTTTTTCCTCAGAAAAACATGGCGTGAACTGGCTACGGATCAGAAGGTTGTAGGTTCGACTCCTGCTGGGTGCGCCAGTTTTCTTAGGAAAATGAGGGGGTATTTGCTGGCGGCAGGATTTGCCAGATTTCGCCCGTCCCCCCTTTTTCCCCCGTGGCGGTCTCTGAAAAGAGCGGAAGTGAGCGGAGTTTTGGCCCGAGTTGCCCGCAGAAACCGTAGAAAGCAAGGCCTTCTGAGACTGGATCAGAAGGTCCAAGACCAATTTGGTCGTGGTTTGCCGCAACTGCATATACGCCTTGCTTTCGGGATAGCCCTGGTCCCCCATGCCCTTTCGGCAACGCCTACGGGTTGATGAGTCCCTTCGCCACCGCTTGCCTGCTGGCCGCCGCGATCAGCGCGCTGAGAATGGGCCGGTAAAACAGTCCCCATCCCGGGTGCCTTCGCTTTAGCTGCGGGGTGGCCTGGCAGAGATGGTCGAAAATCTGCATGACTTTTTCAATGTCCGGAGGCCGCCGCGTAGATCCCAACTCGGACAACACCAGCGAGACCACTTGCCTGGGCTTGTTGCCGTGTGCGAGGCAGTCCACCCCTTTAAGGTCGCTCAACGTAACATCCGAGCGGTATTTTTTTGCTTCAATCATGATGAACTTATGCCCCTGGAGTTTGGACAACGCATAGGCAATTCCGAGTTCGAAGGGGATATTGAATCGGGGCGGTCGCGTCACTCGGCAGAGGTCGTGAATGGAAACCTTGCACGCCTTTATCAATTTGAAGATTTGATCCACTCTAATACGCCCCAGGACTCGTTCCTCGGCGGCGCAACGGGGAATCCGGCCAGTGCTGATCAGCGCAGAAATCAGGGCGAGGAAATTCTGCTCATATCCCGCGTCGTAAGGCACGTTGATGAAGACGCGTCTCTGAGCCAGAGCTTGAGATGCGCCCCCCATGCGTCGCCGTCAGGATTGCGAAGCGGTAAATTTCAGACCTTGCAGGAGCCGTTTTGCCTGAGCCGGGGAAATCCCCCAATCGCGCAGAATCTCCGATGCGGTGGCCGGCTTGGCGACGTGGATATAGCCGTTCGCACCCACATGCGAAGCCTTGCCCCCCTTGTGCGACGTTCTGCTTTCCATTTTCTTGCGGCTCATATCAAAATCGCGTTCCGCAGTCAGCTTCCGATCAGCCTGCGGCCTTCACTGCTAAAACAATACGCCTTTGCCGCCGCGCGTGTCAAGAGCCGGTTAATGGCGCCACTTAACGCTTTAATTCGCTTTGTGAGTGAGCTAGCTTGGATTTTCGCGTGAGTCACGCGAAAATCCAGGCTACAGTTCCGGCTACAAATTGAACCGCACACAAGAATCCAACATCCCCGGTTTCAGGTTCGTCCCCCGAACCGGCGTCATTTACGTCATGCACGAGGCGATGGCGCACGGATTTACCTACGACGACCCGCACTGGGCCAATCTCGGCCAGGGCTCACCCGAGACTGGCCCTATCCCCGAAGCGCCGCCGCGAATCGAGACCGTCACCATCGCCGGGCCGCACCAGCAATATGCCCCCGTGGCCGGCAACAAGGACTTATGCCAGGCCGTAGCCGCGTTCTACAACCACGTTTATCGCCGCGATAAAAAATCCAAATACACCCGCGACAACGTCAGCATCGCCAGCGGCGGGCGCCTGGCCCTGACTCGTCTGGCCAGCGCCTTGGGCAACATCAACATGGGCCATTTCATTCCCGATTACACCGCCTACGAAGAACTGCTCAGTGTCTTCAAAGCCTTCAGTCCTATCCCCATTCTGCTCGATGCCGAAACTGGCTATAAAATCCCGGCAGCGGCCCTGCAGAAGGAAATCCTCGGACGCGGCCTGAGCGCGTTGCTGGCGAGCAACCCGTGCAACCCCACCGGCCAACTGGTTGAAGGCGAGGAGTTGGGCTCTTGGTGCCAACTGGCCCGGGAATGTCAATGTTCGTTGGTTCTCGACGAGTTCTACTCCCACTACATCTATAACGGCCCCCGCCCCTCCGTCGGAGAGGCGGGGCCGGTTAAAATGGTCTCCGCCGCTGCTTTTGTCGAAGATGTCGAAAACGATCCCATCATCATCGTGGACGGCTTGACCAAGAACTGGCGCTATCCCGGCTGGCGCATCAGTTGGACGCTGGGGCCCAAAGCTGTGATTGAAGCCATCGCCAGCGCCGGTTCATTTCTCGATGGCGGCGCCAACCATCCCTTCCAGTGTGTGGCCGCCGCCCTGCTCGATCCGCAACTGGCGATGGCAGAAACTCGCGCGATTCAAAAGCACTTCGGAACCAAGCGCGAGTATGTCCTGAGCCGCCTCAAGCAAGTCGGTATCGGCGTGGAAGCCGAACCGGCGGGCGCATTTTACGTCTGGGCCAACCTATCGGCCCTGCCCAAGCCATTGGACGACGGGATGAGTTTCTTTCGCGAAGGCTTGAAAGAAAAAGTCATTATCGTGCCGGGAGTTTTCTTCGACGTGAACCCTGGCAATCGCCGGCTGCATGGCCGTTACGAAAACTACTGCCGCATCAGCTTCGGCCCGGAACGCAGCCGCCTCGAAACCGGCCTGGCCGCGCTCGAAAGAGTCATCGCGAAGTTCAAAGGCTAATCTTCGAATCCTCGGCTCTGAGCGCCCCGGTGCCGATAGATCGCCACGAGCGCATCTCACTTTTCGGTGTGTCCCGGAGGGACTTTTGAAAACAGCCCAGGCCTTCAAGCCTGGGATCAGCGTTCAACGGCGAAGAAGGCGAGAAAGGCTTGCGCGCCTGGGTCCCCGACTACATGCGGCACACAGCAATCAGCAACCATTTCGATCACCACAAACACGAAGGCGAGACCTCGAGTTGGGCCGGCAACTCCTCTCGGTTTCCCTCTCCCATCCGACTCGCCGCGCTGACGCGCCGTCGCAGCGGGTGGGAGAGGGGCCAGGGGTGAGGGCCGCCGCCGTCCATTGCCACTACAAAGCCCTCGTGAAAGAGACCGACGCCAAAAGAGTTTTGGGCGATCACACCGGAGACCGTCAAAAGCAAAATCGCCAAAATTCCAGAGCAAGCCGCCACCGCCTGATCGGCAGCGACCCGGCAGGCGAATCAAACCCTTTGTAACAAAGTGCGCTTTGGTGCAAAATCGGGCCCGTAATGCCGTCACCAGCGAACAACTCAGGCACCCGCCCTTTAACATTGCTCTAGCGGCCAGAAAGCGATAGCAACTGCTATTGCTTGCAAACCGCTGCAACAACACGCTTTCACGCGAAATACTTCGCGCACGAGCTGACGAAGCGCTGTCCCTCCGACAGCGTACAGAAACTCGCGGCCACGCTCGCCGATGCCCAGGTTGACCTTAACCCGCACCAAATTGACGCATCGCTTTTTGCCTTCCGCTCACCCCTCTCCAAAGGCGCGATCCTCGCCGACGAAGTCGGCTTGGGCAAAACCATCGAAGCCGGCATCCTCCTTTCGCAGAGATGGGCCGAGCGCAAGCGCAAACTGCTCGTCATCGTGCCGGCCAATCTCCGCAAGCAGTGGCACCAGGAATTGGCCGACAAGTTTTTCCTGCCCGCCACGATTCTCGAAACCCGGACATTCAACGAGCAAATAAAGAAGAAGGGCAACCTCAATCCGTTTGACCAGAAGGATACGATCATCATTTGCTCGTACCACTTTGGCCGAGCCAAAGAAGTTTACATTCAGAAGGTAGATTGGAACCTCGTCGTGATCGACGAGGCGCACCGTTTGCGCAACGTTTACAAGCCGACCAACCGCATCGCCAACGCCATCAAAAGCGCCGTCGCCAATTTCCCCAAAATCCTTCTGACCGCCACCCCGCTGCAAAACTCGCTGATGGAGCTTTACGGGCTCGTAAGCGTCATTGACGACTACACCTTCGGCGATCTCAAGAGCTTCAAAACACAGTTCACCAATCTGACGAGCGACTCCGACTTCGCCGAACTGAAATTGCGCCTCAAACCAATTTGCCAGCGGACGCTGCGGCGCCAGGTCCTGGAATACGTCCTTTTCACCAATCGCCATGCTCTGGTTCAGGAGTTCTACCCATCGCAGGAAGAACAGCGGCTATATGACCTGGTTTCCGAATATTTGCAGCGGCCCGCCCTCTTTGCCCTGCCCGCCAGCCAGCGCAAACTGATGACGCTCATCCTTCGCCGGCTGCTGGCGTCCTCGACATACGCCATCTCAGGAACGCTCGATGCCCTCGCCAAGAAACTCGATGCCGTGGCGCAGACTCAGGCCCCCCAGGATGTCCAGCCGGAGGAAATCGCACCGGACTACGAGACCATAGACGAGTTGAAAGAGGAATGGGAAGACGAGGACCAGGAAGACACCGCCAAAGAAAAGAAGCAATACACCGCCGAGGACCTCGCCCACATGCGCGAGGAATTGCGGTCGTTGAACGAGTTTCACCAACTCGCCCGCTCCATCGCCAAAAATTCCAAGGGCGAAGTCTTGCTCACCGCGCTAAAACGCGGCTTCGCCGAGGCGATGAAAAAAGGAGCAAACAAAAAGGCCGTCATCTTCACCGAGTCAACCCGCACGCAAGCCTACTTGCGCGAGATCCTCGAAAAGACCGAGTACGCCGGAAAAATCGTTCTGTTCAACGGCTCGAATACCGACACCAAAGCCAGGCAGATTTACCGGGACTGGGCCACCAAGCACGCCGGCACCGACCGGGTAACCGGCTCACCCAGCGCGGACATGCGCGCCGCCCTGGTCGATTACTTCCGCGACGAGGCTATCATTCTCATTGCCACCGAAGCAGCCGCCGAGGGAATCAACCTTCAATTCTGCTCAATTGTCGTGAACTACGACCTGCCCTGGAATCCCCAGCGCATCGAGCAGCGCATTGGCCGCTGCCACCGCTATGGCCAGAAGTGCGACGTGGTTGTCGTCAACTTCCTGAACAAGGCCAACGCCGCCGATCAGCACGTGTACCGGTTGCTCGATGAAAAGTTCAAACTTTTCAACGGCGTCTTTGGCGCGAGCGACGAAGTGCTTGGCAGCATCGAATCCGGCGTGGATTTCGAGAAACGCATCGCCGACATCTACCAGAGTTGCCGCACCCCCGAACAAATCGAGTTCAACTTCAACCAACTCCAGCAGGAGTTAGGGTTGCAGATTGACGAGAAGCTGCGCCAAACCCGGCAGAAGCTGCTCGAAAACTTCGACGAGGAAGTCCAGGAGAAGCTAAAGGTCAGCAAGCGCCTGAGCGCCGATTACCTCGACCGCTACGAAGATTGGCTCTGGCAAATCACGCGCTTCTACCTCCAGCCCTACGCCCGCTTCGAAAACGGCGAAAACGCCTTCTTCCTCACCAAGAACCCCTTTCCCGGCGAACAAATCCACCCCGGCCCCTACCGGGCCGGTAAGAGCGTCGAAGACGTAAATCTCTACCGGGTCGGCCACCCGCTCGCTCAGCGCATTATCGAATGTTGCAAGAATCTCCCCCTCACCGAGCAGGAGCTCGCCTTCCAGTACACCGGAACCGGCCGGCACATCGCCATACTCGACCCGCTGGCCGGAAAATCCGGCTGGTTGGAGTTGACCCAGGTATGCGTCACCGCGTTTGAGACGGAAGACCACCTGATATTCTCCGCTCTCACGGACGACGGCAACGAGTTGGACGACGCCCAGTGCCAGCGCCTTTTCAGCCTCAGCGCCCAGGAAAGCCTGCCCCTCTCCGGCCTGGCAGCGGCTTCCGCCCGTCCCCGGCTGAAAGACATCTTCCTGAAAAACAAGCAGCACATCCTCGCCCGCCTGAGCGAAAAAAACGCGGGCTACTTTGAGCAGGAACTCGACAAGCTCGATCGCTGGGGCGAGGACCAGCGAAACTCGCTCAAGCTCGCCCTCAAAGAACTTGAGGATCAAATCAAAGACGCACGCAAGCAGGCTCGGCTCGCTCACAATCTGCCCGAAAAACTCAAACTGGAGCGCGAGAAACGCCAGCTCGAAACCAAACGCGACGAAGCCTGGCGCGCGTATGACATAGCTGCCAAAGAAATTGAACACCGCAAAGACGCCCTCATGGACGAGGTCGAGCAAAAGCTTAACCAGCAATTGAAGGAAGACCCCGTGTTTCTCATCCGCTGGACACTCAAATGAAATCTCCCAACGACATAGTCGCGGAGCGTGTGGCAGCCGCTCTTGAGGCAGCGGATGCGCTGCTCCCGGAATCAACGATAGGGCTAACCAGAAAGCTCGCTGAAGGAAAGATGGCCCCATCCGATTGGGTCACGCTCATAGGCCTTGACGAGAAAGCTCGAAAAAACAATGGCAACAACCAAACTAAAAAGTATTGAACTGGTCTCATTCCGAGGCGCTTCGCAGCAGGTGACCGTCGAGTTTGCACCAGACAAGAAGGTGACGATGATTTATGGAGAAAATGGAAGCGGGAAATCAAGCATTGTGGACGGATTTGCATTTATTTGCGAACGCAGCTTCGGCTCTCTAAATGATCGGAAAGGGGCAAGCACCGATCTCTTAACATCTATCGCGGGAAAACCCGAACTACTGCGAGTCAAGCTGGCCACCGAAACGGGAACCTGGGAAGGAGCCTTCAAGCCAAGAACCAAGACAATCGTGATCAAGCCGGAGAACGGCTGCCCAGACGCCCGCATTCTGCGACGCTCAAACATCCTCCGAATCATAGACGAGATCCCGTCCAAGCGTTTCGAGGCGCTTAAAGGGTATATCGACGTCTCCGGGGTGGAAAAATGCGAGAAAGCGCTCGGCGACGCCATTCGTTCAAAGGAGACTGAGCTTTCGAGGTACGTGCAGTCCTATACCCAAGCTCACAGCAGCCTTCTTGCGCTCTGGCTCGCGGAAAAATCTCCAGGGGCGTCAGCCGAGGAGTGGGCAGCGCAGGAATCACGAAAGGATCTGGCTCAACTTCAAACGGATTCTGCCGAAGCGGAAGAACTTGTGAGCCGGATCAGTCAACTGCAAACCCTTAAAGAAACCCGGGAAAGGTTCCTCCAGCGGGTCAGCAACGCCGAAACAGAGTTGAAGGAAGCCGTCAGCCTACAACGCGATGAGGAACAGAAAATAATCGCCGAGAATCCCAGGGTACTGGAACTACTACGCCGGGCACAGGATTTCATCACCAATGCGCCCTCGGAAGCATGCCCCATCTGCCGACAACCAGTGGACAGCCGACATTTGGCCAGCGAACTGCAAACACGCATATCCGCAATGGGGGCGCTATCCACTGCTACGACCAGGACCGAATCGTCTCGGGGCGACCTTGATAGCGCCAGATCACAACTGTTAGCCGTAGAAGTCCAGATCGTCGAGGCGGCAGCGGCAATCGACCTGCGCGGATGCAAGTTATCCATCGTTACTGACTTCCAGTTGCCAGTGGCCGACCTTGATCACACGTGTGACCACTCGCTCAGCACGGTTGAAAGAGTGGCGGCTGCCCTCAGATTGCTCACGCTCCTCACGGGGGTAAAGGTCGCTGTGCAAGAGCAGGCCCAAGCAGCGCAGAAAACCATCTTCCAATGGACGGGCATCTCTACACAACTAAACGAGCTTCGACAGAGCCGACGCTCCCAGGAAACTGTCCACAGCGTGCTCTCCAGGCTGCGCCAGGTGCTAGAGATCGTAGGAGCGACCCGAAAAGCGTTTGTGAAGGAGGTTCTGGACGAGATTTCTGCAGAGGTGCAAAGATTGTACGGCATGCTTCATCCCGATGAGAGCGTGGGAGGAATAAAGCTGTCGTTGGATCCGGAAAACTTCGGGTCGCTGTACCTAAGGGGCGATTTCCACTCGGCTAAGGATGTGCCTCCGCAGTCGATTTTCAGCGAATCCCACCTCGACACACTTGGATTTTGCGTCTTTCTTGCCCTTGCGAAACGATACAAGACAGATGATACAATTATCATTCTCGACGACGTACTGAACTCAATAGACGCGCAGCATCTTGACAGGTTTATTAGACTTATCCATGAGGAAGAGCACCATTTCAGCCAGGTTATAATCGCTACGCACTATCGGCCTTGGTGCGACCGGTACCGCTACCACCGTGCCCCAGGAAATAAGGTCCATTTCATTGAGCTTCGAAGTTGGGCTCTTCAGTCAGGAATTCACGTCCAACAGATCCGCCTCGCCATCGACGAGCTCAGCCAAGCCCTTAAGGCCCCGTACTGGGACCGTCAGATCGTTGCATCCAAAGCCGGTATTTTCCTCGAGGCCATACTTGAGTTTCTCGCCCGCCTGTACGAATCTCGGCTTCCGCTGACCGGGCGCTCGGTCTACACGCTGGGCGAACTGACCAGTTGCTTCTCCAAAAAGCTTCTTCCTGCTCTAAAAGTCGAGCGCCTCACGTCTCGATACGACGGTTCCGGCAAGGAGCACGAGGTCTGGGATTCAACACTCCTTGCGCCGCTCATATCTCAGGTAAAGCAGTGGGCAGATGTGCGTAACCTCGTGGGCTGCCATTTCAATGAACTTGGGGCACACTGCACCGACAAAGACGTGGAGGAATTGGCGAAAGCCGCACTCGCACTCGGGGAAGCCCTCATCTGTGCCGAAGGCGGCGACTTGCCTTGCCGTGATAGCTCCGGATCGTACTACGAAACGCGCAGCAAAAAAGTCCGACTCCACCCGTTTGCGGAACCCAACTGACTACCTCCATGACCAGCGCAGCAATTTGGACTTCCCGTGAAATTTCCTCGTGCCAGATCAGTAGAAACATAAATATAACCGCCCACGTATGCCCGGACGAATCATCCTAACAAGTTCAACTAGTAACCCGGCCTTAAGCTTGGAGAAGTCAATTCTATTCTCCCGTCCTCCTGCCATCGGAATCGCATCGGCGTTCGTGACCGTTTATGGTGCTCAGTGGGCTATAGGTATTGCTAAACGGGCACATTCGAAACGGTGCCGCCTAATAGCAGGTACCGACCACGAGATAACCCACCCGGAAGCTTTGAAACTTATCAGGGCAAGCGGCTGGGAGCTACGGCTCGGTGTCGCCATAGCAGGAATCTTCCATCCCAAACTCGTCATCGGCGGCGAGGGCTTCCAGTTAAATGGCGCCTTGCGCTCACCTTCGCTCCTTTACGTGGGATCAGCCAATCTCACCCGCCCTGGATTAATTCGGAACACCGAATGCGGTTTTCTGGCCGATCAACAAGATACCCCGGGGGCTGGCGAGGCGTTTGCAGAGATGTGGAACGCGGCGAGGCCAGCCAATGAGCGCTCATTGCGAGAGTATTCTGCGGTCTTCGCCGAAGCCAACCGCCGACGCACAGCGAAGGAAATTGAAGCTCTTGGGGTTTCAGAGACCGAAGGCAGTTCACGGGCCAAACTCAGTTCACTTGCCCACAGGCGCCCGCCCGGTAGGAGCAGCGTCAGCGCGGAGTATGCGAAAGCTGCCTGGGCGGGGCTCCAATCGTTCACTGGCGGGTACAGGTTCCAGGTCGAATTTCCTCGCTCAGCGGGTGAGGTCGTGAGAGCATTAATTCGCGGTCGAACCACTTCGGGAGGGTATGTTCAGGTCCTGTGTGTAGATTCGGGCGCTACGCTCCCCATGAGGTTTGCCTTTTACGAAGACAACAGCATGTTCCGGCTGAACGTTCCAAACGATGTCTCAAATGTCGCGTGGGCGCGCTCCCATCACGATGGCATCGCCTATGTCTCCAAGGCGAGAACGGGCCCGGCCCCAATCACCCTGCGTATCATCCGCCCATCTAAGGAACTGGACGAAATAGTCAGCAAGTCAGTCGGTTTGGGAACCTGGAGACGCACGCCGACCCGCCTTTACGGCTGGTTGTGAGATATAACACCGATTCCCTGACTTTCCTTATGCAAACACTCACCCGATCCCCCGAAGTCGAAAAATTGAGTCTTCGGTCATTAGAAATCACAACCGATAAAATTGAGGCCCTCACGAAGCTGTTTCCCGAGGTTCTCACCGAAGGCGGCAAGATAGACTTTGACCGCCTTAAACTGACGCTCGGCCAAGCCGTGGACCCTGGCAAGGAGCGCTATGGCCTTACGTGGCCCGGCAAAGCCGATTGCTTCAGAACCATTCAGATGCCAAGCACGGCCACGCTCGTCCCCGCCAAAAGCGAAAGCGTCAATTTCGACACCACCGAAAATCTCATCATCGAGGGCGACAACCTCGAAGTGCTGAAGCTGCTCCAGAAGTCCTACCTTGGTGCGGTCAAAATGATCTACATAGACCCGCCCTATAATACCGGTAACGATTTCATATACCCGGACAATTTCACGGAGAGCCTCGACACGTATTTGCAGTACACCGGTCAGATTGATGCCGAAGGTCGGAAATTTTCCACAAACACCGAAGCCGATGGCCGTTTCCACTCCAAATGGCTGAACATGATGTACCCCCGGCTGTTCCTCGCACGGAACCTCCTGCGCGACGACGGTGTCATCTTCATCACCATTGACGACAACGAAGTGGATAATCTACGGAAATGTTGTTACGAGGTATTCGGTGAGGAGAATTTCGTAACCCAAATTGAGTGGCAAAAGCGGTACACACGTAGCAACAACACCGACGATTTCACATCGGTAATTGACCACGTGGTGGTCTTCGCAAAGTCCGACAAGTTCAAGGCACAGCTAGTTGAGCGGGAGGAGGAAGCCAACGCTCGCTACCAGAATCCAGACAATGACCCCCGTGGGCCCTGGAAAGCTGTGCCGTTTCTCAACCCGCTCTCACCCGCGGAGCGCCCGAACCTCGCTTACCCAATTACCCATCCTAGCGGTCGCACGATTCAGCCAAAGAAAAAGGCCTGGCGATCGGAGGAAAGTGTCTGGAAGCGCCTCGTAGCCGAAAATAGAGTCTGGTGGGGAAAGGAAGGCGATAGCGAGGTGCCCAACATTAAGCGCTTCCTCAGCGAGGTGCGACAAGGCATGACGCCAATAAACTTCTGGGACCACGAATTCGCCGGCCACACCGATGCCGCAAATCAGGAACTGAAGGAGGTCTTCGGAGACAAGGTCTTCGATACGCCAAAACCGACCCGTCTAATCCAGCGCATGATTCAACTCGCAGCGCACAGCGACGAAGACTGCATTGTGCTGGATTTCTTCGCGGGCAGCGGCACGACCGGCCACGCGGTGCTAAACCTGAACCTCAAAGACGGGCGTAAGCGTAGCTTCATCCTCGTGCAGTTGCCGGAGCGCATTGAGCGCACCGATTATCCAACCATCGCGGAAATTACCAAGGAGCGCGTTCGGCGCGTCATCCAGAAAATCCTCGGCGGCAACGAAGGCCAGCTTTCATTACAGAACGGAGCCAAGACGGACTGTGGTTTCAAGGTATTCAAGCTCCAAAGCTCCAACTTCAAACCTTGGAACGCCGACGCCCCCAGAGAGGCAGAAAAACTCGCCAGCCAGTTGGAAATGCACATTGATCATATCCAGCCGGGCCGCACACAAGACGACATCCTTTTCGAGATTCTGCTAAAATCAGGATTCCCACTCACAACGCCGATTCAGCGACTCACGCTGGCAGGAAAGCCCGTCTTCAGCATCGCCGAAGGCGCGATGCTCCTTTGCCTTGAGAAGGAACTGACCCAGGACCTCATAAAAGAAATCGCCGCCCGGAAGCCCGAGCGCGTCGTTTGTCTTGACCAGGGCTTTGCAGGAAACGACCAACTGAAGACCAACGCGGCCCAGACGTTCAAGGCCAAGGGCGTCACGAGCTTCCGGACTGTGTGAAAAGCTGCCAAAAAGACGTTGAATTTCACTCCGAATCAGCTTAAATTCAAGCCACGTCTGGGTGAGATGCTATGCGCCTCATGCAGGGCCTTAGGGACCTGCCCTAGACGTTTTTCCTTGTACCTAATCGGCTATGTATTTCTGCTACCTTGACGAATCGGGGACGCCCCAGTTGGCGGCGCAAACGTCCCACTTTATCCTGCTGGGTTTGGCCATTCCCGCAGCCGCGTGGCACGAAAAGGACCGGCGCGTCAACGTCATCAAATCGCGATACGGACTGAGAGACGTCGAAATTCATACCGGGTATATCGCCCGAAGGTTTCCGGAGCAGGAGCACATCGCTCAATTCGCCGAAATGGATTCCATTCAGAGGCGCGCCGCAATGGACACCGCGCGCAAGAACTCTCTGATAAAGGCCGCCGCTTTGAAAACCGTCGACCAGCTCAAGGCTCTTAAAAAGCTCTTTGCGAAGTCCGCTGACTACATCCACCTAACCCATCCTCAGCGGACCCAGTTGTTGCGGGAGCTGGCTGACGAAATCGGCTCATGGAACGACGCGAGATTGTTCGCTGAGGCCGTGGACAAATCTGTAGCGCCCCCTGGCTACGACGTTTTTGAAAAGGCTTTCGAGCAGGTGGTAACCCGCTTTCATACCTTTCTGAGGCAACGCGAAGGGCAGCGGGTGAACCTCGGCGGAGCCCCAGCAGCGAGGTCAGTTGAAAATTTCGGTCTGCTCATCGAGGACAACAATCAGACTGTCGCTAAGAATATCACCGCGCTGATGAGGCGCTTCCACATCCAGGGTACGCTCTGGGCGAGTGTCGAACGAATTCTGGAAACGCCGCTGTTCGTGGACAGCAGCCTGACCAGCATGGTCCAGATGGCAGACCTGTGTGCCTATGCAACCCGCCGATTCTTTGAAAATAATGAAACGGATCTCTTCGATCGCATCTTCGGCCGCTTCGATCAGGCGGGCGGACGGGTCGTTGGCATCCGTCATTATGTTGGCGCGAGGCCCTGCGTGTGTAAGGTCTGCGAGGCGCATCGGGGTTAGGGCGCACCCACTATGAAACTCCAATTCGACGCCAAACAGCCCTACCAAATCGAAGCCGTCAGCGCCGTGGTTGACCTCTTCGACGGCCAGCCGATCAGCCAGCCGGACTACGCCACCATAATGCAGACATTCGACACGCCCCTTTTCGGCAGTGTGGGCCAGACTGAGCTTGGCATCGGCAACAAACTCGCGGTTGACGCCGAAACCATCCTGAAAAACGTGCAGCGCGTTCAGGAGCGCAACGACCTCGACCCGGACAAAACGCTCCTGCCCGCCATCTACGATGCGTCCTCGCCCGCGCCGCTCAATTTTTCCGTAGAGATGGAGACCGGCACCGGCAAGACCTATGTTTACCTGCGCACGATTTTCGAACTAAGCCGCAAATATGGCTTCAAGAAATTTATTATCGTAGTCCCAAGCGTCGCCATCCGCGAAGGCGTGTTGAAAAATCTCGAAATCACCGCCGAGCACTTCAAGGCGCTTTTTAACAACCTCGAATACGAGCACTTCGTCTATGACGCCAAAAAAGTGAACCGATTGCGCCAGTTCGCCCTCAGTAACCACGTGCAAATTCTAGTCATCAACATTGACGCCTTCCGCAAGAACTTCACCGGCACCGAAGAGGAGCAGAAGAGCAACGTCATCTACAAAGAGAACGACCGCCTCTCAGGCCGTCAACCCATCGAGTTCGTTCAGGCGACCAATCCCATCGTTATCATTGACGAGCCGCAGAGCGTGGATAGCACGCCCAAAGCCCAGGAAGCAATACGGGCGCTCAATCCACTTTGCACGCTCCGCTATTCCGCCACTCACAAGAACCCGTACAACCTGGTGTACAAGCTTGACCCCATCCGCGCCTTTGAGTTGCGGCTGGTCAAGCAGATCGTCGTTTCCAGCGTCACCGGCCAGGGCGCCTTTAACGATGCCTTTGTCAAAGTCAAAACCATCGGATACCAAACCGGCAGCAAAAGCCCCGTTGCCAAAATCACCATCCACGTCCAAACCGCAAACGGGGTGAAGGAAAAGGATTTCAAAGTAAAAGGCCAGGAGGACCTTTTCCTTTTGTCCGGCGAGCGCGAGTGCTACCGAAACGGTTTCGTTGTGGATTACGTGGATGCCACACCGGAGAGTGAGCATGTCGCCTTCACCAACGGCAGGACTCTCAATCTCGGCCAGGAGACGGGCGGCATCCGCGAAGATCTCTGGCGTGCCCAAATCCGCAACACGGTTAAGAAACACCTGGAGAAGGAATTACAGGTCAAAGGCAAGGGCATCAAAGTTCTCAGCCTTTTCTTCATTGACCGTGTCGCCAACTACCGCTCTTACGATGAGCAGGGCGCTCCCGGCAAAGGCAAATTCGCGCTGGAGTTTGAGGAAGCCTACAAGGAACTCAGCGCCCAGGACCGTTACCGGGGCCTGATTCAGTTTCCGCTCGACTTGCTCCATAACGGGTACTTCGCCCAGGACAAAAAGGGCATTCTGAAAGACACCGCCGGCAACACACAGGCGGACGACGATATTTACAATCTCATCATGAAGGACAAGGAGCGCCTGCTCTCGCTCGACGAACCGCTCCGCTTCATCTTTAGCCACTCCGCGCTGCGCGAGGGCTGGGATAACCCAAACGTCTTCCAGATTTGCACGCTCAACGAAAGCCGCTCCGCCACCCGCAAACGTCAGGAAATCGGTCGCGGCTTGCGCCTGCCAGTAAACCAGAACGGCGAGCGCGTCTTCGATGAAAACCTAAACAAGCTCATGGTTGTCGCCAACGAGAGCTACAACGACTTCGCCCGCGGCCTGCAAACGGAGTACGAGGACGATTGCGGCGTGACTTTCGGCAAAGTCCCCAAGCTCGCCTTTTCCAGGCTTGTGACTTTTGACGGCGAAAAGGAAGTACCCGTCGGCCACGCCAACTCGGAAACTATCTGGGCGAAGCTTGTCGAGCAGGGCCTCATCACCCCGGAGGGAAAAATCCTGCCCAAGTTCGATCCGCAGGCGCCAGGCTTTGACATCACGCTCCCGCCTGAGCACGTCGAGTTAAAAGGCGACATCATTGAAGTGCTTCAATCCTACCAGTTGGACCGCCACATCAAAATGGATGAGGAAGGCCGCAAACTCGTCCTCAATAAGCGCGTCTTTCTTGACCCCGAATTCGAGAAGCTTTGGAACTCCATCAAAACCCGCACCTCTTTTTCAGTCGAGTACCGAACCGACGAGTTTGTCGCCAAATGCGTGAAGGCGATCAAAGAGATGCCGAAGATCGAACCCGTCAAAGTTCATGTCTCCGAAGCCGCGCTCGCCCTCGAAAAGCGAGGCGTCACTTCCACTATGCTCCGCGATGCCAAAGCCACCGTGGTTTTCACCGGGGAGCTCCCAGACATCATTGCCTACCTGCAAAACGAGGTGGACGTGACCCGCGCCACGCTTGTCCGCATCTTGCGCGAGTCAGGCCGCTTGGCCGAGTTCCTCCTGAACCCGCAGAAGTTCATGGACACAATTGTGCCCCTGCTCAAGAGCGCCCTGCATCGCCTGCTCATTGACGGCATCAAATACGAGAAGCTGGCCGACCAGGAATACAGCATGAGGCTTTTCGAGAACCCGGAGATTCTGAGCTACTTGAACAACCGGCTTGAAGTCCAGAAATCCGTTTACGACGCCATCGTCTATGCTTCCGAAGTTGAACGCAAATTTGCCGAGACGCTCGACCAGCGGATGGACATAAAACTTTTCGTCAAACTGCCCAACTGGTTCAAAATCGAGACCCCGCTGGGCACGTACAACCCCGATTGGGCCATCCTCAAGCACGACGACACCGTCCTTTATCTCGTGCGCGAAACCAAATCCACGAAGAATTTCGAGAAGCTCCGTATTCCCGAGGCCGAAAAAATCCGCTGCGGCCGGAAACACTTCGAAGCCATCGGCGCAGACTTCGATGTCGTCACCTCGGCGAGCGAAATTTGATTCATGCTTCCGCCGGATGGACCGGGCTAACGCCCAATGCCACTCGGGGCACTGAGGAATTCGCTCCGGGTGCGCTCGGCCGGTGGTGAGGCGGGCCCCCGAGTCTCGACCGCCCGCCTGAGGTTCCGGACACCCGCGCTCCCACCTTTCTGTCCGCCGCACTCATGGCCCACGCAATCGGGCATAGCCGCCCCTTGAAACACCAATCACCACCTCTACCCCGTTTCTAATTTAATTCCACTTGGACAGCGGATGTCCAACCATCCCCGATATGTTGGCGCCAAAAACCACAAAATTACCATGAACGCAGACACCAACCTCACCCCTTCCTTGGCAGTTGGCTCCCATCCCGCATCGAGTATCCAGCACCCGTCCCATGGGTTGAATTACCGCAACTCTGAACTTGTCATGCTGACCTCTCTCCAAACTGACCGCCGAACCACCAACCACCCAATCTCCGCAGTTGACAATTTGGGTTCGCTGGTGTTTATTAGCTGTATCATCTCCCCTGCCGCTTCGGTGGCAGGGCGCGGGGCCGGTTCGCAAGGACCGGCCCCTGCTTTTTCCTTTCGGAAGCGGGCATGAAAACCTGGATCTATGTGGACGGACTCAACCTCTACTACGGTTGTCTCAAAGGCACCTCTTGCCGCTGGCTCAATCCTCGTCAACTTTGCACTCTGTTGCTGCCCAGGCACCGGATTGACCGCGTGAAGTATTTCACCGCTCGGGTGTTTGCCCTGCCCACCAACCCGGACGCCCCCACCCGCCAGGACACCTACCTCCGCGCGCTACGCACCCTGCCTGGTCTGGAGATTTTCTTCGGCCATTTCCTCAGCCACACCGTCACCATGCCCCTGGCCCAGCCCGTGCCCGGTTTGCCCGCCCTCGTCCGCGTCATCCGCACAGACGAGAAAGGCTCCGACGTCAACCTTGCCTCTCATCTCCTTCACGATGGGCACCTCGACCGCTACGAAGCCTCCGTGGTCGTCAGCGGCGATTCCGACCTGTTCACGCCGGTGCGCTTGGTGATGGAAGACCTCAAGAAGCCGGTCGGCGTCATCAATCCGCAAAAACGGACCTGCTGGGTACTGGCCAAACAAGCCTCGTTCTATAGACACATCCGCCCGGGCGTCCTCGCCGCCAGCCAATTGCCCCCCACGATTACCGACGCCCATGGCACCTTTCACAAACCCGCCTCCTGGTAGCCCCCCTCGAAACACTCGTCACCTCCCCCCACCCCCTTTTCTAATTTAATTCCACTTGGACAGCGGATGTCCAACCATCCCCGCTATGTTGGCGCCAAAAACCACAAAATTACCATGAACGCAGACACCAACCTCACCGCCTCCTTTGCGGTTGGCTCCAATCCCGCATCGAGTATCCAGCACCCGTCCTCCTTAGCTGCCGACTCCACCCTCCACGCGCCCCGCCCAAGCCCCGCCGAGAGCGGCTCCACTAATCCACCCATCCATGCTCCCGACCCTGAACCCTGGCCCGCACCCGTTGACGGCAACCTCCTCCTCGACGAGTTGGCCCGCACACTCACCCGTTTCGTCGTCCTGCCAATCTGCGCTCCGCAGGCGCTGTCCTTGTGGGTCCTGCACACCTACGCCTTCCAGTTACGCGATGTCAGCGCCTACATCGGCATCCAATCGCCCGAAAAGCGTTGCGGCAAAACCACCCTTCTCTCCATCCTCGAACAGTTGGTCCATCGCCCCGTCGCATCCTCCAATATCAGCCCGGCAGCCTTTTTTCGCGTCATCAAGGACCTCTCTCCAACCCTCCTGATTGATGAAGCTGACACCTTCCTCAAGAACAACGACCAGTT
>WNGQ01004858.1_pt1 | contig 20667 bp, 16 predicted proteins | sample 5407661 | NCBI WGS metagenome assembly WNGQ01 (sample SAMN13153382, study PRJNA577476) | soil metagenome | isolation source: 60 cm soil or saprolite under Garry oak tree replicate 2 | place: USA:California | collected 2016-06-15 | reverse complement strand
GCTGCCTCCCGTAGGAGTCTGGGCCGTGTCTCAGTCCCAGTGAGGCTGATCATCCTCTCAGACCAGCTACTGATCGTCGCCTTGGTGGGCCATTACCCCACCAACTAGCTAATCAGACGCGGGCCGATCCTTCGGCGATAAATCTTTCCCCGTAAGGGCTTATCCGGTATTAGCCCAAGTTTCCCTGGGTTGTTCCGAACCAAAGGGTACGTTCCCACGTGTTACTCTCCCGTCTGCCGCTCCGTATTGCTACGGCGCTCGACTTGCATGTGTTAGGCCTGCCGCCAGCGTTCGCTCTGAGCCAGGATCAAACTCTCAAGTTGGATGAGAACTTTTCCCGGCCGATCACAACGTTTGACGAGGTCCCACTCCTGTCGCTTGCACGACAGGGGTGTTGACCTGAAACGTCGACCGCCGAAGTCTCGTCCGGCCGCACCCCATCGAAGACACACGTCTCCGCTCGGGGACGCGGCCCGCAGGGACTCCGCCGTCCACGTTTCTCTTTCTTCCTATTCACCTGTCAAACAGCCCGGGACCAGGGCGGTCCCGCCCTCCGGTGAGCCGGAGAGCCGTCGAAGCCTGTGGCCTCCGATCGGGATCGGAAGCCTGGTCACCGAATATCAGTGAAAAGCTTCGAAGACGCGCCGTCGCACCGCGGCGGCAGCGTGCCGAATTGAATTTATATAGGCGTTCGGGGCGTCAACTGTCAACACCCCGACGGGGCGAAAATCCACCCTCCCGGTGCAATCCGGCAACAGCCATCTTCCTAAATGATATAGGGGGGTTAGCCAGCGTGGAAAGGCCCTCCCACGCCGCACTGCGGCCACATTCCTCCGTCCCACTTGTCGGCGCAGTGGGAGGTGTCACTTCGGGGGGAATTGCGTCGACGTCACACGATCCGCGACGTACGGCGCCACCCATCGATTAGGCCAGAAGAGTTAGGACACGGTCGTTGACGGACCGTGAAGGCGGCGGTGCGTGCCGTTCCTTCAAGTCAACGCCCGTCGTCCCGGTCGCGTTTGGCACTTCGGTGTTGCGGTAAACCGCCCTGGGGCGTGGGCGGAGGGGATGTCGGGCTTGGACCTGCGCAAACGACACGGGGCATTGCGTTCGAACTTGGAGGCCGAGCGCATCGATCTCGGCAACGAGCCGCCGTTGTCGGTCGACGGGGAGACCGGCGGCTTGGTGGACCGCCGCCGCGTTTCGGTCCAATGGTTCAGCGGCACCGTTCTCACCGGTCTTTGCGGCGCCGCCCTGATGAGCGGCGCCGTTTTTGCAGCGCTCGACGGCGAGACCAACTTCGCCACCGTGCCGGAGCGCGTCGAAGCGGCCCTGCGCGGCGCCGTCAACGGCATCGCCGAACGCGTGGCCAATGTGACCCGCAAGGCCGATCGCCTGCCGCCCCCCGGCGAGGCCAATGCCGCGCGCCAGGTCATTCGCGTGTCCACGACAAGCCGCGGCAGCGGCAACCGCGAGATTGTGCGCGTGCGTCCCTTCATCCGCGTGGCAGGCAATCTATCGCTCTCGGTATCCGAGCTCTCCGCCAATATTCCTCCGTTCAATCCGCAGAAGATGCTGGCCAAAGCCGAGGGCCTCCCGGCGAGCGCCCAAGATGCCGCCGGCGCCGAGCCCGACGCCGAGGTCTCGTTCTTGACCCGCGATCTCAATACGGTCTTGCCGCGGGCGAAGATCGCCGCGGTGGCACCGCTCGACGAGGTGCTCGCACGCGTGCGTGAGGCCGCGAACTGGGACGGCAACTTGGCGCAAAGGCCGGCCGTGCTCGCAAGCGCGCTTCCGACGACGCTGGCGGCCTACGCGCCCGAGCAGCATGGCGATCCCTATGCCGGTTTCGAACCCCGGATCGTGCCGGAAAACGTCAGCCTGCTGCCCAAGACCACGGCGCAGGTGACCGGCGGCAATGCCTGGAACGAACGCACGATCGTGCTCAAGAAAGGCGACTCCGTCTCCGCGTTCCTGCGCGAGATGGGCGCGACGGCGGACGAGATCAAGGCGATAACCGCGGCGTTCGGCGGACGTGGAAAAGACAGCAGCCCGAGAGACGGCTACAAGCTGCGCGTTCTGCTCGCGCCGGGGAGCGATGGCATACGGCTGCGGCCGGTGCGCGTCGTCATCGCCACCGACACCGCTGTCGAGGCGATGGTGGCATGGTCGGAGATGGGCAAATACGTTGCCGTCGATGTGCGCCGCGCCAACAGCGTGGCGTCCTCCGGCAACGACGATGACGACGACGGCAAGGGCGTTCGGCTCTATCAGAGTATCTACGAGACCGCGCTACGCAATCACGTGCCGCGCCCGGTGATCGACGACTTCATCCGCATCTATTCCTACGACGTCGACTTCCAACGCAAGGTCCAGCCCGGCGATTCCTTCGAGGTGCTGTACGCCGGCGAGGACGAGAACCCGAGCGACAACACCAAGGCGGACGTCTTGTTCGCTTTGCTGACCACCGGCGGCGAGACCAGAAAATTCTACCGCTACCAAACCACCGACGACAACGTGGTCGACTATTACGACGAGACCGGCAAGAGCGCGAAGAAGTTCCTGGTACGCAAGCCGGTGTCAGACGGAAACATAACGTCCGGTTTCGGCGGTCGTAACCATCCCCTGCTTGGCTACGATAAAATGCATACCGGAGTAGACTGGGGCTCGTCGACGGGGACGCCGGTCTTCGCCGCGGGCAACGGCGTTATCGACAAGGTCGGCTGGGAAGGCGGCTACGGCAAGTACATCCGCATCCGGCACGCCAACGGCTATGAGACCGCCTATGGCCACATGTCGGCTTTCGCCCGCAGCATGGAGGCCGGCAAGAAAGTGCGCCAGGGACAGGTGATCGGCTATGTCGGTTCGACCGGACTGTCGACCGGAGCGCACCTGCATTACGAAATCCTGATCAACGGCCGCTTCGTCGATCCGATGAAGATCAAGCTGCCGCGCGGGCGGGTGCTGGAGGGCGGGTTGCTCGCCGGCTTCGAGCAGGAACGCACGCGGCTCGATACCATGATGACCCGCGCCACGCCTTCGCGCTACGCGCAGACGCGCTGACAGCGGACGGACGGCGAACGGGCCCCGTCGGTCCTCTGCCGACCCTTTCTCGTCGTCCGATCAGGCCGCCGCGGCAAGCTTGCCGTTGAAGGTGAGCCCCTGCTTGCCGGCCGAGATGACCACCTTCTCGCCGTCCTTGATGCGCCCGGACAGAATGAGCTCGGAGAGCGGATCCTGCACCGACTTCTGAATCACGCGCTTGAGCGGGCGTGCGCCATAGGTGGGGTCGTAGCCCTTGTCGGCGAGCCAATCGCGCGCCGAGGGTTCGAGCACGATCGCGATCTTGCGGTCTTCGAGCAACCGCGCCAGCCGCGCCATTTGGATATCGACGATTTTCGTCATCTCGCTGCGCTTGAGGCGGTGGAACAGGATGATCTCGTCGATGCGATTGATGAATTCGGGGCGGAAGTTTGCCCGCACCACCGCCATCACTTGATCGCGCACCGCATCGGTGTCCTGGCCCTCAGGCTGGTTCGCCAGATATTCGGAGCCGAGATTCGAGGTCATCACGATCAGCGTGTTGCGGAAGTCGACGGTGTGCCCCTGTCCGTCGGTGAGGCGGCCATCGTCGAGCACCTGCAGGAGCACGTTGAACACGTCCGGGTGAGCCTTTTCGATCTCGTCGAACAGCACCACCTGGTAGGGCCGCCGCCGCACCGCCTCGGTGAGCGTGCCGCCTTCCTCGTAGCCGACATAGCCTGGCGGCGCGCCGATCAAGCGGGCGACCGAATGCTTCTCCATGTATTCCGACATATCGATGCGGATCAGCGCGTTTTCGTCGTCGAACAGGTATTCGGCCAGCGCCTTGGTCAGTTCGGTCTTGCCGACCCCGGTCGGCCCCAAGAACATGAACGAGCCGATCGGCCGGTGCGGATCCTGCAGGCCGGCGCGCGCGCGCCGCACCGCGGTCGATACCGCCTTGACCGCCTCCGCCTGGCCGATGACGCGCTTGCCGAGCTGCTCCTCCATGCGCAAGAGCTTTTCCTTCTCGCCTTCGAGCATCCTCTCGACCGGCACGCCGGTCCAGCGCGAGACCACCTGCGCCACGTGGTCGGCGGTCACCGCCTCCTCGACCATCGCGCCCTTGCCTTCCGCGGCCTCGATGCTCTTGAGCTTCTTCTCGATTTCCGGAATGCGGCCGTAGGCAAGCTCGCCGGCGCGCTGATATTCGCCTTTGCGTTGGGCGTTGGCGAGCTCGACCCGCAGATGATCGAGCTCGGTCTTGAGCTTTTGGGCGTCCGAAAGCTTGTCCTTCTCGGCCTTCCAGCGCGCCGTGAGATCGGCGGATTGCTTCTCGAGCACCACCAATTCCTTCTCGAGCCGCTTGAGCCGCTCCTTCGAACCGGGGTCGCTCTCTTTGCGCAGCGCCTCCTGCTCGATCTTGAGCCGCACGATCTCGCGATCGATCGAATCCAGCTCCTCGGGCTTGGAATCGACCTGCATCTTGAGTCGCGCAGCCGCCTCGTCGATCAGGTCGATCGCTTTGTCCGGCAGATAGCGATCGGTGATGTAGCGATTCGACAGCGTCGCTGCCGCGACCAGCGCCGAATCGGTGATGCGAACGCCGTGGTGCTGCTCGTATCTGTCCTTCAGCCCACGCAGGATCGAGATGGTATCCTCGACGCTCGGCTCGTCGACGTAGACCGGCTGGAAGCGCCGGGCGAGCGCCGCGTCCTTCTCGACGTGTTTCTTGTATTCATCGAGCGTGGTCGCCCCGACGCAGTGCAATTCGCCGCGTGCAAGCGCCGGCTTGAGCAGGTTCGAGGCGTCCATGGCGCCCTCCGCCTTGCCCGCGCCGACGAGGGTATGCATCTCGTCGATGAACAGGATGATGCCGCCTGACGATCCCGTCACCTCCTGCAGCACGGCTTTGAGCCGTTCCTCGAACTCGCCGCGATATTTCGCGCCCGCGATCAGCGCGCCCATGTCGAGCGCGAGCAGCTTCTTGTCTTGCAGGCTCTCCGGCACGTCGCCGTTGACGATACGCTGGGCGAGGCCTTCCACGATCGCGGTCTTGCCGACGCCGGGCTCGCCGATCAACACCGGATTGTTCTTGGTGCGGCGAGAGAGCACCTGGATGGTGCGCCGGATCTCCTCATCGCGGCCGATCACCGGATCGATCTTGCCGTCGCGTGCGGCCTGGGTGAGGTCACGGGTATATTTCTTCAGCGCGTCGTAGGCGTTCTCAGCCGAGCTCGTGTCGGCCGTGCGGCCCTTGCGCAACGCGTTGATCGCCTCGTTGAGGCTTTGCGGCGTCACGCCGGCGCGGGCCAGGATCTTTCCGGCCTCGCTGTCCTTCTCGAGCGCGAGCGCAAGCAGCAGCCGCTCGACCGTGACGTAGCTGTCGCCCGCCTTTTCCGCGACTTTCTGCGCTTGATCGAATACCCGCGCCAGCGCTGGCGCCAGATAGACCTGACCGGCGCCGCTGCCCGACACTTTGGGAAGCTTGGCGAGCGCCGCCTCGACGGCGGAAAGCGCTTCGCGCGATCGGCCGCCCGCGCGGTCGATCAAGCCGCTCGCCAAGCCCTCGGGGTCGTCGAGCAGGACCTTGAGCAGGTGCTCGGGGGTAAACTGCTGATGGCCCTCGCGCAGGGCCAGCGATTGGGCGGATTGAACGAAACCGCGGGCGCGGTCGGTGTATTTTTCGAAATCCATACCAGTTCCCTCAGTTCCACCCCTTCGGCCCGAGAGGCGTCTGCGCCGTCACTGACCTAAGCCAAATATCTGTGCACGATCAATCGGCAGGAGCCCCGCACTGCGACCCTCGCGCCGTATGTGGGAACCGGCAACTTGCGGCGGTAGAGCCCGCCGCCGATTTTCGAGCGCCGTCTAGGCAGGCGGCGGTTCAGCGGTTAACAACCACGCCATGAGCGTCGAAAATCCAAAAATCCACGCCATCTACCGCTATCCGGTCAAGGGGCTTTCGCCTGAGCCGCTCGAGCGCACGGAGCTTGCGCTCCACGAAACCCTGCCGGGCGATCGCCTCTACGCCATCGAGAACGGGCCGTCCGGCTTCGACCCCGCCGCACCCCGCCATCAGCCCAAGCAGCGCTATCTGATGTTGATGCGCAACGAGCGGCTGGCCCGGCTGCGCACCCGCTTCGACCAGGCAAGCCACACGCTCGCCGTCGAAGCGCAAGGCCGTGAGGCCGCGCGCGGCGACCTGCGCACGCCCGAAGGCCGCGCGGCGATCGAACGATTCTTCGCGGTCTTCTGCGCCGACGAATTGCGGGGGGCGCCGAAAGTGCTGCACGCCCCCGGCTTCAGCTTCTCCGACGTCGCGCGCAAGGTGGTCTCGATCATCAACCTCGCCTCGGTCGCCGCGGTCGAAGGCGCGGTCGGCAGACCCGTCCATCCGCTGCGCTTTCGCGGCAATGTCTACGTGACGGACTGGCCGGCGTGGCACGAGTTTGATCTCGTCGGGCAGGAGATAGAGGTCGGCAAGCGCGCGCGGCTCAAGATCATCAAGCCCATCGTGCGCTGTGCGGCAACCAACGTCGATCCCGATACCGGCATGCGCGATCTGTCGATCCCGGAGACGCTGCTGCGAAGCTTCGGCCACGCCGATTGCGGGGTCTACGGCGAGGTGGTGGAGGCCGGGGACATTGCGCGCGGGGACGACCTCGGCAGCTGAGCCTGCGGATACGCGTCGACGCCAGAAGCAAGCCCGCGCGCCGATCAATGCACAACGGTTTAGCGCGCTGCTCGCGTCGAGGGCGCAGCGCCGTTCGTTCCGTTCGTCCCTCGCCGGCTGAGCAGGAACACGCCCTGCTCGCCGAGCAGATTCCACGTCCACCACGGCGTGTTGAAGCGCAACGCCCGCCCCCAGGCGTCAAGCGCCACCGATTTTTCCATCCTCGCGCCCACCACGTGGCAGAGTTGGCGGAAATCCTTGATGGTGCAGAAGTGGATGTTGGGCGAGTCCCACCACGCATAAGGCAGGTTGTCGGTGCGCGGCATGCGCCCGCCCAGCAGGATCTGCAGGCGGATTTTCCAGTGGCCGAAGTTCGGAAACGACACGATGCCGTGGCGGCCGATGCGCAGCATGTGCTCGAGCACGATACGCGGCTGGCGGGTCGCCTGCAGCGTCTGCGACAGCACCACATAGTCGAAGGCGTCGTCGGGATAATCGGCGAGGTCGGTGTCGGCGTCGCCCTGGATCACGGCGAGGCCCTTGGCCACGCATTCGTTGACCCCCTCGCGCGACAGCTCGATGCCGCGCCCGTCGACGCCCCGCGTCTCGGCGAGCAACCGCAGCAGTTCGCCGTCGCCGCAGCCGACGTCGAGCACCTTGGCACCGGGCGCGACCATGTCGACGACCGCCAGCAAGTCGACGCGTGCACCTCCGGGCGTGCGCGCCGCCTCTGCCATCGTGAGATCCCGCTTGAGGCGCATCAGCATGGTCATCCCCGCGCGGGTGGAAGGCCGCGCGCCTTGGCGGCACCTTCGAGGAACCCGCGCACGATCGCGAACAGCTCCGGCTCCTCGAGCAGGAAGGCATCGTGACCCTTGTCCGTCACGATCTCGGCAAACGAAACACGCGCGCCGCCGGCATTGAGCGCGTGCACGATGGCGCGCGAGTCCGACGTGGGAAAGAGCCAGTCCGACGTGAAGGAGATCACGCAAAACCGCGTCGGCGTGTCCTTGAACGCGTGTGCGAGCACGCCGTCGTAATCCGCCGCGAGGTCGAAATAGTCCATCGCGCGGGTGAGATAGAGATAGGAATTGGCGTCAAAGCGCTCGACGAAACTGCTGCCCTGGTGGCGCAGATAGCTCTCCACCTGGAAGTCGGCGTCGAAGGAAAACGTGGGATTGTCGCGGTCCTGGAACCGGCGACCGAACTTGCGGTGTAAGGCCGCATCGGACAGATACGTGATGTGGTTGCCCATGCGCGCGACGGCGAGCCCGCGCTGCGGATTGGTGCCTTCGGCGAAATAGCGTCCGTGCTGCCACTCCGGGTCGGCCATCACCGCCTGCCGGCCGACCTCATGGAAGGCGATGTTCTGAGCCGAATGGCGGGTCGAGGTCGCAATCGGAAGCGCCGAGAACACCCGCCGCGGATAGCTCGCGCACCATTGCAGCACCTGCATGCCGCCCATCGAGCCGCCGGCCATGGAGAACAGCGAGGCGATCCCGAGGTGGTCCAGCAGCATGGCCTGCGCGCGCACCATGTCGCGAATGGTGATGACGGGGAAGTCGAGACCCCAGGGCTTGCCGGTCTTCGGATTGGTGGAAGCCGGTCCCGTAGTGCCCATGCAGGCGCCGAGCACGTTCGGGCAAATGACGAAATAGCGCTCGGTGTCGATCGGCCGGCCAGGGCCGACCATGGTTTCCCACCAGCCCGGCTTCTGCGTCACCGGATGGAGGTTGGCGACGTGCTGGTCGCCGGTCAGGGCGTGGCAGATCAGCACCGCGTTGCTGCGCTCGGCATTGAGCGCGCCATAGGTCTGGTAACCAATCTGGAATGGAGCAAGGTCGATGCCGGCGTCGAGCGGTAGCGGCTTATCCATGCCGAACCGGACGACGAGCGAATGGGGATTGTCGGCCTCGCGCGCGCGGTCGGCGGGCTGAAGTGCGACGCTGAAATCGGCCTCGACCATGGTTACAATCCGGCCGGCGAAGCGGAATAGCCGCCGATCTATGCGAGCGGCCTGACGTTAGGCCGCCGCGAGCGGCTTAGATAGGCCGCGCGACGCCCGTGTCAATGTTTTCTTTGCTTTAACCCGTTGCCCCACCTATCAATGCCGCGCCCGTGACGGGTTCGTCGCGGGTGCAAGTAAGCGGCAAAGACGTGCCTATGGTGAAACCGTCCCGATCCGAAACACCGTCGCTCGCCGATCTGCGGCGCGAAATCGACCGCATCGACGAGGCGATGCACGGCCTGTTGATGGAACGTGGCGAGATCATCGATCGTCTCATTGCCGCCAAGCAGACGCAGGAAACAGGCTCCGCATTCCGCCCGGCGCGCGAGGCGGAGATGATGCGACGGCTGGTCGACCGCCACAAAGGAATCCTGCCGCTCGACACCGTCGAGAGTATCTGGCGGGTCATTATCTCAACCTTCACCTATGTGCAGGCGCCGTTCTCGGTACACGCCGACCTGTCGGCCGGCGACGCGGCGATGCGCGATTCCGCTCGCTTCCATTTCGGCTTCACGGTGCCGTTCGTGCCGCATATGGGCGCTGCAAGCGTGGTGGCTGCGGTCTCCGACTCCAAGGGAGATCTCGGACTGGTGCCGGCCTTCAGCATGGCCGGCGCCGGCGCCTGGTGGAGCGCGCTCGAGTTCGATTCGGCGCCGAAGATCATCGCCCGGCTGCCGTTCGTCGAGCGCGCGGACCATCCTGCCGGCGTGCCGGCATTCGTCGTTTCGCGTGCCGCGGCCGACGCCATGGTCAAGGAGGTGGAAGTGTGGAGCGTGCGGGTCGCCGGCTGGAGCACGGCGGCGACGCAGGCGGTCGGCCCCCTCGCCGAGGTGATCGCCGCGCCCGATCGTGCCTTCGACGGCGCGGCGCTGCTCATATCGGTGCCGAAGCGTGGCAGCATCGATCGAGTGACCGACATGCTGGTCAAGGCCGGCGCCTCGGTGCGCGCATCGGCCCTCGTCGGAAGCCACGCAACCCGCTATAGGGTCTCCGCCGAAGGCGCGCGGCCGCTCCCCACCGGCCGGTGACTCCCGGAGTGTGAAATGTCCGTCCTGCAACGTCCGCAACCGCGTCCCGGCGTACTCGCGATCGATCCCTACGTGCCCGGTAAGAGCAAGGCACCCGGCGTCGCCCGGGTGTTCAAGCTGTCGTCGAACGAGACGCCGCTCGGGCCGAGCCCAAAGGCGATCGCCGCCTATCACGCGGTCGGTGAACACCTGGAGGACTACCCCGACGGCGACTCGACCGCGCTGCGCGAGGCGATCGGGCGCGCGTTCGGCCTCGATCCCAGCCGCATCGTCTGCGGCGCGGGCTCCGACGACCTCTTGAACCTCATTGCCGACGCCTATCTCCACGACGGCGACGAGGCGATTCACACCACCCACTCGTTTCTGGTCTACCCGATTGCCATCCGCGGCTCCGGCGCGACGCCGATCGCAGCGGCGGAAAAGAACTACACCGCCGACGTCGACGCCATGCTCGCCGCGGTGAGCGCGCGCACCAAGGTCGTTTTTCTCGCCAACCCCAACAACCCGACCGGCACCTACGTGCCGTTCGATGAAGTGAAGCGGCTGCAGCGCGGTCTGCCTCCGCATGTGCTGCTCGTCCTCGATGCCGCTTATGCCGAATACGTACGCCGCAACGACTACGAGGCCGGCATCGAGCTCGTTGCCACCTCCGAGAACGTGGTCATGTGCCGCACGTTTTCGAAAATCCATGGGCTTGCGGCGCTCCGCCTCGGCTGGCTTTACGGGCCGCCGCACGTGGTCGATGCCATCAATCGCATCCGCGGACCGTTCAACGTCAACGCGCCGGCGATGGCGGCGGGCATAGCTGCGCTGCAGGACAGCGCGCATGTGGAGGCATCCCGCGCGCACAACGAAAAATGGCTGGCTTGGCTGCTGGTCGAAATCCGCAAGCTTGGGCTGGAGGTGACGCCCAGCATCGCCAATTTCGTGCTGATCCACTTCCCCGACCGCCAAGGCCGCACCGCGGAGGACGCCGACGCCTTCCTCACGCAGCGCGGCCTGATCCTGCGCCGCGTCAAAGCCTACAAGCTTCCGAACGCGCTGCGCATGACCGTCGGCAGCGAGGAGGCGAACCGTCTCGTGGTCGCCGCGCTGGCGGAGTTCATGGGCCGCAAATGAGGGGGCAACCCATTTTCAATCGCCTTGCGCTGATCGGAATGGGTCTCATCGGTTCCTCGATCGCGCGCGCCGCGCGCGCGCAAGGCGCTGCACGCTCCATCGTCGCCACCGCCCGCTCCGCCGCCACGCGCCGGCGCCTCGCCGAACTCGGCCTTGCCGATCACGTGGTCGAAACCAACGCAGCGGCAGCCGAAGGCGCCGATCTCGTCATTGTCGCCATCCCGGTCGGCGCCTGCGGCGCGGTGGCCGCGGAGATTGGGCCGCACCTTGCGCCGGGGGCGATCGTCTCGGATGTCGGCTCGGTCAAGACCGCAGTCTTGCGCGCCATGTCGCCCCATCTTCCCGCGGGGGTGCATTTCGTGCCGGCACATCCCGTCGCCGGCACCGAAAACTCCGGCCCGGATGCCGGCTTTGCCGAGCTGTTCGTCAACCGCTGGTGCATTCTCACGCCGCCGTCGAACGTCGAGCCGGCCGCGGTCGAGCGGCTCGCGGCGTTCTGGCGACTGCTCGGCGCGAACGTCGAGATCATGTCGGCCGAGCACCACGACCTCGTGCTCGGCATCACCAGCCACCTGCCGCACCTCATCGCCTACACCATCGTGGGCACCGCCGACGAATTGAGCCAAGTGACTCGTTCCGAGGTGCTGCAATTCTCGGCCGGCGGTTTCCGCGATTTCACCCGCATCGCGGCCTCGGATCCGACCATGTGGCGGGATGTCTTTCTCGCCAACAAGGATGCGGTGCTGGAAATGCTCGGCCGCTTCAACGAAGATTTGGCCACATTGACGCGCGCGATCCGGCGCGGTGATGGTGAGACGTTGTTCAACCAATTCAGCCGCACGCGCGCGATCCGCCGCGCGATTGTGGAAATCGGCCAGGATTCGCCCGCGCCCGACTTCGGCCGCCCGCATCCCGACTTGCCGCACCAGCCGCTGCCGCGGCCGTATGCGGCCGAGGACTAATCGGGGTGTCCGCTTTACCCGCTGCGGGCCGTGGAATTGCGTCTTGCCGACGCAAGCCGATCTAATACGCGCCCCAATACGGCGGCACACGGTAGTAGTTGTGAATCTCGATTTCGCGGCTGCGGTCGCCCCAGTCGAAGTCCTGGCCGGCGGCAAAGGACGGCGCGCGCTTCAATTCCTCCTCGGTAAGATCGAGATGGTAGGCGCCGAGCGCGCGATCGTAAGTCAGGCGCGTCCAGGGGATCGGGACATGCTTCTGTCCCATGCCGAGGAAGCCGCCGAAGCTGAGCACCGCGTAAGCAACGTTCCCGCTGAGCTTATCGATCATGAGGCGCTCGATGGTGCCGATCTTGCCGCCATCGGAACGGCGGACCGGGGTGCCTTCGACCCGGTCGCTGGCAATCAGGCTATGGGATTGGCGAGTCGACGTGTCGGTCTGCATGGCTGCCTCCATCAATCATTCCGCATCCGCTGGGGCCTTGGGCGAACCGCGGACGCTGGCTTTCGTGGACAAACGCTTTGGAGGCCTGCGCCGTTCCGGCGATCAGAACAGCGGCGGCACCACGCCCACCTGAAACGGCCCGAGGAAAACCGCGCCGTCGGCAAACCGAACCGGGAACGCCACCGCCGGCTTGCCTTCGAGCACGGCCCGCTGGCCGAGCGCCGCGACCAGACCGGGCGCGGCGCTCTGACGCGCAATCCCTCCGAGCCCAGGCATCAACCGATCGAGAGCGTTGAACGTTGCCCCGATCTGTCCTTCCGACATGATGCGCTCGATGTCGAACATCTTGAGAAGCTTTTCGATGCCGACGACGGTCACCTCAAGATCGCCGTCGAGACCGCCGCGCGGGGTGAGCTTGAGGACGCCGCTGCCCACCGCGATTACATCCTCCTGCGCCAGCCGCGCCTTGGTGATCTCGATTTGGCCGTCGCGCGCCTGCCATTCCTTGAACCGCACCGCCCAGGGCTTGGGCGAGATGTCGTTCACGCCGCGCAGTATGGCTGCGATGTCGGCATCGATCGGCTTGGCGGCCAGCGGATGGAGCTTGTCCGCGACGGCGGCTTCGAGCCGCAACGCGGTTTCGACAAGCGGATTATCGGCGGTGGATCCTGCGGCCTGGCGGCCATGCAGCTCCAATCGCTGCGCGCGGAATACGGTGCCGTTGGCGGCGACGCCGGGATCGCGGACGGTCGGGGCGACGAGCGCAAGCGACGCGCGCTCCACGCCGGACGGCAGTCCGCGCACGCTGGCCTGACCGAGAGTCCAATCGACGATGCCGACGGGCGGGCGTCCCGGCTCGGAGATTTCGAACGGCCCAGTAAATTCGCCGATCACGAGCTTGGGGTCATAGACCTGAACGGCGACCACCGATTGGGACGCGCAGTCTTGCGGCCGGCCGGCCTGCCGTTCGCGCTCGAGCCCTAGGGCTATCTCCGCCTCGGCGCGCGCGGCGGCATAGAACCACAAGCCGGTCCAGGCCGCTGCCAGCAGCACCATCAGCGCGAAGGGGAGAAACAGCGGCCAACGGCGGCGGGGAGCGGCCGCGGGGACCGCGGAGGGAGACATCATGGCGCTCCTGTGCCTGCCAAGCCTCGTGGCGCCTTCCCCGGCGCGCTCTCTCGGACGTGGCGATTGCGGCGTTTCAAAGTCAATGCCCACCGCTCCCGCCGCAATCACCGGGTCGGCGACTTGCACGCGACGCCGCGTTCTTTGATATCACACCCCATGGACCCGAATCCCGCGCACGCGACCGAAGACCTCTGGGTGTTCGCCTATGGCTCGCTGATGTGGCGGCCGGACTTTCCGTTTGCCGAGCGCATCGAGGCGCGGCTCGTCGGCGCGCATCGGGCGCTCTGCGTTTATTCCTTCGTCCACCGGGGGACGCCGGAGCGGCCGGGTCTCGTGCTCGGCCTCGACCGCGGCGGAACCTGTCGCGGCATCGCCTATCGCGTGACTGCGGCCGACCGCAGCAACACCATCGCCTATCTGCGCGCGCGCGAGCAGGTGACCTCGGTCTATCGCGAATGCATGCGCCCGATCTGGCTCAAGCGCGAGCCCGAGCGGCGGGTGCCGGCGCTGTGTTACATGGTCGACCGCGGACACGCGCAATATGCCGGACGGCTCTCGCTCGAGCAGCAATTGCATCACGTGCGCCAAGGTCACGGCCAGTCCGGCGCCAACCGCGACTACGTCATCGCAACGGTCGGTGCGCTGGAGCAGCTCGGCTATCGTGAGACGGCGCTGCATCTCATCGCCAAGCGGCTTGCGGGCATACACGAAGCGGGCGCGAGTGCGACGTCCTCATCCTGAGCGTGAAATGTCCCTTGATACGCATAAGACGCGCTTCAAGATGACGGCGCGAGCGATGCGTCTCTCGATCCATTCTGAATAAGCTCGCGCTCACCCTCGGCGACGAGGCGCGCGGTCGCAGCTTCGACATCGCGCTGCAACCGCTCGAAGAAGGCTTCCCTATCGAGACCTGGTAGGATCGGATCCAGCACCTCGACCCGGATGGTCCCGGGATAGCGGCGCATCGATCGTCGCGGCCAGAACAGGCCGGAATTGAGGGCGATCGGCAGGCACGGAACGCCCATCGCCGAATAGAGACTCACCACACCGTACTTGTATCTCGGCTCGGCGCCAGGTGGCCGACGGGTACCTTCCGGAAAGATGATGATCCGGCGATTGCGCGCCAGCTCTCGGCGCGCACACGCGTTCATGTCGACCAGCGCTTGCGACCCCTTGCTGCGATCGACCGGGATCATGCCGGCTTTCCAAGCGTACCATCCGAAGAACGGGATCCACAACAGCTCGCGCTTCATGATGTAGGCCGCGTCCGGCAAGATCAGCAGCAGTGCAAACGTCTCCCACAGCGATTGGTGCTTGGAGGACACCAGCAGCGGCCCCGGCGGAATTTTTTCCAGGCCGCGGAACTCGGCCTTGACGCCGCAAATCACGCGCAGCAGCCACAGGTTGGTGCGGGCCCAGAACGTAGCGACGGCGATGATGCCCCAGCGCGGCATCAGTAGCGTCGGCAACGCCGCGATGATCTGCACAAGAAGGTTCAGGTAAAACAGCAGATTGAAGAGGAGGGACCGAATGACGAGCACGAGCAAACCCGCAGAAACTTTCCCCTCGTCATCGCCGAAAGACCACGCTCGGGCATGATGAGAGGCCTCGGAGGCGCGCTGATCTTACTCACCGACTGCGCGGGCAGCCAGGGCGTGGCGCGCTTTGCGACCTAACTCGCCCCGGCAATGCCAGCGCCAGGATTTAGCCCCATGCGAAGCTTGGCGAAGACATATTTCACGTATTCGGTAACCATCCGCCGCGCGCTCGCCCCGCTTGCCCACCACCGTTCCGCACGCTGGCGGTCCGTCACCACCGGAAAGGGCACCAGCGCAACGTCGGGGAGCTGATGCGCGATCTCAGCGAGCGCGCGCGGCATGTGATAGTTGGACGTGACCACGATCAGCGAGCGGAAACCGCGGTGCTCGGCCCAGCGCTTGGTCTCGATCGCATTGCCCAGCGTATTGAGAGAGCGGTCGAAGTCGACGCAGCAACGCACCCATCGCTCGAACTCCGGATTGAGGCGCGAGATTTCTTTGGAATTAGTCGCACGGTAGGCCCCACTGATGAGGAGCCGCTTGCCGCGCCCCGATGCCAACAACTCGATCGCGTCGGCGATGCGTGAGGCGCCCCCCGTCAACGCCACGATGCCGTCGGCGTCGCGGTTGAGCGTGACTTCCTCGGCCGGCACCTGCCGGACGAACCAAAGAAATCCAAGCCCCATCAACAGCACAGCGAACGCGCAGAGCGTCAGCGTCGACCAGCCGAGGCGCCGCAGCAACGGATCGGGCACGGATCGTTCGGTCGAACCAGGCATCCCGGCGACTCCGTCATCGCTATGGCATTCAACCGTCGGCATCTGTTCTCCACCCGGCGCGATCATAGCGCAATATTCGGCGGCCTGGCGGCGATGCTGCCCGCAACTTGGCTAATGAATCGTTTCGATCGTACGGTTGACCGTATGGCGCGAGGTCGCGGCGGTGACGAGGGCGATCAGGCCGACTTGCGCCAGCACCGCCAAGTAGCCCAGCACCCCGATCGACGACACGCCGAACAAAGCCGCCAACTGGTCGCCCCCCGCCGTGCCGACGAAGGAGCCGCTCGCGAGCTCGGCGAGCACGAACAGCGCAATGGCGCTGCCGCCACCGATCAGTCCCCCTTTCAGTCCCAATTGCAGAAAGTGTCGCTGGAAATGCGCTGCGATGAAGCTGTCCTTGGCGCCGATGAGATGCAGCACTTCGATCACCGGGCGATTGGTCGCAATAGCGGCGTGGGTGGCGAAGGCGACGGAGAGCACGGTGGCGGCGAAGACGAGCAGGAGCACGCCCATGCCGAGGGCAACGACCGCTCCAGACATGGCGCGCATACGGTCGACAAAGCTGCGATGGTCGTCAAGGCTTACGCCCGGGATTTGCTCGCCGAGCGTCTGGCGCAGTTGCGCGAGATCGGGCGCGGCGCCGGGCGCGATCCGAACGACGATGAGGCGCGGGACCGGCAGGTCATCGAGCTGGAGCCCGCTTCCCAGCCACGGCTCGAGCAGGTGCGCGGTTTCTTCCTTGGAATAGGGTCGCACCTCGGCGATGCCGGCAGAGGCGCGCGCGATGACGACGGCCTTGACCACCTCCATCTCGATGTCGTGACCGGCCACCGGGCGGATCTGAATCGTGACCTCGCGTGCCACGTCGGCTTGCCATTCGGTCGCGGCGGCGCGCACCAGCATGACCGCGCCGGTCGTCAGCGAGGCCAGAAAAGTCATGATGGCGACGACCGCAACTAGGGCGCGCCCGGAAATCGTTGCCTGCGGCACGATCGGAGTCTCGAAGCGCGGCAGCGGCTGGGCCGAAAAAGCACCCGGCGCGTCGAGCCCGTGTGGCTGGCCCGCTTTCGTCGTCGCGTCAGTCGTAGACATGCAGACGACCCTCGTGCAGCACGAGACGGCGCGCGTCGAACTGGTCCATCAGCGCAATGTCGTGGGTGGCGATGACGACCGAAGTCCCGGATTTGTTGAGCTCGACGAACAGCCGCAGCAGCCGCTTCGCCAGATTGGGGTCGACATTGCCCGTAGGCTCGTCGGCGAGCAGAAGCTGCGGCCGCGCGATCACCGCCCGCGCGATCGCCGCGCGCTGCTTCTCTCCGCCCGAGAGCACCGATGGCAGCGCGGAGATGCGATCGCCGAGCCCAACCCAGTTCAGCAGTTCGACCACCTCCTCGCGATAGCTGTCCTCGCTTTGGCCGATCACCCGCAACGGCAAAGCCACGTTCTCGAAGGTCGTCATGTGGTCGAGCAGCCGGAAATCCTGAAACACGATGCCGATGCGCCGCCGCAGCGTAGCGAGGTCGTCCTTGTTGAGCGTGGCGGTATCGTGGCCGAACAGCGTGACCAGCCCCCGCGTGGGCCGCAGCGAGAGGAACAACAGACGCAAAAGCGAGGTCTTGCCGGCGCCCGAAGGGCCGGTGAGGAACTGAAACGAATGCGAATCGATGCGGAACGTAAGATCCCGCAGGACCTCGGGCCCGAGGCCATAGCGCAATCCTACGTGCTCGAACCGGACCACTTGCCTCTCCCCAAAAAGCGCGCGCCGTCCGGCGGGACCGCCGTGTGGCAGCCTGCCTCGACCCGGCCTTATAGCAGCGAGCGCGCGGTCCGACCCCTGCCTTTGCTGCACGTGCCCGGGCGAGCAAGCCCGCCACGCGCAGATAATCGGTTTTTTCCCATTCCAGCTTCGCTGCGGGCGGCCGCACCACCCCCGGCGTCCTGCGGCTTGCGGCTTGCGAATTCGTTAACGCGCGCCCGCTAGCGCCAAGTGCAGGCCTCGTCAGCGCAACGAAAGCGGAAAGGAGGCCGGGCCGCATCGCCGGAGGAAAATGACCGTGGCGCGCATTCTGGCCGCAGCGGACGAGGGCGTGATCCGCAGCTTGATCGCGCGCGTTCAGGCGGGGCGTTCACCACATCAAGAGCGCAACCGACGGGGGCGTTGAGCGGCGAGCTGGTCGTCTCCGTCCTGCCGCCGTCTGTTTCCGATTCAGGGCTATCAAAGCGAGGCGCAATCCGCGCCACCGGGGCGCTCGTCAGAACTTAGAAATCCCGCAGCAGCCGCTCGATGTAGTCGAGCTCGAGCTGCGGGCGGAAGTTCTCGCCGAAGCGCCGGCGCAATTCTTCCAGAATGCGCCGCGCGCGCTGCACGTCGATCTCGCCCGGCACCTTGACCGTGGTGTCGTCGCCGTACTCGCGCCCGCGCAAGGGCCGCCCGAGCGGATCGGTCTCCTGTTGGGCGCGTGGCGGCCCGAGCCTGCCGGGCTGGCCGTTAGGGCCGGGGCCCAACATGCCCTGCTGCTGCATCGATTGGGCGAGGTTCTGCGCGCCGCGGCGCAAAGCTTCGAGCGCGCGGCCTTGGGAATCGACCGCGCCGTCCGCGTTGCCTTCTCCAAGCTGACCTTCCGCCTCTCCCATGGCGTCGCCGGCGCGGCCGAGCTGATCCATCTCGCCCTGCCCTTGCTGGCCCTGGCCGAAGCCCTTCTTGCGCAACTCCTCCATCAATTTCTTGAGCTGATCGCGCAATGCCTGCTGATTCTCGCGCAGCTCGCCCATCTGATCGCCCTGCTGGCCTTGCTGCCCTTGTTGGCCCTGCTGACCGCGCTGCCCGCGTTGGCGATCGCGTCGCTGGTCCTGGCCCTGCTGGAACGTGCGATCGCGCAATTGCTGCTGCTTGCGGATCATGTCGCCGAGCTCGTCGAGCGCCGACATCATGTCATCGTCGCCGTCATCCATCTGCTGCCCGGGACGAGCCATCTGCAGGTTTTCCAGCATCTGTTGAAGATCCTGCAGCATCCGGCGCGCGGCATCCCGGGCGCCGGAGCGCGCCATCTGTTCGAGCCTGTCAATCATGTTGCGCAGATCCTGCGGACGGATCTGGCGCGCATTGGGATCGAGCGGGCGCGCGAGCTGCTGCGGATTCTTGCGCATTTGCTCCGCCAGCGCTTGCATGAACTTGTCGAGCGCGGCGCGCAGCTGGTCGGTGAGCCGCTTGATCTCCTCGTCGCTGGCGCCGCGTTCGAGCGCCTGACGCAACGCTTCTTCCGCCGCGCGCAAAGCCTGCTCGGCATCGGAGACGCTGCCATCCTCCAGATGCACGGCCATGTCCCACATGCGCGCGACGACGTCGCGCAACTGATCGTCGCTCTTGGCGCGCGCCAGCTGCCAGAAGATCGCGCGCAGGCCGAGATAGACGTTGCTCTCCATATTGAACTGTTCGGGCGCCAAGGTGAGCGCATCGAGCGCGGTGAGCACGCTCGCCTGCGCGTCGCCGTCGAGCGCCAGTATCCGCCGTTGCTCGACCAATGCGCGCGCGATCGGCTTGGAGAACGGCCGCTCCGGCAGGCGAAATTCGAACGGCGCGCTTTGGCCTTCGTTGCCGGCCTCGTCGCGTGCGGTCAGGATCATCGTCACGTCGCTGCCAGCCCAAGGATGCTCGGTCAAATCTTTGGTGCTCTGTCCGACCCCGCTTTTGGTGCGCGCCTGCGGCAGCACCAGCGGGAAGTCGGGCGCGTTGTAGAGCGGCCGCGCCGGATGGCCGTTGGTTCCCTCGCTGCTGAGCAGCTTGAACAATGCCTGCGCGCCGATGACGCCGTAGTCGTCCTCGAGCTTGTAGGAAAGCTGCAGCGCCCCGCGCGCCTGGCCTTCGGGTTCCTTGGCGAGTGCGATGGTGGGCGGCTTATCCGAGATGGCGGTGAACTGCCAGGTGACGTCGCTCGCGGCAGCGCCGCGGACGGTGGCCGCTCCGGCATCGTTGATGACGAAGCGACGCTCCTCAGTGCCCTTGGCATTGCTGCTTTGCGCGCCGGAGGAAGGCTCGGCAAGGCCGCCGCTTGCAACAACGTCGAGGTGAATCCCGGTCGCGCGGACGACCAGCGTGCTTCCCGCCGGCACCGAGAGGGCGGCCGCGGGCTGTACCGGCTCGCCCGGCCGCAGACCCGGAAGGATGATCGGCGGACGGCCGGTATAGGGCGGCGGGCTCACCCAAGCATCGACGCGGAAATTGGCCGGCATCATCACGCCCTGCCAATCGAAGGCGGCGGCGACACGCTTCATGCGTTCACCGCCGGCAGCGAAGAACGTCGCGACCACCAGCACCACCACCAAGGCGCGCACGGCAAAGGGATCGCGCAGCGCGAGCCGCGGCATCGGAGTCCCGGCTCTGAGCGTCTTGGCCGCGCGCAGGGCGCGCTCGATATGGGCACGCCACAACGCGACCGAATACGAATCTTCTGTCGGGGCCGCGATCTCGTCGGCGATCGCGGTCGCCGGCCGATGCGGCAAGCCGGAATTGCGATCGAGCCGTCGCAGACCTTCGATGCGGCTCGGCACGCGCAGCATCAGCACAGGCGCGAACGCGGCCGCGGTGAGCAGGAAGAAAATGCCGAGGCCGACGGCGCGGCCGGCCGGCGGCAGCCAGAGCCACAGGCCGAGCCACGAGAGCGCTAGGAACAGGCCGATGACGGTCGCGACCGACGCCAGCGCCGGCCACAGCCGTTCCCAGAAAATCGTCCACCGCGCCCGGCGTAGGGCCCGCGCGAGCAAATCATCGCCCGCGCGCTCCGGCGGAGGGAGCTGGTGGGGAGCCGCTGCATCGGCGGGCCGGTCGGTCAAGTCCATCTCCGGAAAAGAGACTCTGCCCAGGATCTGATATTAACACGCAACTACATGGGTGCCAGCAGGCAAAAGGAAGGCACCCACTGATCAAAACATCGTCAGCAGCATATGGTTCAAGGCGCTCAGGCGGGGT
>WNGQ01002550.1_pt1 | contig 20680 bp, 21 predicted proteins | sample 5407661 | NCBI WGS metagenome assembly WNGQ01 (sample SAMN13153382, study PRJNA577476) | soil metagenome | isolation source: 60 cm soil or saprolite under Garry oak tree replicate 2 | place: USA:California | collected 2016-06-15 | reverse complement strand
CCGGCGCGAGTTCACCAACTCCACGGTGCAGATCGACTTCCAGCTGCCCGAGCGATTTCAGCTCGAGTACGTCGCCGAGGACGGGTCGCGCCGGCGGCCGGTCATGGTGCATCGAGGCGCCGCGGGCTCGATGGAGCGGCTGTTCAGCTATCTCATCGAACGCTACGTCGGCGCGTTCCCGACGTGGCTGCACCCGGTGCAGGTTGTGGTCGCGCCGCTGACCGACGCCCAGCACGACGCCGCCAGGGAGATCTCGGACCGGATGCGCAGCGCGAAGATCCGTGTCGAGGTCGACGCGCGCAACCAGAAGGTCGAGCGCAAGGTGCGCGACGCCAAGCACCAGAAGGTCCCCTACATCGTGGTCATAGGGCCGAGGGACGTGGAGGCGGGCGTCATCTCGGTGAACAACCGCGCGGGTGAAAGGACGCAGGAAACGGTGGAGGCGTTTGTCGAGCGGGTGACGACGGAGATCGCCGACCGCCGCCGCTAGCCGGGATCAACTGTCCAGCGTGATCCTGATCTCAGTGTGCTGTCCACGACCGAGCAGCTCGATGTTCCCAACGGTGGACGCTTTCGAATTGTTCTGAACGCGAATCGTCCCGCTGGCGGCGTCCGTGCTGGCCTTCCAGTCTCCCGAGTTGAGGTGCGAGGAATACCAGGCCGTTACCGTGGAAACGTCGTCGGTGGACTCCAGCGTCATGCGGCACTCGCGGGTGTCGCCTGGCGGCAGCCCGCTGCCGAAATACGTGTTCTCGCTCGTCACGGTCGCACCCGGATACGCAGGGAAGCCCGAGGGCAGGCAGGTCAAGCCCCCACGCTGGAAGTTGGTGAACAGCGACGCCAGGCCCAGCACGCCCGCAATCACGGCCACGATGACCAGCACGGCGCAGCCGCCGACCAGCCACCATATCCAGCGTGCCGGCCGTCGGGTGGTCGCCACCTGGCCGGTCGGGACCCACTGCGTGCCGTCCCACCGCCAGCGTCCGTCCGGCGAGATTTGCCCGGTCGAGGTGGGAGGCCCCGCGCTTGCCATGCCTTCGTTATAGCCCGGCGTGTTAGAGGCCGCCTGGGATGGTGCCTCCACAAACGCCCTGGGCGCTCACCGGCACGATGTTGCCGGTCGTCACGTCGCCGATCCTTGGCTGCACCTGGGCATCGCCGCCGGCGAGGACGTGAGTGTCGTCGATCCAGCCGCAGGTGAGCATGTCGAGCGTCTGCTTGGCGCCCGCGAACGTCGTGGCGTTGTCGACGACCAGCGCGACTGTTGTCCCGTCAGGCGACAGGTACGCGGGGGTCGGGCCCTGGATCGCGTATGTCTGGACTGTCGCGCCCGTCCAGCCGAGGACGTGGACCTGGCTGAACGCGCTGTTCTCACACAGCGCGCCGGCCGGCGTCGCCGAGCCGACCAGGATGCACGTGCTGCCGCCGAGCGTGGACCTGCGTCCCGCGGTCGCCGGGTCCACGACGTGCAGCTCTTGAGGACCGCAGCACGTCGGCCCGCCGCCCTGCGTGCAGGACGGAACCTTCGCCAGCACGAGGTTGTTGCTCCCATGCCAGCGAACTTTCGCCAGCACGAGGTTGCTGCTCCCGTGCCAGCCGATCGGCCACAGCGTGAAGGCGCCGGTTTGGGTGAACAGCTTCACGTGGTTGGTGCCGCCGTTGAGGTCTTCGGCGTAAAGGACGGTGGTGGCGCCGCTCGCGTTGAAAGTGCTCTCGACCACTGCGATCCGCTGGTCGTCGGGGCTGACGGTGAACATGCTGCGGATCGAGGCGCCCGTGGGCACGTGGGTAGCGACTCCGGTGACGCCGTTGGGCGACAGGAAGTTGACGTTGCCCTGCTGGTCGAGGAAGTAGACGCGCGTGTTGCTCGTGCTCACCGGCTGAGGCAGCACCGCGGCGGCGCTGTCGCCGCAGGTGACCGGCGTCGGGCTGCTCGGCGTTGCGCTTGCAACCACCTTGCCGGTGTTGTCGACCAGGCTCACCGTGTACGTGTCGCTGCCGCCGAGCGCGACCAGGACGCCGTAGTGAGCAACAGGCACCGGAGGCGCCGACCGTGCTCGACGAACCACATCCCGCGAGCAGAAGGATGGCTACAGCGTAGGCAAGGACCTTCAAGAGACCGCGGGTATTTTGGGCCCTCCGGGAGCGGACGTGCAGGACCGGGCAGGTGCCGTCCGGAGTTGGGGCGTTCCCATCTGCAGGTGAACGAGCGCCTGCACCTGCCGTCCCGTTTCCGGTACCATCCTCGGGCTGAAGCAGGGCACGACCCTCACCTCCAGGCGCGAGCCGAAGGGGTCCAGAAAGTGCGGACGGCTTCCAGCTGTCCGTTTTGTTTTATTTGCAGCGATTGGAGGAATAGCAGAACCCTGAACTTGACCGAGGTAGCGTCCCATACCGTTTAAGGAGCTAAGGATCAACGATCAGATCCGCAGCTCCGAGGTGCGGCTGATCGATGACCAGAACAACCAGCTAGGTGTGCTTTCTCTGGACGCCGCGCTGCGCATCGCCAACGAGAAGGGACTGGACCTCGTCGAGGTGGCGCCGCAAGCGAGCCCGCCGGTCTGCCGCCTGATGGACTACGGACGATTCAAGTTCGAGACCGTCAAGCGCGAGAAGGACCAGCGACGCAAGCAAAACGTCATCAAGCTCAAGGAGATGAAGCTGCGGCCGAAGGTGGCCGAGCACGATTTCCAGACCAAGTTCAAAGGGCTGAAGCAGTTCCTCGAAGCAGGCGAGAAGGTAAAGGTGACGATCATGTTCAGGGGCCGCGAGATGGTGCATCAGGACATCGGCCGCAAGATCCTCGCAAGGGTCGCGGATGACTCGCGCATGTTCGCGGTGGTCGAGCGGCAGCCGCTGCTCGAGGGCAAGAACCTGTTCATGATCCTTGCGCCGAGCCGGCAGGGCGCCGCCGCCGCGCCGAAGGAGACAGCGACCAGTGCCTAAGCTCAAGACCCGCAAAGGCATCGCGAAGCGCGTCCGCGTGACGCGCAACGGAAAGATCGTTCGCCGCAACTCCTGGATGAGCCACCGCCTCCACCAGAAGTCGAAGACGCACAAGCGCAAAGACCACACAGAGCAGCCCGTGGCCAAGGGCGACCGCAAAGCGGTCCGCCGGGCGCTCGGGATCTAGTCCGGGATGGCACGAGTCAAGCGCGGCGTTCCCGCGCATCGCCGCCACAAGGGCATCCTCGAGCGAGCCAAGGGCTTCCGGCTTTCCAAGAAGCTGCTGTTCCGCCCCGCCAACGAGGCGGTCCTGCACGCGCTCTCCTACGCATTCCGCGACCGCCGCCGCCGCAAGCGCGAGATGCGGCAGCTGTGGATCGCGCGGATCAACGCCGCCTCGAGGCAGTCTGGGTTGCCCTACAACAAGCTGATGCACGGCCTTCGCCAGGCCGGAGTGGAGATCGACCGCAAGGTGCTGGCTGACCTGGCCGTGCGCGACAGCGGTTCCTTTGCCCGGCTGGTGGAGGTTGCCAAGAACAACCTCTAGCCAGCCGCTGATCAGCAGCCCGGACAACGAGGTCGTCCGCCGACTGCGGCGCCTCGCCCTCCGGCGCGAGCCAGGCCTCGCCCTCCTGGAAGGTCCGCGCGTGCTCAAGGAGGCCAGGGCGGCCGGTCTCGACTTCGAGCTCGTCGCGGTCCGCGAGGGCGACAAGCTCCCGTTCCATTACGAGTCGCGCGTGACGCTCACGCCTGCGGCGTACCGGGCAGCGACGCAGACAGTGTCGCCGCAGGGCGTGATGGCGGTCGCCCGCGTGCACGAAGCCACTCCCGCCGAGGCGGCGCGGGCGGCGCGCGACGCCGGCTGGCCGCTCGTCGTGCTCGATCGCGTGCAGGACCCTGGCAACGTGGGCGCCATCTGCCGCACGGCAGCGGCCGCGGGGGCGCCGGCGCTGGCGCTGCTGGCCGGATGCGCCGACCCGTTCGGCGCCAAGGCAGTGCGTGCGTCGGCGGGCAACGTCTTCAGGCTCGTGGTCGCACGAGCGGCGTGGGCAGACATATCGGATCTCGACGCCTACGGCGCCGCCTCGAGCGGCGGGACGACGCTGGCTGACGCACCCGTGGAGAATGCCGGAATGATCGTGTTCGGCAGCGAGGCTCATGGTCTCTCGCGCGGCGACCTGAAGCTGGTCACGATTGGACTGGGCCACGGCGTCGAGTCGCTGAACGTGGCGGCCGCGGCCGCGGTCATCCTGTTCGAGATCGCGCGAAGGAAGGCGGCGTGAGCGAAGCCACAAAGCTTCGCGACAGCGCTCTCGCCGCGATCGCAACGGCACGCAACGACGCCGAGCTGGAAGCGATCGAAGTCGAGTACCTGGGCCGCCGCGAGGGCAAGATCAGCCGCCAGCTGCTGTCGGGCATCGCGCAGCTCGATCCATCGCAGCGCGCCACGCTCGGCCAGGAGGCCAACGAGGCGAAGAGGGCGGTCGAAGCCGCGCTGGCTTTGCGACGCTCGGAGCACGAGGCCACGCGCCTGGCGGACATCGGCGAAACCGAGGAGATCGACACCACGTTCCCGGCACCCTCGCTCGAGCGTGGCCACGCGCACGTGCTCAGCCAGGTGCGCAAGGAGCTCGAGGTCATCTTCGCGCGTATCGGATACACGGTCGAGGAAGGGCCGGAGATCGAGAGCGACTGGTACAACTTCGAAGCGCTCAACCTGCCGAAGGGCCACGCGTCACGCGACGTGCAGGAGACGTTCTTCCTCGACGCCAATGAGGAGATCGTGCTGCGCACGCACACCTCACCCGTGCAGATCCGCGCGATGCAGCGCATCGGCACGCCGCCGATCTACATCATCGCGCCGGGTCGCGTGTACCGCCGCGACAACCTGGACGCGACTCACCTTCCTTACTTCATGCAGCTGGAGGGGCTTGCCGTCGACGATGGCCTCACGGTCGGCGACCTGAAAGGCACGCTGCTGTACATGGTCCAGTCGCTTTTCGGTCGCGAGCGCAGCGTGCGCATGCGGCCGCATCACTTCGGCTACACCGAGCCGAGCTACGAGTTCGACACGATGTGCGGTCGCTGCATGGGGAAGGGATGCCGCAGCTGCGGCGGCCAGGGTTGGCTGGAGACAGGCGGATGCGGCATGGTCCACCCGCAGGTCCTGCGCAACGGCGGCATCGACCCCGACCGCTACTCGGGCTACGCGTGGGGATTCGGCATCGAGCGCATGGCGCTGCTCAAATACGACGTCGAAGACCTGCGCCTGTTTTACGAAAACGACCTTCGGTTCAACAGGCAGTTCTAGGCGATGCGAATCTCATACGAGTGGCTCGGCGACTACGTCGACACGAATGGCCTGTCGCCACTAGAAGCCGCGGAGATCCTCACCATGTCCGGCACCAAGATCGAATCGGTCCAGGTGCTCGACCTGTCCGCGATCATCGTCGGCCGCGTGCTCGAGCAGAAGGACCACCCGAGCTCGAACAAGCCGCTGTGGATTCACCAGGTCGACGTCGGCGGCGGCAAGGTGATCCAGATCATCGCCGGCGCTCCGAACGCTGTGGCCGGCACGTTGGTGCCGGTTGCGCTTCCAGGCACGCGTGTGCCGAGCGGCACGCTCGTCCGCGACGCGAAGATCGCAGGCGAAGCGGGTCAGGGGATGCTGTGCTCCGCGGACGAGCTGCTGCTCGGCGAGGACCGCGAGCCGAGGATCATGCTGCTCGACCGCGGCGAGCCAGGCGAATCGCTGGCGAAGTACATCCCGCCCGACGCGATCCTCGAGGCCGAGATCACGCCCAACCGGCCCGACTGCCTCGGGCACATCGGCGTCGCGCGCGAGCTCGGCGCGGCGGCGGGCCGCGATTTCAAGGCGAACTTCATGCCGCCGTACATAGAGGGCGTGCAGCCGCCGGCGGCCGAGCTCATCGACATTGCGATCGAGGTGCCCGACCTGTGCAGCCGGTTCGTCGCGGTTCCGATCACTGGCGTGAAGGTCGGACCGAGCCCCGACTGGGTCCAGCGCCGCCTGCGCGCGGCCGGGGTACGCCCCATCAGCAACGTGGTCGACGCCACCGCTTACGTCATGCTCGAGCACGCCAAGCCGACGCACGTTTTCGACGCCGGCAAGCTCTCGGGCAAGCAGCTTCATGTGCGCGAGGCGCGCGAAGGCGAGTCGCTGTTGTGCCTCGACGGGCAGAAACGCAAGCTGGGTCCAGGCATGCTCGTGGTCGCCGACGCCACCGGACCGGTGGCGATCGGAGGCATCATCGGCGGCGAGGAGAGCGGCGTCTCCGACGCAACCACCGACGTGGTCATCGAGTCAGCCGGCTGGGATGGCGTCAACATCCGCGCCACGTCTCGCGCTCTCGGGCTGCGGACCGACGCCTCTCTCCGCCACGAGAAAGGCCTGGCCCCCGAGATGGCGATGGCCGCCGCCCGCCGCGCCGCGGCGCTGGTGCGCGATTGGGCTGGCGGCCAGGTGCACGCCGACTGGGTCGACGTCTACCCGCGGCCGCAGGAGCCGGTCCGCATCCAGCTCGAGCGGCAGAAGATCGACGGGCTGCTGGGGGTCAGTGTGCCGCCCGACGAATCGCAGCGAATCCTGCGGAATCTCGACTTCCAGGTGCGCGCCGACGACGGCACGTGGGATGTGCTGCCGCCCGTTTTCCGCCTCGACGTCGAGCTGCCCGAGGACGTAGTCGAAGAGGTCGGGCGCATTTACGGCATCAGCCGCATTCCCGCCACGCTCCCCGGCTCGCGGCACACGAGCTGGAACGTGGCGCCGCCCGAGGACCACCAGTGGATGCTGCGCGAGGTGATGCTCGGCGCAGGCTTCGACGAGGTGGTCTCGCCGGCGCTCGTGCCTAAGCGGCTGCTGCAGCGGCTCGGCCTTGCGGAAGGTGCGCGGACGCTGTTCAACCCGATGAGCGACGAGATGGACACGATGAGGACCTCGCTGCTGCCTTCTCTGCTCTCGGTGGCGCGCTACAACCAGAACCGGACCGCGGAGCGCGTCGACGTGTTCGAGCTTGCGCGCGTCTACCGCGGCAAGCATCCAGACGGGCTCGCCGACGAGCAGATCCGCCTGACCGTGATCGCGCGAGTCGACACTGACGCCAATGCAGGGAGGCGCGGGTTCTTGCGTTTGAAGTCGGTGATGGACCGCTTCGCGCAGGACCTCATGGCCGGAACCGTGCGCTACCTACGTGCGGCGCCGGACCTCTATCACCCGGGTCGGGCCGCAACGATCATGGTGGGAGGCCGCGAGATCGGCGTCGTAGGCGAGCTCCATCCGTCGACGCTTGCTGTCTTCGACCTCGACGGACGCGCGGTTGCGCTCGACGTCGACGCCGAGGCGCTGATCGCCGCGCGCGGCGAACGCAAGGCCACGGAGCTGCCTCGCTATCCCGCGGTCCAGCGCGACATCGCCGTCGTGGTCGATGCGAACGTTCCCGCCGCCGAGATTCACCGCACCATCAAAGAGGCGGGGGGGAACTCGCTGGAGAGCTTGCGAGCGTTCGACGAGTACCGCGGCGACCAGGCCGGCGAGGGCCGCAAGAGCATCGCTTTCACCTTGACTTTCCGGAGCCCCGAGCGCACCCTGACGGACGCCGAAGTGGAAAAAGTGCTGTCCGAGATCAGGAAACGATTGGAGAAAAAGCACGGCGCCAGGTTCCGTACGTGACCTGGGTAGACGTTCTCCCCATCGCCCTCATCGTCATCTACGGCGCACTCGGCCTCTTCACCGGCGTGCTGCGACGGATCATCGGCTTGATCGCGCTCTACATCGGATTCATCGCGGCGACGGGGATGGGGCTGCAGGCGGCCAACATCATCCAGCAGGCGTCGACGCTGGAGACGCCGGACGCGCGCATCTACGGGTTCTTTGGGCTGCTGCTCGTCGTCCTGGTCGCGATCGATGGAGCCGCCCAGCTGGCGCATCGCCAGATCCAGATCGAGGCGATCGTCTGGAACCGGGTCTCTGGTGTGATCATCGGCGTCATCACGGCCCTGCTGCTGTCGGTGGTCGTCACCTATGAGCTGCAGGCGGCGGGCCACCCCAGCGGCAGCGGTCAGCTGGCCGGCACGCAGGCGCAGATCCGGGCAGCCGTCGACGGCTCGCGCTTTGCCGTCCCGCTTGTCAACTCGATTGGCAGACCCATCATCGCGGTGTTCCAGCCGGCCCTTCCCTTCGACCCGCACCAGTACTTCAGCCGCGGCCCCGTAGGCTGACCTCGGTTTGACGCAGTCCTTCTTCCAGGACCTGCGCGAGCGCGCCGTCGAGATCCATGTCGAGGATCACCTGCGCGCGCGAATCGAGCGCGGCGACAAGCTGCGCGTGAAGCTCGGTCTCGACCCGACCGCTCCGGACATCCACATCGGACACCTGGTCGTGCTGGATGTGCTGCGCGCGTTCCAGGACCACGGGCACACGGTGGTCCTCATCGTCGGGGACTTCACCGCGATGATCGGCGACCCGAGCGGTCGCTCTGACACGCGGCCGATTCTCACGCGCGAACAGGTCGACGCAAACGCAAAGACCTACTTCGATCAGGTCTTCCTGGTGCTCGACCGCGACAGGACCGAAGTGCACGGCAACGCCGAGTGGCTCGCGAAGTTGAGCGCCGCCGACGAGCTGCGGCTGCTCGGCAAGGCGACGCTGCAGCAGGTGCTGCAGCGCGAGGATTTCGCCCAGCGCTTGAAGGAAGGCGCGGCAATCGGCGCCCACGAGATCCTCTATCCGTTCAACCAGGCGTACGACTCGGTGGCGGTGCGGGCCGATGTAGAGATAGGCGGCACCGACCAGCTCTTCAACCTGCTGTTCGGCCGCGAGATCCAGAAGGCGTACGGCCAGGAGCCGCAGGACATCGCGGTCTTCCCGCTGCTTGAGGGCCTCGACGGCACGCAGAAGATGTCGAAGTCGCTCGGCAACTACATCGGCGTGAGCGAGGCGCCCGAGCAGATCTACGGCAAGACGATGTCCATTCCGGACCGGCTGCTCGAGAAGTACGTGCGACTGACATCCGGCCTGCAGCGTGCGGAGATGGACGAGGTGCTCGCGCTGAAGCCGCGAGATGCCAAAGCCGCCCTCGCGCGCCGGCTCGTGGGCCGGCTGCACGGGGAGGAGGCTGCAGCGCGCGCGGAGAACGACTTCGAGACGAAGTTCCGACGCCGCGAGATGCCGGCGGACGTGCCCGAGCACAGCGTGACAGACCTCGAGGACCTGCCTGGCTCGCTCGTGGAGGCCGGCCTGGCGCGAAGCCGCGGGGACGCGCGACGGCTCATCGAGCAGGGTGGAGTGCGTGTCAACGGCGAAAAGATCGGACTGGACTGGAAGCTGCAAGACGGTGACGTGGTGCAGGTGGGCAAGAGAAATTTCGTTCGAATCCGGAAGCGATAGAATCGACGAAAGTATGTTCGGAGGCCGAGTCTAGTCATGTCTGGCCACTCGAAATGGGCGGGCATCAAGCACAAGAAGGCGATCGTCGACGCCAAGCGAGGGCAGGCGTTCACTCGCGCCAGCCGTGAGATCACCATCTCGGCCAAGGAGGGCGGTGGCAACCCGGACGGCAACTTCCGGCTGAGGCTCGCGATGCAGAAAGCGCGTGAGATCAACATGCCGACGGACCGCATCCAGGCAGCGGTCAAGCGCGGCACCGGCGAGCTCGCCGGCGAGAGGCTTGAGGAGATCCGCTACGAGGGCTACGGCCCGGCGGGCGTGGCGATCATGGTCGACGCCCTGTCCGACAATCGCAACAGAACGTCCGCGTCCATCCGCCACCGCTTCTCCAAGGGCGGCGGCAACCTGGCCGAGTCGAACGCGGTGGGGTGGATGTTCGAGCGCAAGGGAGCGATCTCGGTCGGCGCGGGCAAGCAGGACCCGGAGGATGTCGGGCTGGCGGCTATCGAGGCCGGCGCGGACGACGTGCAGGTCGAGGGCAAGTCGGTGGACATCACCACGTCGCCGAACTCATTCGAGAAGGTTAAGTCCGCACTTGAAGCGATGCCCGGTGTGACGATCGAGAACGCCGAGGTCACAATGCAGCCCAAGCAGACCGTGGCCGTCGACGAGGGCAAGGCGGTAGCCGTGCTTCGTTTGATGGAATCACTGGAGGAGGACGACGACGTCCAGCAGGTCTACGCCAATTTCGACATTGCAGCAGACGTTCTTGAAAGAGTTTCAGCACAGGTATAGACCTGTATGGACGAATGCCATCTGAGGGGCTGATAGTCGGCATCGATCCGGGCCTCGCGGGCACCGGTTTTGCTCTGCTCGCCGAGCCCAACCGGGTGGTCGCATGCGGCACCGTCTCGACCATCCCCGGCCGCGAAGGTCCTCGCCTGGTCGCGATCGCGAACCACCTGAGGGCTCTCATCGCCGAGCACCATCCATCGGAGGCGTCGCTCGAAGAGCTGTTCATGGGCCGCAACGCGACGAGCGCGATGGGCGTCGCGCAGGCGCGCGGGGCGATCCTCGCTGTGCTCGAGGAGTGCCACGTCCCGGTGTTCCAGTACAAGCCGTCGCAGGTGAAGATCGTGCTCACCGGCTACGGCAAGGCTGACAAGTCGCAGATCCAGCGCATGCTCGCGGCACAGGTGCAGCTCCCGGCCGGCAAGCTCGACGAGCACGCTCGCGACGCGATCGCCATCGCGATCTGCCACGCGAGAAGCAGGAAGTTCAACGGAGAGCGCCCGCGTTGATCGCGCACCTCAGCGGAACCGTGAGGCGCGCGGCCCCGGACTATGTCGTGCTCGACGTCGGAGGTGTTGGCTACATGGTCAGCGTCGCGGCCGGCACTCGCCAGACGGTGCCCGCTCCAGGCGGCGCGCTCGAGCTGCACATCCACACGCATGTGCGCGAGGACCAGCTGGCGTTGTATGGGTTCAGGTCCGCAGAAGAGCTCGAGCTGTTCGAGATGCTCATCGGTGTCGACGGCGTGGGCCCGAAGGTCGGTCTCAACATCCTGAGCGCGGCGAGCATCGAGGTGCTCAAACGCGCAATCACCGCGGAGGATCCGACGCCCATCCGCCGAGCCAGCGGCGTCGGGCAGCGTACCGCAGCGAAGGTGATCATCGAGCTCAAGCCGAAGCTCGACGCGGAAGAGGCTCTGGCGGTGCTGCCGCGAGCCGTCGCCGCGGCCGGCGATGGCGCCGTGCCGAAAGCGGTCGAGGCTGCGCTGCGCAACCTGGGCTTCTCATCGCAGGAGGCCCGCATCGGCCTCGAGGCGGTCGACTGGAAGTCGGCGCCGTCCACTCAGGAAGCTCTGGCCACCGCGCTCAGGGCTTTGGGAAAGAAATAGATGAGCACTGAAGATCGAGTCGTCGACGCGCGAACTGATGACGAGCAGTTCGACCTCACGCTGCGCCCGCGCATGTTGTCCGAGTACGTCGGGCAGGCTCAGGTGCGGGAAAACCTCAGCATCCTCCTCGAGGCTGCGCGGCGCAGGGGCGAGCCGGTGGAGCACGTGCTTCTGTGCGGGCCGCCCGGCCTCGGCAAGACGACCCTCGCGCACATCATCGCCAACGAGCTCGGCGTGGCCATCAAGGTCAGCTCCGGTCCGGCCATCGATCACCAGGGCGCGCTCGGGTCGATCCTGCTGAACCTCTCGACGCGTGACGTGTTCTTCATCGACGAGATCCATCGCCTCAACAGCGTGGTCGAGGAGTCGCTCTACCCCGCGCTCGAGGACTTTCGCTTCGACGCCGTGCTCGGCAAGGGAGTGGGGGCAAGCGCGGCGACTCTGCCGCTGCCGCACTTCACCTGCATCGGGGCCACCACGCGTCAGGGTTTGCTCAGCGGACCGCTGCGCGACCGCTTCGGCGCCGTGTACCGGCTGGACTTCTATTCCAAGGCCGAGCTGGAGAGCATCGTGCGGCGGTCGGCGCGCATTCTCGATATCGAGATCCAGGCGGAGGCGGTCTCGGAGATCGCCCGGCGCGCCCGCGGCACGCCCCGCATCGCAAATCGCCTGCTGCGGCGCGTGCGCGACTACGCGCAGGTTCGCGGCGACGGCCGCGCGACGGTCGAGACCACGCGCGCCGCTCTCGCGATGCTCGACATCGACGATCTCGGCCTGGAGCCGCTCGACCGCCGCCTGCTCGAGACGCTGATCAAGAAGTTCAAGGGCGGCCCGGTCGGGCTCGACACCATCGCCATCTCGTTGTCGGAGGAGCCCGAGACGATCGAAGACGTGCACGAGCCGTACCTGATCCAGATCGGCTTCATGGCTCGGACCGCGCGCGGGCGGGTGGCAACCGACCTGGCCTATAAGCACCTCGGCGAGGAGCCTCCGCAGGGGCAGGCGCGCCTACTCTGAGGCTCGTAACGTGAGGCCGTGCAGGACGTCGGCCGGATGCTCCTGGTTTTCGGCATCCTGCTGGCCGTCATCGGGGGCGGCTTGATGCTCTTCGGGCGCTTCCACCTGCCCGGCGACATCACCTTCAAGAGCGGCAACGTGACCGTCTACATCCCGATCGCGACGAGCATCGTCCTCTCGGTGATCCTGACCCTGGTCCTCAGTCTGCTGTTTCGGCAACGCTAGGAGATCGACTTAGAAGACTCCCTGAATGAGATCGCATTTGCGACCGTGCATTGGACCAATTCGGGACGGGCGCCATCCTTCACTCTTTCCCTGGGAAGACGTTTCCTTCCCGGTCCGAAATCGCGGCGGTGGGGTGCGGATTTCGGACCGAAGTGAACGATGGCGCAAGTGGTCTGGGTTTCCCAGACCACTTCCCGCGACAGGATGGAGAAGTTGGCTCATACGTTGGACGAAGTCGGGACGGGCGCCATGATTCACGCTTTCCCTAGACTTCACAAGCCGTGCAGTTAGTCCTCAGCTGGCCGATTCGCCTGTTGATCGTCGGCCTCCTCATTTTTTCGGTTGGCGTCGATGGCGCGGGCTACATCTATCGGGTGGTCAACAAGTACCCGCTGGTAGGCAACGTCCCGAACCTGCCGCCGAACTACTTCGGCTGGCCGCTCTACATCCACAAGGGACTCGACCTGGCCGGCGGCACGCACATCGATTACCAGCTGACGAATTTCCCGGTGGGACAGAGCCGCGCGGACGTGCAGCAGCGCACGGTCGACGTCATCAACAAGCGCGTCAACTCGCTGGGGGTGAGCGAGCCTGAAATCCGCGGCGCCGGGTCGCAGAACGACCGCATCACCGTCGACCTCGCGGGCGTCACCGCCGATCAGGCCCAGAGGGCGATTGGGCGAATCACCAAACTCGTCTATGCGAAGTGGGTGCCTGACAACAAGGTGACAGGCGGTCCCGAGCCGGGCTTCAAACCTCAGCTGGCCGGCCTGACCGGGGACGACATCCAGAGCGCGAGCGCAGCGCTCGATCAGAACGGCGTGTCGTGGGTGGTCAACATGACGTTCACATCACACGGCGCCGACGTGTTCTCGAAACTGACCCAGGACAACGTCAACGCGTGCCCGGGCGATCCCGCCCTGAGCCAGGCCGCCAACTGCGCGCAGCGGCACCTCGCGATCTGGCTCGACCTCACTCAGAAGGACATCGACAACTGGGAAAACCCTGACTACGTGGGCGTCGTATCGCGGCCGTGGGACGCGCCGCAGAACCCGGCCGACCCGACGCCGAAGTTCCTCACGGACCCGATCACGCAGGAGCAGATCACCGGCGGTCAGGCCGTGATCAGCGGCTCATTCACACAGACCACCGCCAACGACCTGGCGACAGGCATCAACTCCGGCTCGCTGCCGGTGACGCTTGTCGTGCTTGATGTCACGCAGGTCGGGTCGACGCTCGGCGCCGAGTCGGTGAAGTTGAGCCTCGCGGCCGGAATGCTCGGCCTGACGATCGTGGTGATCTTCATGATCGTCTACTACCGCCTGCCTGGATTTCTTGCCAGCCTCGCGCTGCTCTTCTATGCAGGCACGGTCTTCGCGGTGTTCAAAGCCTTACCGGTCACGCTGACGCTGGCAGGGATCACTGGCTTCATCCTGTCCGTGGGCATGGCGGTGGACGCCAACGTCCTTATCTTTGAACGCTTCAAAGAAGAGGTGCGGGCAGGCCGCACCATACCCGCCGCTGTCGATGCGGCGGTGAGGCGCGCGTGGCCCGCCATCCGCGACTCGAACACGTCGACCCTGATCACATGCGTGATCCTGGGATTCGTCGGACCCGCACAGGTGAAGGGCTTCGCGATCGTCCTCGGTATCGGTGTCATCGCGAGCCTCATCTCCTCGATCATCGTGACCCACAACCTGCTGGCGATCGTGCTGGCCTCGACCAGCTTCCGCCGGCCTGCGCTTCTGGGAGTCGACCGTGCTCGACCCAGCTGACGAGAGTTCGGGGTTGAGCGCCGAGCAGGCGGAGGAAGCGGCGGAGCTCGAGGAAGAGGAGCCCGAGGAGGAAGCCGAAGAGGAGGAGGCGAAGGCCGAAGAGCCTGCACCGAAAGTCGAGAAGGCTCCGCCCAAGGTGCGCCGACTTGACATCGTCGGGCGCCGCAACTGGTTCTTCCTGATCTCGCTGCTGATCATCATCCCGGGCATCATCTCGATGAGCACCCGGCACTTCCTGCTGGGCATCGACTTCGCAGGCGGCACCGAGTTCACGGTCAGCTTCGCCAACCATCCGAACGTCACGCAGGTCGAGGACGCGGTGTCGGGCCTGAACATCGACGGGTCGGTCATCTCGACTGGTTCGGGCGGGTACATCATCCGCACGCCACCGCTGTCACCGGCGGCTCAGAAGAACGTAGAGGACGGGCTGGAGAAGGCGCTCGGTCCCATGCAGCTGCAGCAGGTGCTCGAGGTCGGGGGCACGATTGCCAAAGAGACAATCGAGTTCGCCCTCCTCGCCGTAGTGCTCGCCTCGGTGGGCATCCTCTTGCTTCTCGCGATCCGTTTTCGCAACGTGCCCGGCGGATGGCGCGCCGGGTTCCAGTTCGGTGGATCCGCTCTCGCGGCGCTGCTGCATGACGTCTTCCTGCTGACAGGGCTCTTCTCGATCATGGGCGCGGTCCTAGGTTTGCGGATCGGCCAGATCGACAGCCTGTTTGTCACCGCCGTTCTCACCGTCGTCGGCTTCTCCGTGCACGACACGATCGTCGTCTTCGACAGGATTCGCGAAAACCTGCGCGTGAGCCAACGGCTCTCGTTCGAGCAGGTCGTGAACCTCAGCATCATGCAGACCGCTGCGCGATCGATCATCACGAGCTTCACCGTCGTGCTCGTGCTGGCCGCGATCCTGATCGCCGGCGGCGCGACGCTGAAGGGCTTCGCGCTCGCCCTCCTCATCGGCATCGTCTCCGGCACGTACAGCTCGATCTTCAACGCCGCCCCCCTGCTGGTCGTTTGGAGGCGCCTGCAGCCGGTCCGCTAGGTCGTTTCGTCGCGTGGGCCGGGTTTCCCGGACCACGCCCCGTGCACAACGCTAGGCATATCGCGTCGTTGAACAGGGGGGTTCACCACAAGGGGGGCCCGCCCCCCTTGTGCTTTTGAGCCTGTAAGGTAGTTGCAGGGACTGCGGGGAGAACATGCCGACCTGGCCAATAACGTCGATCAGAGCGCTGCTCGAGCCCACGCTCGAGCACATGGGCTATGAGCTGTATGCGGTGGAGCAGTCGGGCCAGTCCGGGCGCACGCTGCGTGTGTCGATCGACCGGGTCGAGCCGATAACCATCGATGACTGCGAGCGCGTGAGCCGCCTGGTCGGACCTCTGCTCGACAACGCTTCGCTGATCCCTGGACCGTACGACCTCGAGGTCTCTTCACCCGGCGCCGAGCGCCCGCTGCGTGGAAAGGAGGACTACGCGCGTTTTAACGGCAAGCGGGTGAACGTGCGCTATCGGACGGGGCAGACGGAGACAGTCGTAGAGGGCCAGCTTGTCGCGGTAGATGGCGCGGGCATCGCAGTCCAGTCGCAGGGACAGCGCGGGCGCGCGCAGGTGATCGTTCACATCGGATGGGATGACGTTGCCTCGGGCAGGCTCGCGGTCAGTATCTGAGCCGTCCACCGAAAGCCTCGCAGACGCGCTGAACGCGCTCTGCGCAGAGTTGGGCATTCCTTTGCCCGAGATGCTGCGCACCGTGGAGGACGCACTGGCGGCGGCTTATGTCAGGGCTTTCAGTCCGCCGGGAATGGTCACCGTGAAGCTCAACACCGCATCCGGCGCTCTGGACGTGACGAGCCGCGTGCGTGATGCGAGCGGCAGCGAGACAGTCGTCTTCCTGCCCTCTGAAGACTTCAAGCGCATGGCGGCTCAGACGGCCAAGCACGCTGTGCTGCGCCACATTCACGACCTCGAGCGCGACAAGGTCCTGCGCGAGGTTTCGGAGCATCGCGGCGAGCTGGCGACCGGTGTCATCGACCGCATCGAGGCGGGCACGGTCTACATCGACCTGGGTCGCGCGGAGGGCGTGATGCCAACCGAGGAGCAGATCCCAGGCGAGCAGCTGCATCCGGGACGGCCCGTGCTGGTTGTGATCCTCGATCCCCAGCGCAATCACCGGCAGGCGCAGGTGCGCGTGTCGCGGGGCGCGCGCTCGTTCGTTCACCGACTGCTGGAGGCCGAGGTCCCGGAGATCAAGGCCGGCACCGTGGAGGTGCGCGCGCTGGCGCGCGAGCCCGGCCTGCGCACCAAGATCGCCGTCTACTCCATCGAGCCCGGGCTCGACCCTGTCGGCGCCTGCGTCGGACCCAAGGGCGTGCGTCACCGCGCCATCCTCAGCGAGCTGGCAAGCGAGCACGTGGACATCGTTCCCTGGTCTGAGGATCCCGAGGCGTTCGTGGCCGCGTCGCTCGGACCGGCCAAGGTCGAGTCGGTGTCCATCGACCGCTCGACGCGCACGGCCACCGTGATGGTGCCGCGCACGCAACTATCGTTGGCCATCGGCCGCGACGGGCAGAACGCCAGGCTTGCCGCCAAGCTCACCGGCTTCCGCATCGACATCAAGCCGAGCGACTCCGAGCCTCCCGCCGAACACCCCGCCGATTCCGCACCCCACCCCCGCGAGTTGGCGGGGGCCCCTGAGGATGGCGAAGCGCCGGCATGAGCCTGTCCGCACCTGCGTCGCCTGCAGGCAGGAGGCCGGCAAGGACGCGTTGATCCGGCTCGTGCGCGGGCCGGACGGCTCAGCCGCCACGGATCCGACAGGTCACGCCCTCGGGCGCGGAGCCTACCTGCACCGCAACCAGGAGTGCATCGAAATTGCGCGGAAACGGCGTCAGCTGGAAAGATCTCTGGGCGTCGCGGTGCCGTCGGAGCTGTGGTCTGAGCTGACGGTCTAGGCACACTCCTCCCCGCCGTCGCGGGGAGGTCAGGAGGGGGTGTTGAATTCACCCTCCGATTGGCCCACGGCGGCGTCGGGGATAATTAGAAGTTCCGCATGAAAGCTCACGAACTCGCGCGCGAACTTGGCATCAGCCAGAAGGAGCTGGTGAACTTCCTCCAGCAGAGGCGGCTCACTCGCAACGCCGCGGCGCCGCTGGCGCCTGGGGCGATCGAGGCCGCCCGCTCGGCGTTCAAGCCCGCGTCGGTTGCTGTCAAGATCGAGCCCAACGGCGACCGCAAGGTCGTGCTGCCGCCGACGCTCACTGTCAAGGACCTGGCCGAGAAGCTCGGCGTTAGCCCGGTCGAGGTCATCAAGAAGCTGATGACCTCCAACATCATGGCGACGATCAACCAGGTCATCGACTTCGCGACCGCCGAGATCGTTGCCGATGAGTTCGGCTACACAGTCGACCCGGTCAAGAGCGAGGACGTCGTCGCGGTCGAGTCGGCCCAGGGCGAGGGCGCCGTCGTCACCACCTCGCGCGAGGAGCTCTTCTCGCTCGCCAACGAGGACCCCGGCAAGCTGGTGACGCGTCCGCCCATCGTCACCGTCATGGGCCACGTCGACCACGGCAAGACGTCAATCCTTGACTCCATCCGCAAGACGCGCGTCGCGGCAGGCGAGGCCGGCGGCATCACGCAGCGCATCGGCGCGTACAGAATCGAGACGGCCGACGGGCACCCCGTGGTGTTCATCGACACCCCCGGCCACGAGGCGTTCACCGCCATGCGGGCCCGCGGCGCGCAGGTCACCGACCTGGTCGTGCTCGTGGTCGCCGCGGATGACGGCGTCATGCCGCAGACCGTGGAGGCGATCCAGCACGCGCGGGTCGCCAAGGTGCCGATCATCGTCGCCATCAACAAGATCGACAAGGACAACTCCAACGTCGATCGGGTGCATCAGGAGCTCGCCGAGCAGGGGATCGTCACGCGCCACTACGGCGGCGAGTACGAATGCGTGCACGTCAGCGCGCGCACCGGCCAGGGCATCGAGGACCTGCTGACCACCATCGTCCTTGCCTCGGACATCCTCGAGCTGAAGGCGAACCCCGACCGCAACGCGATCGGCACGATCGTCGACGCGCACCTCGAGCGAGGCCGCGGCCCGGTCGCCACCGTGCTGGTGCAGGCGGGGACGCTCAAGGTTGGCGACGACTTCGTGTGCGGCCACATCTACGGCCGCGTGCGAGCTCTGTCGGACGACCGCGGACGCAGTGTCAACGAGGCGCCACCGGCCACGCCCGTGGTCGTGTCCGGCATGAGCGAGGTACCGCAGGCCGGCGACATCTTCCAGGTGGTCGGCTCGGAGAAGGCCGCGCGCCAGATCGCGCTCACCAAGCTCATGGAGCGTCGCTCGCAGGAGGCGGCGCGCGACGTCGCGCCACGCATCACGCTCGAAGAGCTCGCCCGCCGCGCCAAGGAAGGCGAGGTCAAGGAGCTCAGCCTCGTGGTCAAGGCGGACGCCCAGGGCACGCTCGAGGCACTGCTCGCGGCGCTGCAGAAGATCGAGGATCCTGTGGTGGCGATCAAGATCGTCGGCCAGGGCGTGGGCCAGGTCAGCGACTCGGACCTGCTGCTGGCCGGTGTCTCGAACGCGATCATCTTGTGCTTCAACCTCAAGGCCACCCCTGCGTCACAGGCCGCGGCGGAGAAGGCAAAGGTCGAGGTCCGCTACTACGACGTCATCTACAAGCTGACTGAGGACGTGGAGCGCGCGGCGAAGGGCCTGCGCGAGCCGACGTTCCGCCAGATCCGCGAGGGCAGGGTCGAAGTCATCACGCCGATCAAGATCCCGCGCCTTGGAATCATTGCGGGCAGCCGCGTGCTCGAGGGCAAGGTCACCCGCGGCGGCTGGGTCAAACTCTTCCGTGGGAAGGAGCTGCTTCACGAGGGCAGGATCAGCTCGTTGAAGCATTTCAAGGAAGATGTTCGGGAAATGCCCGCCGGGCAGGAGTGCGGCATCGGGCTCGAGGGCTTCGAGACTTTCACCCAGGGCGACACGATGGAGACTTATCGGCTCGAGCGGGAAGAAATTTAGCGAGCCTTGGTGCTCGTTTCGGAGGTCACGATGACCAGCTACCGCACCGACCAGGTCGGCGAGCAGGTGCGTGAGGAGATCATGTCGATCATCAGGCGGGAGCTGAAGGACCCGCGCATCGGGTTCGTCAGCATCACCGCGGTGCGCATGTCGCCGGATCTGCGGCAGGCGCGCGTGCGCATAAGCGTGCTCGGCGACCCGGAGCAGAAGAAGACATCGCTGCAGGGCTTGATCTCGGCCAAGGGCCTCATCCGCCGCGAGCTCGGGCGGCGGCTCGAGAACCTGAAGTTCTCACCGGAGCTGCGATTCGAGCTTGACCCGTCGATCGAGTACAGCGTTCACATCAACGAGCTGCTCAAGGAAGTGCTTCCCGCCGGCGACAAGATCCAGGAGGACGAGCGATAGCCACCGCGCAAAGCGAGACCGGCAGCCTCTACGACCAGATCAAGGAGCTGCTCGACGCCAACAACGAAATCCTGATCTTCGGACACAAGGACGCCGACGGCGACACCCTCGGCTGCAGCCTCGCTTTCGCTGAGGCCCTGCGCACTGCGGGCAAGCACGTGTGGGTGTTGATCCCACATCCGCTGCCGGATATGTACTCGTTCCTGCCTGGATTCGGCGACATTCACGAGGGCCCCCCTAGCGGTGTCGAGCCGCAGCTGGTCTTCTTCTTCGACTCGGGCAACCTGGAGCGGTCCGGCAGCACCGTGAAGCACATCGCGTCGCACGCGACCATCGTCAACATCGACCATCACCCGTCCAACTCGCGGTTCGGCGACGTCAACGTCATCGACCCCGACGCGTCGGCGGTCGGTCAGATGGTCATGGACATGCTCGACCACTTCGGGTACCGGACGACACCGACGATCGCGACCAACCTGTACGTGGCGCTCCTCACCGACACCGGCGGTTTCCGTCACGAGAACACCACGGTGCGCGCGCTCGAGGACGCGGCGCGGCTGGCGAGTCTCGGGGCCGATCCCGGCCAGATCGCGACGTTGGTCTACAAGATGCGGCCGGAGACGACGCTCAAGCTGAGCAGCCTGGCCCTGGCCACGATGCGGGTAGAGATGCAGGGCCGGCTGGCGTGGGCGAAGGTCACCAAGCGCATGCTGCGCGAGGCGAACGCCGTGATGGCGGAGTCCGAGGGCATCATCGACACGCTCAACTCGATCGCCGGGCTGGAGCTCGCGATCCTCTTCAAAGAGGTGCAGAGCGACCTGACGAAGATCAGCGTGCGCAGCCGCGGCGCGGTCGACGCCGCCGCCATGTGCGCGCTGTTCGGAGGTGGGGGACACATCCGGGCCGCAGGCGCCGAGTTCGACAAGCCCATGGACGAGACGGTAAAGATCGTTCTGGCCACGGCCAAGGAGGCGA
>WNGQ01002822.1_pt1 | contig 20689 bp, 12 predicted proteins | sample 5407661 | NCBI WGS metagenome assembly WNGQ01 (sample SAMN13153382, study PRJNA577476) | soil metagenome | isolation source: 60 cm soil or saprolite under Garry oak tree replicate 2 | place: USA:California | collected 2016-06-15 | reverse complement strand
TCGCTGAGTATCGCAGGACTCGCGAGATCTCCGGCGACACTCCTCAAGTTGATGCGCAGATCGCTCGTGTCTTAGCCCTTTCAGGAAAGCAGTCCGAAGCGCGGGCCGCCCTCCGTGAATTAGAAAAGCACGCGACAAGGCAGTACGTCCCCCCTTACGATATCGCTCTGATCTATTCTGGTTTGGGTGAAACCGACGAGGCTTTCAAATGGCTGGAGAAAGCCTATGCTGACCATTCGACCGAAATGATTTACTTCAAAGTCGAGCCGATGCTATCCCTCTTCGGCGTCGCCGTTCTGGCGCAGCAACCCTCGAGAACACAGAACACGCAGCAATCTGTAACAGAGACACCAGCCCGGGTGTCGCAAGAGAACACCGCTCCACGACGAATTCAGGCCGTACGCGCCACAGATGCGATCAAGATTGACGGTATTCTCGATGAACCGGCGTGGTCGCTGGCCCAACCCGCGACTGATTTTCACCAGGAGCGGCCTACCGAGGGTGCGCCTGCTTCTGAGCGCACCGAAGTGCGCGTACTCTTTGACGACAAAAACATCTACATCGGCATCTGCGCGTTTGATTCTGACGCGACTCAGATTAACGCTCGCGACCTCGTTCGTGATTCAAATTTTCCCAATGACGACAAAATCGAGATTCTTCTCGACACTTATCACGATCGGCGCAACGCTTTTCGCTTTGCCGTCAATCCGCTGGGAACACAACAAGACGCGTTAATTACTGATGAAGGTCGCGACGTCAATGTCTCGTGGGATGGATCGTGGATCTCTGAAGGACGTATCGACGCGAAAGGCTATGTTGTAGAAATGGCCATACCGCTGACTACGCTTCGTTTTACAGAAGGGATCGAATCGTGGGGTCTCAACATCTCGCGCATCATTCGGCGCAAGAACGAAGAGAATCTTTGGACTAGTTGGCAGCGTTCATTCGGCCTCGAACGTGTCTCGCAAGCAGGCGAGTTGACAGGAGTCGAAGAGATTCGCCGTCGTCGCTTGCGAGAGATCAAGCCTTACGCATCCGGAGACTGGCGCGAGGGTGTGCCTCTAATCGGCGCAAGCGGATTTGACGCCGGTGTGCGCGCCCACATCGGACTCGAAGTCGCAAAGCTCGGAATCACGCCGTCGTTGACCGCAGAGTTCACTGCCAATCCTGACTTTGGCCAGGCAGAGGTCGACAATCAGGTAGTCAATCTCAGGCGCTTCTCTGTTTTCTTTCCCGAGAAGCGCGACTTTTTTCTCGAGAACTCAGGAATCTTTCTGTTCGGCAGGCAGGGAGCGAATCAGGCATTCTTCACGCGGCGCATTGGTCTGACGGATGATGGCGCGCCCGTGCCTATCGATTACGGCGCGAAAGTCACCGGCAAGATTGGTCGATACAACGTCGGATTCCTGCAGGTGCAGACGCGCAAGCTGGCCCAGGACTCAGCCGGTCTCGGCATTCCGCGGCAACAGTTCACCGTCCTCCGAGTGAAGCGCGACATCTTTCGGCGCTCGTATCTCGGAGCAATACTTGTTAATCGTCAAGGCGGCACGGCTGCAAGCGGCAATAGTTACAATCGCGTCGGTGGCGTGGATGCAGAGTTCAATCTAACAGATCACTACAAACTGAAAGCCTTCTGGATGGGCTCGGCTACGTCAGGTGTTCGCTCAAGCGCCGGCTCATCGCGCATTGAATCGATCTTTGAGAACGATCTTTATCGCTTTATCACTGTTTATGAAGACGTCGGCACAAAGTTCAACCCCGAAGTCGGCTTCATCGAACGCAACGCCATTCATCAATACTTTGGCCAGGTAGCTTACAAACCGCGGCCAAAGTTTATTCCACACGTCCAGCAGATGGAGTTTGAAACTCAGATTGAATACTACACTGATCGCGCAGGCAAACTCGCCACTCGGCAGACCGAGCTGTCCTGGGACACTGTCTTCAAGAACTCATCAGAATTGTTCTTCCGGCCAATCGAAGATGTGAACGACGTGCTAACCGGGCCATTTGAGATTCGCCCGGGAATCATCATTCCAGCCGGCACGTATCACTTCAACCGCCCGCGTGTGTCGTTCACGAGCGATCTCAGCAAGCGCATCGTCTTCAACTTGCGCGAGAAGTGGGGAGATTTTTATTCGGGTAGAAGATATGAAACTTCTGGTGGGATAACCTGGCGGCCGAACTCGCACCTATTACTCGATCTATCGGAGAGCTACAACAGAGTGCGTTTGCGCGAGGGAAACTTTACCACCAGTCTCTTCGCCGGAAGATTGACCTACAATTTCTCGCGCAAGCTGCTAACCTCGGCCATCGTGCAGTTGAATTCCGCCGCGCGTCTGTCGCTCATCAACATTCGCTTTCGTTACATCTACCGGCCTAATAGCGATTTTTTCGTCATCTATAACCAGAGCACTGGAGCTGGACTCGAACGCCCTTCATACAGTCTTCAAATCAAGCTGACGCGCGATTTCACATTTTGATTTTGTTCCGTCCGAAAGCGCATGACCTTACGGCAACTTCTGGATCTGAAGGTTCCGGAACTGAACGCGAGACGTGTAGTGATGGGCCTGGAGAGCAATGTGGCCCGAAACTTCTCGCGTGCTTTGATAGGTATTGATGAGCTGACCATTCAATGTCACCTTGATCTGATGGCCGACGGCTTCGATCACATAGGTGTTCCACATTCCAATCGGGTTCGAAGCAAATGCGCTCGGCGCTTGTAGATCATAAATCGCGCCCGTCGTTTTCAGAGGATGCCCTTCCGTATTTGTATTTGAATCATACCCGCGCTCGTCAATCTGAATCTCATGTCCTTTGTTGTCGGCCTCCTGAAGGGCATTCGGGACGTTAGGTGCCGGAATGCGGATGTAGACACCGGAATTATCGTCGCGGCGTCCCACGCGCCATTCAAGTTTCAATGTGAAGTCGGCGAATTGCTCCTTGATGTACCAATAGAGGCCATAGGCATCGAAGGTCTCTAACAACTGGCCGACCTGGATCGGTTGTGGGCGCGTTCGCCGAAACGATGGCCTGGGCCGTGCGGCGAGCTAAGGATAGCGCCGTGAGAGATGGATTGGCAGAGCCCAGTGTGGGAAAGATCGCCGGGCCGGCAACATACACATTGGTCAGGTCATGAAACTTTCCGTTCGTGTCCGTGATGGAGGCGCCAGCCGCGCCCATGAAGAGCGTACCAGCCTCATGGTGAGTGGTGCCAAGTTTGTCTTGCCAGAAGCCTTTACCGTTCGCGTCCGGCTGCGGTCGCTGACTCTGCCATCCGCTCGGGGTCAAATACTGGATGTTCGCGCCGGTACCTGCCATCTTGGTCGCCAGATCGAAGGCCGCTTTATCCATCGCGGCCCATAACTGATTGTCCTGAGCAGTAGCGACGAGATTGACGTACGCGCGGCGCTGTCCCTTGTCAGTCTCGTTGCTCAAATCGATCCAGCTACGAGCCGGGTCGGGATTGAGACTGCGCTGATCCTCCATTTCGCCAATGCCGCGCAGCGTGATCACGATCCAGTTTGGGTCCTGGTTCGCCAGCAAGTTTTCCTGTAGGTCGATGTCAGGCACCATATTCCACATATTCTTCTCAGGATCTGCACCCGCAATCGCCGCCGCTGTGACCTGTAGATGAAACCGTCTCTTAAGAGCGGTTCCACGCACGATCAGCGCAGTAGTTTCGAGATCAGTGGCCGGCGTTGGCAGACCAACGGCACTCCGCTTGATGCGCACCGTGACGTTGCTGCGTAGATGCGCCATGAGGTTGCCGACACGCGGGGAACCAAACTGCGTCGAGCCGACACCGAGCGAATCCAGAGCCAAGCGTGTGGCTTCTATGGTTCCGTTTGCAATTACCACGGCGCAGGAAGGAGAGACAAATAAAGTCTGTGGTTGACCGCTTACTCGCAGTTCCAGACTTGTGATCGTGTTCCCTGATCTGTTCAACCTTAGTACCTGCGTGAAGGGCAGCATAAAGATACGACGGCTCACATCTCCGTGAAGACTCTGATTGACATTTGCATCATCGCGGATCGCATCAATCAGGAACGGGCCGCTGCTGAACTTATCAAAAGGCAGCAAGCCAGATTCGGGGGACGAGCCCTGCACGGCCAACGGCGCTTCCGAGACCTCAGTGATCGTCGTATTAGGGCCGACACTCGCTTTGGCATTATTAAAGGCCGTACTCAAAGCATTGAATAGACTTGCCTGCCCGATATAGTCGGTGCTGGGGACAGCGCCAATCTCCTCCTCTGTTTTCCGATACGCACCATCGTTCCCAGTAGTGCCGTGAAGGTAAGTAAGAACGTCACCAGGCCAGTTGGCCAAGTCTTCGGCGGTTAAGCGCGGCGACCATCCGCCCCAGAACAGCGATCGCCCACCGATACAGTAAGCCAAACCGGGGAAGCCTTCGTTGCTGATCCAGGGCATGCCCCAAATGACATTCTTAGTGCCGTCATCTCTTTGTCTCAACGGTGAGCCGCCAACGCTGCCGCCGAGACGCTGCGGCAAATTCTGAATGTGTGAGGGCAAGAGAAAAGCGCCGGCTTCCAAAACCAGTATGCGCATGGCAAGCGCTCCACCCCCGCGGTACAGCTTCTCGGCGATGTAGCCGCCAAACATCCCGCCGCCAATCACCACCGCATCGAACGGGTAAGCGCCGTTTGCCTGGGCAGTCGTGATTTCTTCCCAGGTATTGCAGACGTAACGCCCCAGCACGTCATAACTAAGACTGGTATTCTGCACATCAAAATCGGCGGGTTGTTGACTCGGTATCAGTTTTGGAAGAGGCATATGATCTCCAGACGTAAACCAAATAGGTTACAAATAAGTGATCAGTGAATCTCTGGACTCACTCAATTTGAACCAACACATCACTCCGCGAAGACTCGGGAGTTCTAAACCCGGCCTTTAGGCAAGACTTAATCGCACTCGAGGTCCGGCAAATTCAATTCATAAGGATAGCGTCTCGTAACTCGTACTGGTTTTGCAGTTTCCATGCCGTCGCCGGTTGATAGCACGGGATCCGATTATTTGTCGAGCATTTTCGTTTATAAGCAGTCTCGTCGTTGGCTGCCTTGCTCGGTAGTGTGAACTGTAGGGGACACAGAGCGCGACGATCTGTTCACACCAATAGAGACGATCAATCCTTTGGCTGAGGGTAATGTGCCCAGCCAATGGACAGCGGCCTCAATTGTTTCAACAGACAATGTAGGCGAGCGCTCGCCGTCTAACGAAGATCGAATTCTGAAAACGCCCCGGCTCCATATTCGCAAGGGAACTAGTATAAATAATCCGAATAGCGGCTGAGGCTTCAGGGCACGACATCGAAGAATGAATAATTGCACAAATCAAAGGCTTCAATTATATTCTCCGACGCTACAAAGCCGATGGGGCTTCGTTCGTTCCGGAGTTCTGAACCGGGTTCCTTGCCATGCTGTTGTAATCTCACTTGCTCCACGACACTTGAGTTACCATTGCTTTCCTTTTGCTCGCATTGCCCGTATCCTCATGCCGTATCGCGCGGGGACATAATGTTATGGCTGTAGTCGTTGTAACCAGTCTAGACCAGTACAAGGTCGTAGCTCGCTTAGGCTCGGGCGGTATGGGCGAGGTTTATCTCGCCGAGGACGCGCGACTCCGGCGCAAGGTGGCGCTCAAGCTGCTCTACGAAGACGTCACGAAGAATGGGGACTGGGTGCGCCGCTTCGAGCAGGAGGCCCGCGCTGCCTCAGCCCTCAATCATCCAAACATCATCACGATATATGAGGTCGGCCAAACTGGCGAGTCTCATTTTATCAGCACCGAGTTTATTGAAGGCGAGACGCTGCGCCAGCATCTCAAGCAGAACCCCATCACCATCACCGAAGTGCTCGATATAGCTATTCAGGTTTCGAGGGCTCTGGTTGCGGCTCACGCTGCCGGGATCATTCATCGGGACATCAAGCCCGAAAACGTCATGCTGCGTCCCGACGGCTACGTCAAAGTCCTGGACTTCGGCCTGGCCAAGTTCACCGAGCAGCGCTCGTTCGGCGCTTCCGGCAGCGACCCGGAAGCGGCAACCGAAGCGGCCGTCAGTACGAATCCGGGGATGGTCATGGGCACGGTTTGCTACATGTCGCCGGAGCAGGCGCGCGGCACTCAAGTCGATGCGCGCACCGACATCTTCAGCCTCGGCGTGCTGCTCTACGAAATGTTGTCGGGCCGCCTGCCGTTTGAAGGCACGACCGCGAATGAGATCATTGTCTCCATCATCGAAAAGAGGCCCCGGCCTCTGTCGCGCTATACGCCGGAAGTTCCTCCGGAACTGGAGCGCATCGTTGGCAAATCCCTCAGCAAGAAAAAAGACGATCGCTATCAGAGTCTCAAGGATATGTTGATCGACTTGAAAAGTCTCAAGCGTCAGTTGGAGCTGGAAGAAGAGCTGATTGACCTGCCTGAGGCGGTTTCTAGCAGCCAATTAGTCACCGGTCGTAGCGGCGCGGTGAGAGCCGCCACCAGTGAACAGAGAGCCACAACCAAAGAGATCACAGTGGGCGAACATGCCTCCAGCGCTGAATACATCGTCAGCGGAATCAGGAAGCACAAGAAGATCGTGCTCATCTCTATTGCGGTAGTCCTGGCGGCAGTTGTCGGCGTCAGGTACTACATGCTTACGCGCCCGATAGAATCTATCGCCGTCTTGCCTTTCAATAGTGCCAGTGCGGACGCCGGCCTGGAACAACTTGGCGACGATGTAGCGGAGCAAGTGATCCGCGACCTTTCTCAACTGCCTGGCCTGAGGGTCATCTCTTTCAATTCGGTTCAGCAATACAAAGGGCAACATGTTGATCCGCAATCAGTGGGCCGTGAATTGGACGTGCGGGCCATCCTGGTGGGCCGGGTCTCAAAGCGCGACAATAACTTTACTATAAGCGCAGAGCTTATTGACACGCGAGATAAGCGGCAAATTTGGGGCGTGCAGCGTCCGGTGAGGTTCTCCGATTTTCTCCTGGTGTCGGACGAGATTGTTGCGGCGGTTTCAGAGACCATCGGCCTCAAGCTGAGTGGCGAAGAGAAGAAGAAAAGAGATGCCGAGAGCCTCTACGTCAAGGGGCGCAACGCCTGGAACAAGCGCACGACCGACAGCATCAACGACGCCCTGGGTAACTTCAACCAGGCGCTCGAGCTTTATCCGAACTATGCTCAGGCTTATGCCGCGCAGGCTGATTGTTACAATATGCTCGCCACCTATGGGGCGAAACCACCCAGGGAAGCCTTCCCCCTGGCTCGTTTCGCGGCTATCAAGGCGCTGGCCATTAATAACAAGCTCGCCGAGGCCCACGCCGCGCTGGCTTACACGACGTTTCGCGGCGATTGGAATTGGCAGGAGGCGGAAAAGGAGTTCAAGGAGGCAATCAGGCTTAACGACAATTATGCATCGGCGCACCAGTGGTACTCAAACTATCTGGCAGCTCAACGCCGTTTTGAAGAGGCCATAAAGGAGACGCGGCGGACCCAGGAGATTGATAAGACCTCGCTCATCATCAATGCTCATTTAGGACTTGTATATTACTTCGCGCACCGCTGGGACGAGGCGATAAAGGAGTGCAAGAAGACTATTGAGCTCGATCCGAGTTTTTTTGCAGCGCGCAGGTATCTGGGACTCTCTTACACGCAGAAGGGAATGTACAAGGAGGCCATTGAAGAATTTGAAAAGGCGATTGCGGCTTCGGGCGGCTCGCCCTTGATCAGGACCGAGTATGCCAGCGCTCTTGCTCTCTCTGGTGAGAAGGAAAAAGCGCAGAAGGAGCTGAATGATCTCATCGAGCTCTCGAGACAAAGGTACATCTCGCCTTACCACATCGCGGCTACTTACGTCAGCCTCAAAGACAATGACCACGGGTTCGAGTGGCTGGAGAAGGCCTTTCAAGAGCGCGCCGACTGGATGGTGTTTCTCAACGTGGACCCAAGATTTGACGGCCTCCACTCTGACCCAAGATTCGTAGACCTTCAACGTGACATGAACCTCAGATAGACTGCTTTTCAACCTGGTGCGAGGCGCGCATCCGTGTTTTCCCCTTCGGCGGCATTGATTCCAGCAGCCCCTTTGATCAAAATAGGCATACTTTATGCTCCGCGAGATCACACACCACGACTTAGTCATCGAGGCGATCCGTAACAGCGGCATCATCTCCGAGTTGGTTGAGGAACACGAAGGCCATTTCGACCATGAATTGGACCTTGAACTAATTGTTTACGGCCGGAACTATACGGGAAAGAAGGTTGGCCCTTATGCTCGTCTGCTTGTTTACGGCCCTGGTGAAGAGATCATCCATGAGGGCGACTGGGGAGGCAACACCTTTTACATTCTGGTTGATGGCCGGCTCGACGTGTACGTCAATGGCGATCAGGGGATAAGCCACAAAGTCGGCGCGATTGAGCCACGAACAAGTTTCGGCGAAATGTCCGTGCTCGCCGGGCAGCCGCGCAATGCCACGGTGGTAGTATCTCCTGTAGCCGAAGCGACCGTGCTAGAAATTCAACGGCCAGCGCTCCGCCTACTCCGATCGTTGAAGAAGTTCAGCGAACTGCTCGAACAGGATAATCGCCAGCATGGCCTTGCTCGTACGCTCTTAGAATTGCAAGAGGCGACCCACAACTCCTTCAGCGCCGAAATGCTCGAAAAACTTAAAGAGGCTACTCGGTTTACGGTATACGCCAAAGACCACATCCTTCTTCAAGAGGGAGGCCCGATTGACCGCCTAATCTTCATTAACAGTGGCTGGGCGCAGCGAGTTAGTACTTCGAATCTGAGCCTCGCGCGGAGATTGGCTTCCACTCCAATGTTGGCTGACAACTTAACGGAATTAGATGAGAGCGTAGGGTTGGACTTTCTCGGTGCCGGTAATTGGTTGGGGCTTGATGCGATCTTTGGCAGTGAACAAACCACTTGGAAGTATACCGCTACAATCATGTCACGCACGGAAGTGTTGGAAATCGGCATCTCGCAGCTGCGGTCTAACCCTGAGCTACTCAAGACTATATCGGAATATTTCCCGCAATTCTCAGAAGCCGATGATCAGCCGCCTGGACCGCCCCCAGATAGAAGAAGAGTGGAGGCCGCTGCGAAAGAAATTGAGACTGGGATTGTTGAAGGCACAAACCTCCTTGTTATGGATATGGACCTCTGTATTCGCTGCGGCAATTGCTCGCTGGCCTGTCATAAGGTCCATGGGCAATCAAGACTCTTACGACGCGGTATTCACATTGCCCGGCCCGTCAAACCAAACAGCCGGTCCATACAACATGTCTTGTCACCATCAGTGTGCCTTCACTGCAAGGACCCTGAATGTCTGACCGGATGTCCGACCGGCGCTATTTCGCGTTTCTCCGCAGGACAAATTGATATCGACCCGAAGACCTGTATCGGATGTGGTGATTGCGCGACCCAATGCCCGTATAACGCCATCTCGATGGTCCCGCGCAAGTCAGCCGTGCCACCGACGCTGGGTCTCGGCGGCATTCTAAAGAGTTGGCTCAATCTGGCTCCGCCGACAGAGCCTGCTCCAGTAACAGAGACAGCCGATTTGTTGGCGATCAAGTGTAATCTTTGCGAGAACACGTCGCTCAATCCGAAGGGAGCGAAAAAGCCAGCTTACTCATGCCAGGAGAATTGCCCAACCGGCGCTCTCGTGCGCGTGAATCCGCGTGAGTACTTCAGCGAAGCTAAGAACGCCGTCGGAATTATTTTCAAGGACCAAACACACGCTATTGGACGCAACATCCACAAGCGAGACGTTCCTGCCAGAATACTTCACTTCTGCGGCGTGTTTGCAATTATCGCCATCGCGTTTGGGGTGTTGTGGGCTGCGCGCCGGTACGGTTTGAATGGGCAGCTCCACGGGACGTGGCTGACGATGCGCTGGATCACGGGCCTCATCGGCCTGGGTAGTATTGCGGCAGTCATGACGTACTCGGGACGCAAACAGATTTACACACGACGAGCCGGTCCCCTACGTTACTGGAAATTGGCGCACGTCTATCTCGGCCTGATCGCGGCCATTGTGCTCCTGATACACGGCGGGCGTGACTCAGGCGGCCTGCTGACTTCACTGTTGATGGTCTCGTTCGATCTGACAATTGTAGCGGGCCTCTTCGGGATCAGTTGCTACTTCATTGTGCCCCGGATCATGACAAGTATTGAGGGTGATCCGTTGCTTATCGAAGACCTGCGTATCCGCCGCCGGGAATTGCGCGAGACGCTCAGTTTGATCGACACGAGCGATGATGAGCTGCGCCATCTCGTTAAGGAGAAGATTCGCAAGCGCTTTTTCTCATTTCGTTATCTATTACGACAATACGTCCGTCGCGAAGACTTGACCAGGATGCTGGCCGAGGCGCGCAAAGAATTTCAGGACGATGCCGACGCGTTGAGCAAACCAAATGCACGTCGTTCGTTAATGGAGGCAGTTGAGGCGACTGCCACCCTACGCCGCGTGGACGCGCTCATTTACTTGCATCAGTTGCTCAAACTCTGGCTGGCGCCACACGTTGTTTCCGCTTCGATCATGCTGGCGCTGATGTTGGTCCACATTACTCAGGTGGTTCTCTTGACTGTGCGATAACCAAAATGAGTGAAGTACGGCAAAGCACCTTTATCATCACGCGCGAAGACCGCGCGGAAGAGCCGAAAACTATTATCAGGCAGGGATTGATCATTGGCCGGCTACCGGATTCCGATATTTGGCTCAATCATCCTGCGGTCTCCCGGCTTCATGCGGGCATCAATGAGATAGAAGGGGTTTTCTATCTCATTAACCTTAGTGCTTCAAGCGCGACTACGCTGAATGGCCGTGTAATTCCTTTTGATGAAGCTGAGGCGCTAACCGACGGCGATGAGATCCAGATCGGCCCCTACTTCCTCCGGATCGAACAGACCGCTGAGACGCTCAGGATCACGGTTGTTCATCAGTTTGCTCTCCACATCGGCGAACGCAAACCGCAACACAAGACAGAGGCCTATCGAAAACAGTTGGCGGTAGAGAATCGCATCGCTGGTTCATCTGACGTCGCTAATGCCCTCAAGGTATTCTGGGACAAGCGCACGCGGGAAAAGGCAGGCCGCCCGTCGCCCTTGCACCCGCGAACCCCTCCTCGTCTCGGCAAGATTCGGTTTAATTGGATGCCGACCAGAGATCTTGTTCGCCCCTGGCCTTTCGCCATCTTTATTTGGGCGCTGATTGTCGTGGGAACGCTTTCTGCGGTGGCAGCCTTCGCATATAAAGGAGCTTTCACTCCCGAGCAGCTTTCCGCCGCACATACGAGGAGAACTTTCACTCTGGCGCCCGCAATTGCTAAACAACCCAGCGGCAGTTCTTGCACATCCTGTCATGCTCTCAGCGTGAGTATGGCGAACAAAGGAAAGATGAATACAAACTGCGCGGCCTGCCACAAGACCGAAAGCTTCGTCGCTACAATGACGCGCGCACATCGCGAGGCAGGTATCACTTGCACCACCTGCCATACAGAACATCGAGGCGAGGGCTTTAAGCCGATGAACGCCGCGCTTGAGTCGTGCGCGAAATGCCACGCGGACGAAAACAAGAATCTTTATAACGGTAAGAGCGTTCATACTGCTCACGGGGGAACCTACGGTTACCCGGTGATTAACGGCGTATGGGTTTGGAAAGGTTTGGAATCAGAAGAACTGGAAACGAAACCTGAAGTAGGAGAGCTCTTACGGAAGAACAAGGCTACTCCAAACCTTGCGCAGGAGTGGCGAAATGCTCAATTTCACGCCATCCACGTCAACCGTGTTCGTGTCGTTGCCGGCATTAAAGGGACTCCCGATGTCGACGTGGCCGCTGAAGTAATCTCATGTAGTAGTTGTCACAAGTCTGGCTACATGGGCGCCAATATTGACCGATCTTATCCGCGCACGACTTGCGGCCGGTGTCACAACCGCCAAGTCTTCGAAAGAGTTTCAGGGTCCAAAGGAGTCGAAACGCCGAGTTGCACTTCCTGTCATGTCCAGCACATCCAGGACACGCATTGGACGTCCTCCTTGCTCATCGCTCAAATGCCGACATCCGAGGTCAAGAAATAGGGTCCGCGCTATGAAAAAGTCACAGTTGCTCATCATCCTGACCCTTCTGGCCTTGCTGGTGGCAATCAATCAGCTTTTCACCGAGCCTTCTTCTTTCAGAAGGTACTTAGGCGGCCTGCCGTGGTACGGGTGGGCGGGCATCAGCGCTTTTCTCACTCTCGCGGGGATTGCGTTTGCGCTTCGCGATGCCCGACGAGCGCGCCGTCTGCTCGAAGAACCAATCGAGAAACACATGGACCCGAACCAGCAAAGGGTACAGCTCTCGCAGGAGTTACTTGAAAAGTATGATCCTGGCGGACCCGATTATCCTCATCCGGTCGTGATTGCAGACCGATGCATAGGCTGTCACGCGTGCGTGGATGCCTGCCCGCATAGTGTGCTGGCAATGGTAAACAACATCGCCGCCCCCGTAGCGCGCACCGAATGCATGGAAGACACGGCCTGCCAGGTGGCGTGCCCGGTTAACCCTAAAGCTTGCATCATCGTTAACACCACGAAGATCATCAAGCCCCGGCCCGTTCCCACACGCGATCAAACGTTTATGACTGACGTTCGTGGGTGTTACATCATCGGCGATGTCTCCGGCACTCCGTTGATTAAGAACGCCGCGAACGAAGGGGCGGATGTCATCAAGCACATCTCGCAGGAACTAAAAAACTCGCCGCCAGAACCGAAAGCTGAGTTCGACGTGGCGATCATCGGCATCGGGCCAGCAGGACTGTCGGCGGCAGTGTTGGCAAAACAGCATGGCTTGAGATATATCGGCATCGAGCGAGAGAAAGTACTGGCGACCATCGACGCCTATCCGGAAAACAAGTACCTCTTCTTTAAGCCAGAGTCGATGCAAGTGCGTGGCGGCCTCCCAATCGCCGGCGACGGTGATCAGCGCGAAAACATTCTCGAAGCATGGCTCGGTACCATGATGAGTAATGGCGTCGTGATTAACGAACAGGAGAACTGCAAAGGCATCAAGCGAGCCGTAGACGGCGACTACTTTACCGTCCAGACCGAAAAGGGAGAAAAGCGCGAGCCCTGCGACTATCGCGCACGCCGTGTCGTCCTTGCTCTCGGCAATCGAGGCACGCCGATGAGGCTGGGGGTGCCCGGCGAAGAGATCAAGATCTCGCGCAACGGGCGCTCTGAAGATAAAGTGATGTACAAGCTGTCGAAGCCGGATGAATTCAAACAGAAGAAGATACTGATTGTTGGTGGTGGCAACTCCGCAGTCGAGGCCTCAGTCGATCTGGTTGCTCGGCGCCGTGGTAATCAGATCGAATTTCGTGCTCCCGATGAGATTAACGACGTCACTCTGGTAGTGCGCAGCGGTTTTACGAATGACGTAAAATTCGGTAACAAGCAAAAACTCTATCACTGCATCGACGAAGGCAAGGTCAAGGTTTTCTGGAACACGGGTGTCAAAGAAGTTTGTGACGGCGAAGTGGTTTTGATGAATTCGCGCACGAAAGAGGAAAATGCGCGACTTGCGAACGACTATATTATCGCTCTCATCGGCGGCGCTCCGCCCAATAGGTTTTTGGAGTCAATCGGCATCACCATTCCTAAGGGTTAGCCCCATATTTTCGTTCATTAGAAAGCTTGCCCGCATCCAGAGGACGTCCATCACCTTGGCTGCGCCGCCCCGGCGTGTCGACTAAAACTATTTCTTTATGTGACAGTCCGGGCACCCGAGCGGAGCCTTCAGTTTTGGATCTCTCTTCGTTGCAGCATCATGGCAGGAGATACATCTGATGTGATAGGCGTTATCGTTAGTCAAACCCCCTGATTCCAACATGCCAATCTGCCTTGCGATCTCCCTCGGATATCTGACGCTTTTGGGTGGGTACTCATCTGTCGCGGGTGTGCTTTTCTGAAAGTGGCAAGCGCGGCATGACTTCACGGGCTCCTTCGAAGTCTCAAGTTGCTCGGTTGTAAGTACCGCCGTGCGCTTGGGATTGAAAGTCTTGAGGTATGCCTTTCCGCCAGGTGCCGATGGTTGTTCTGTGTGATGACATTCAACGCATGCAGTCAACGTCTTGCCGTCTAGCGTATGCATCACGTCGGTATTGTGCTTGGAGTGATCAAAGGCAGCCTCGGGCTTAAGCTCGCCATACTTGTCATCGTGAATATCTTTCGACAGGATAATCGGTTTGGCGGGTTGCGTCGCGCTAGATTCGGGAATCGCTTTTCCGTCAGTGTCTACGGCGTGCGGAGGATTGGTCCCATCAAACGAGGCGGTTGTGTAGGCAACCGCAACGACCAGGCAGCTCAACGTCAAGAGGAGAGTAACTGGCAATTTCAATTTCATGTTCATCGTCCTCTGCGCGTTCATTTGAAATTCAACGAAAAGATGACGCGGTAAGCGTATGTCACCTGTGTAACCTTAACCTTGCCGAGAATATAGCGAGGTCTAGCAACTCTGTCAAACTTCCTACCGGGCTCAGGCTCCAAATTTCAGCCCCTTATGGCAGCGCTTGCAAACGTCAAAGTTCGGGCTCTTGTCCCCAAAAGTGCGTTGTCGACCGTTATGGCAAGTCGCGCAGCTTTGAGCCCGAGGATTGATGTAATGTTGCGCAGGGAGAATGGAAGTCACTTGTCTTGTTTGCGGCAACCCTCGTCCCTGCAGATTATGACAACGATCGCAGGTCAAACGCTCGCGCGCGGTGTGAGCTGCGTGGCTAAAGCCGAACCGGTAAGAGCGAGCCGCAGTCGAAGTCGGTGAGTAACGGCCAGGTTTGTACTTATGGCAGGAGCCGCATGAAGAAGAATTACTCGCTTTCTGTTCGGGGGAATGGCACGAATAACAACTTCCGTGCGCGTTTGGACCCGCGGGGATGGTCATTGCAACGCCGCGACGGGCTTGGGCATGACACGCCGCGCAGCCGTCCGGTGGTCGGGCAGATTCAATTCCCCGCATGTGTTGCGCGTGGTCGAACTCCGCGGTGAAGCTAAGCAATGCAGGAAAACTCTTCGTCGGCGGATTGGATGAGTTGAGACCATCCTCTTTGTGGCAGATTGTGCAAATCGGATTAATTGGGGAAGAGCTGATAGTTGCGGTGAATTGAACCAGATGACACCCCGTGCAGTCTTTGTGAACGGGGAACCTCGGTGCCAATGAATTGTCCCTCCGACGATGGCACGATCTGCATTTCTCGGGCTTGGCGAAATCCTCATGAGCGCTCGGGTATTTGTGCGAGAATTTGGAGTAGTCAGCGACCGTCGTAAAGCTGGCTGGATTCAAAGAATCGGGTTGTTGCCACGCTGTCGGTTGTTTAGTAACTGCGGATGCACCACTGCCGTTGAAGAGCGTCACAGCGGAGATTGAGCAGAGAACTATCGCAGCGAGCGGCAGCCGCTTTGATGTGGAGATCGAGCGCGAGACCAGCACCATCTCAGACCCTTCTGCGGCATCCTGCGGGTTTGTCGTCATTTGCATTGCTCAGAAATCAGCTTTGCGCTTTTCGGGAAATCTGTGTCGTTGAAATTCGTAATGCCAAACAACTTGTAATGGCTACACGGCGGTGGCGTGCCGCCGATCGAGGCCGAGTGACAGCCGGTGCAAGGGTGCCGGTTTTTCCCTCCCGCAATATCGGCATCTTCGAGGAGAAGCATCTCTTGATCGAAGTTGCGTTGAGTTCCCGGTTTACGGTGACATTCACTGGTTGCGCAGGTCGAAATCGGCACGTCGGCCTTTGCGATATCAAGCTGTGCGATATTGACGTGACAGGTCGTACATTCGCGCCTGTGACTCGTTGATTCATGATTGAACATGAGTGAAAGATCGCCCAGAATCATCTGCTCGCTCTGCTTTGGAAACGGATTCATGTCGTGCCTGGTCAGCCGGGGGCTTGAGCGCGTGTGGCAGACGACGCAGATAACGGGTGTTGTGCCGCGGAAAAACTGTGGCGGTTTTACGCGGTGACAATCGAGGCACGAATCGTGATAAGGGTATTCTTTTGTGACCGACTTCGTCGCGGCGGTCACCACCGCTACATCGGGAGGTTTAGTCAGTGGGATATGACACTTCGAGCATGGCAGTTTTAGCTTAGAGCTATGGTTTTCGTTCTTAAAGCTAGAGGAGCTTGGATTAGTCGTCGCTCGCGCTTGCGTTCCAGTGTTCCGTTTCGATCGGGTCCCCCTTTGCTGGTGGCGTGTCTGGGCCCTTGCCACTGCGGTCGACGAGACTCGCTGGTAGGCAAAAAAAGTAGCCGCCAGCGTAGCGAGGATTGCCAGAGCAGCAAGAAGGCGTACGACTTGACCGTTGAAAGATTCGCTCTGCCTCACTCGCGTCGTCCTTTCTCCACGACACGTAATCTATCGCAGCATGATCTGCCCATATCTTGGCCGCAATTTCCCCTTCGATACCAGTGGACTGAGCGGCTGATACCTTACTAAGCTGAGTCAGTTCTTTCAAGCTTTTCAGTTTAGATGGAAACGATAGGAAGCACCGCTCGGGCGGATAGAACGCATGAGCGCAGCCGAAAGCCATGTCTTGAAATCCCAGGACGACCTTGCTGAACGCTTCGTGCTCAGTGGGTCATTTTCAATTGTGCGTGCTTGTTCCGCTCGCCCTCCTCCGGCTCACCAGATTCTTCCCTGACTCGATGCAGATCAATTGCATATGCTTCGGCTGCGCACGGGTGAATGGGCAGACCAGGTAGTCACCCCAAAGTTCAGTATCCCAGTTGAGCTTCTTTGCTATCTCTTTCGGCAATCTCGAGTAGCCTGGCTGAGAATAGCTCTCCGAGATGCCCAGCATTCGTTTAGTGCCCGATCTGCAAAGCCGCATAGTTGGGTTCCCGTTGTAGAGGGCCAGCCTTCCATGCACCATAAAACACTTTCCGACTAGCTGTGGCTGGGAACGGCACGGTTTGAGTGGAGATTCAGATGATTGTGATTGTGATTGTGAGAAAACGACTCCGCAGTAAAGCAGCGAAAGCACCATCGTTATCACGTGCATCAATTTCACCTCTATTCCTCGACCACTCACCTAGCGGCCACATAACGTCAGCGTTGAACGAACGCCGCGATTATGAACAGCCGGGAAGCGAAAGAACAACTCAGAGAGGCCGTTTCATAGGTGCCACAAATTTCGCCTCAGCAGATCTCCTTATGAGGATTCGCTGCCCGTGTAGCGGAACGTAATGGCGCAACGCGCAGACACACGCGATCACGCGACTCTTCAAACGTAGGCGTGGTACTTGAAAATCAATTTTTCCATTACTTTTCAATCCATTGCTTTTCATTGTCAGAACCTCTTTCACTTGGGCGCGCTTCACTGGATTTTGTCAAGTGTGCATGCACCCACACACTCAGGTACAATCAGGAACCACGGTCGGAGGAATTCCTAACTAAACCGACCATCTGAACACACGTTTACGCTGCGTGGACAAATGCTTGATCTCAACTACGTTCGGGAAAATCTGGACCGCGTGCGCACCGCGCTCGAGAAGCGAGGCTTTGCGCCTGCGGTGCTTGATGATTTCGTCCGGGCTGATGCCGAACGCCGCGGCGTGATCGCGGAATCAGACGCGCTAAACGCGCAACGCAACTCCGCCAGTCGCGAGATCGGTATGTTGATGAAGGAGGGCAAAAGCGATGAAGCCACGCTCAGGCGAAACGAAGTTAGCGAGCTGAAGGAGAGGATTGCAGAACTCGACGAGTTGCGCGATCAGGCAGAAGCGCGTATGCGCGAAATGCTCTCGACGCTTCCGAATATTCCGCACGAAAGCGTTCCAGTTGGAAAAGACGAATCGGCGAACGTGGAAATCCGTCGCTGGGGCACGAAACCAGAATTCGATTTCGAGCCAAAGGACCATGTCGATCTAGGCATGGCGCTCGGCATTCTCGATCTCGAACGCGCCGCAAAGATCGCGTCGGCGCGTTTCGCGATCCTGAACGGAGCCGGCGCACGCTTGAGCCGCGCGCTCGTCAACTTCATGCTCGATGTGCAGACGCGCGAGAACGGCTACCAGGAAACGCTGCCTCCATTCATCGTCAACAAAGATGCTCTCTTTGGCACCGGCCAGCTGCCCAAGTTTGAAGAAGATCTTTTCAAACTAACTGACGAGCGTGGTCTCTATCTGATTCCAACGGGTGAAGTGCCGGTCACCAACTATCACCGCGAAGAGATGTTGGCTGCCTCGGTGCTGCCGCTGAAGTTTGCGGCTTACTCGCCGTGCTTCCGCTCGGAGGCGGGCAGCTACGGGCGCGACACGCGCGGAGTCTTTCGGCAGCATCAATTCGAAAAGGTTGAGCTGGTGAAACTAACGCTACCGGAAGAGTCCTACAACGAGTTGGAGTCGCTGACGCTCGATGCTGAATCGATTCTCCAGAAACTCGGCTTGCACTTTCGCGTTGTGGAGCACGTGACTGGCGACCTGGGATTTTCGGCGGCAAAGTCTTACGACGTTGAAGTGTGGCTGCCTTCTTACAACGCCTTCAAAGAAATCTCGTCGTGCTCAAACTGCACTGATTTTCAAGCAAGGCGCGGGCAAATTCGTTTCCGACGCGTAGGCGGAGCGAAACCCGAGTTCGTGCATACACTAAACGGTTCCGGTCTTGCCATCGGTCGCACGTGGATCGCGATCCTTGAAAATTATCAGCAGCTGGATGGTTCGGTCGTGATTCCTGAAGCGCTACGACCATACATGGGTGGAATGGAAAGGATAGGAGGCAGTAAGCAGGAGGCAGGAGGCAGGAGGCAGGAGGCAGGCGCCAGGTGACAGGAAACGGATTCCGCGGCCTCCTCTTCTGCCTCCTGCCTCCTGCCGTCTGCCTCCTGGTTATTTAATTCTCAACTCAAACGGCATCAGCAGCATCGCATCGCCACTCTTCATTTTGTCGAGCAATAGAGCGTAGCGAAATGCGCGGCGCGCGTCTTGCGGAAGCGCGGCTAATACTGCGCGCTGTTGCTTCATCTGCGGAGTTTCTGATGTCTCGCTCTCATCGTCGCCGCTGCTGAGCAATTGCTGAATGAAAGTTCTCGGATACGGAAAGATCACGCGGTGCACGCCCTTGTCAGCAGGAATGTTTGCGAGTTGTTTTGCCACTTCAATCGCCCGATCGAGCCCGCCATATTCGTCGACGATTCCGTTTTCCTTTCCCTGCGCTCCAGTCCACACGCGGCCCTGGCCGATCTTATCGATCTCGGTCTTCTCTTTGCGTCGACCCCGCGCTACCTTTGAAATGAAATCGTCATAGGTCGCATTGATCCAGGCAATAAACCGCGGACGCTCAACCTTGTCGTCGAATTTCTCCGTTTCCCGAAACATGCCGGCGGCTTCGCCGCGCGTCACATATTGATTAGTAATGCCCAGCCAGTCGTAAAATCCCTTAACAACAGGCTTGCCCGCGACTACACCGATTGAACCAGTGATTGTCGACGGCTCCGCGATGATTTTGTTGGCACCCGCGGAAATGTAGTAGCCGCCCGAAGCGGCGACATCACTCATCGAAACAACGAACGGCTTTTTCTTCTTGGCTGCTTCGACGGCGTGCCAGATGATGTCCGAAGCGAGACCTGAGCCTCCTGGACTGTCAACGCGCATGACGATCGCTTTGATCGTCTTATCGTTTGCGGCGTCGGTAATCGCTTTTGCCAGAGTGTCGGAACCAATTGATTGCTCACCCGAGGGACTGTTCTCCGACTTGCCTGAGCCGATGTCACCCGTCGCATAGATGATCGCAATTTTCTCGCCCTTATTAAGCCCCAGTGATTCCGGATCGACATCGCGATATTCACTGGCTCTCACCAACCGCAGGTCTTCCGTTTCTTTGTAACCGAGACGCTTCTTCAATTCCTTTTCGACCTCGTCGCGATAAGCAGCACCGTCGATCAGTCCGGCATCCTTGGCCGCATTGGCACTGAATGGCGCCTTGTCGATTAGCGCTTTTACCTCCGCAACAGATTTCCCGCGACCCTTGCCGATGCCTTCAGCCAAGCGTGTGTAAAGATCTTCAAGCAGGGAGTTCACGTATTCCTTGTAGGCTTCACTCATTTCCTTTTGCGTGAACGTGTCGCCCGCACTCTTGTATTTTCCGATCTGATAAATGTCCGGATAGACGCCGAGCTTGTCCAAGCTCCCGCGAAAGAACATCACGTCCGCGGCGAGGCCGACGGTGAAGAGTTCACCAGGCGGTGCGACGTAAATCTTGTTGCAGGCGCTGGCGATGTAGTACTCCTTGTTCATGCCGTATTCCATATAGGCATAAACGGGCTTGCCGGACGAACGAAAGTCGGCAATCGCATCGCGGATCTCTTCAGACTTGGCCCAGCCGGCTCCCGAGCTGTCGACATCGAGGAGAATTGCCGTGATGCGCTTATCGACTTTCGCTTTTTTGAACTGTAGCAGGAGGCTGGTAAGCGACTGCTCAGGACCGCCGAAAAACTTGCGCAGCGGATCTTCCGGAACGTAGTCGGGCAAATCGCCCGAGACGCTTAACGCGAGCACGCTGTTGTCGCGGATTGGCGGCGGGCTTTTGCGGAAGGCCGCAAAAAGCAAAGCAATCCCGACGAACGCAACCAGCACGAGCACGACGACAATGCCCGAGATGATGAGAACAGTTTTTCGTGTACGTGACATGGCCATGGCTTTATTCCTAACC
>WNGQ01006755.1_pt1 | contig 20690 bp, 18 predicted proteins | sample 5407661 | NCBI WGS metagenome assembly WNGQ01 (sample SAMN13153382, study PRJNA577476) | soil metagenome | isolation source: 60 cm soil or saprolite under Garry oak tree replicate 2 | place: USA:California | collected 2016-06-15 | reverse complement strand
GACCAGAATCATATCGGCTGTGGCAAAACAGGAACTGACCACAATGACAATAATAGCGGCTTGCGTGATGATACCTCCGCTTCGCTGCAAGCCCAGGGCTACGGCACGGGTGTTATTGCCGGTCTGCCAGAAAGCCTCTTGCACACGCGAAAGCAGGAAAACCTCGTAATCCATAGAGAGGCCAAACAGTGAGCAGAACAGGAGTATGGGACCAGAAGCCTCTACAAAACCTAGCGGAGTGAAGTTTAATACCTGATGCAAAAAGCCTCCCTGGAAGATCACTACCAGCGCTCCATAGCTCGCCAGAATGGAGAGTGTATTCATCAGGATGGCTTTCAAGGGTAGTACCAGAGAACGAAACAGCATTAGGAGCACGACATAGGTGGTTATAGCCACGATCAAGACAGCGATGGGAAAGTCGGTGTAGAGCGAGGTGACGTAGTCCATGTCGCCAGCCGTACTCCCATCAACCAGGGTTGTCATACCACCGCCGGGAGTCGTGTTACGAATGGTCTGTACAAGGGCCTGCGAATGCTGGTCGAGCATCCCATATTTACTAATGACGAAGATCATCGTGGTATCGCCTGCTACCGACGCTTTGAGGAAGGCTGACAGGTAGGGATCAGCGATCAGTTGTGGATGGGTATAGAGCAATTCATATTGGGCCAGGGTAAAACGTGGATCGGCACTGACTATACTGTCAACCCGCGCCACACGAGGATCAGCTTTGATGCGCTGAACATAGTCATAGAGTTTACGTATATTATCAGCAGTCAAGACGCTGCCACGAGTCTGCACCGCTAGCAAAATGGGCGTTGTTTCACGGTCATTGAAGCGTTTAGCTAACAGGTCGTATGCCGCACGTGACGGGACGTCAGGAGGAAGAATGGATGCATCAGGAGCCGAAAAGCGTACATTCAGGAATGGCAGGCCCAGGACAACCAGTAGGATGAATACAGGTACAAATATCCGTAAAGGATAGTGCATAACTACCTGAGATAGTCTATACCAGAATCCATGGTCTTCTGCCGGTGACCGCGTTACCTGTTCCCCGGGCCGGGTACCCACTAGGAGTACTTCTGCATTCCCATTTCTTCTCCACAACCTCGGCAGCCGTACGGGGAAAGCGTTGATCCTGGTACCGATGATGGCCAGAGTGGCGGGTAGAAGGGTAATCGCCGCTAAGACTGCCAGCATGACAACCAGTACGCCGCCCATTCCCACCGAACGCAGCATGCTGATACGGAAGAAGATGAGACCGATCAGGCCTATCGTGACGGTCAGGCCTGAAAATGTTACGGCTCGCCCTGCCGTCGCAATCGAGATAGCCACAGCCTCGTCAACGCTACGACCGCGAGCTAACTCTTCGCGGAAGCGGCTGACTATAAATAGCGAGTAGTCTACACCGAGGCCGAGGCCAAACAAGGTGGTGATGTTAAGCACAAAAATGGAGAGGGTTGTGATATGTCCCAGCCCAAAGATCAACGCCAGCGATACAACAACGGCTCCTCCGCCTACTAATGCTGGCAAAATCGAGGCAACCACCGATCGGAACACCAGCAATAGGGCAATAATAGCGAATGGAATAGCCAGGAACTCGGCACGGCGCAGGTCACGTTCGCTTACCGCTTGAATATCTTCGTAAAAGACCGGCCCACCGCCAATACTTGTTTTCAAATCGGGAACTGGCCGCAAGAGATGCTCCAACTCAGGCAGAAGCTTAGCCGCGGTATCGGGGTCGGGCTTGAACATGACATTGACATATGCGGCATGCCGATCTACCGCAATCTGCCGTGGATTGTCGGTGAAGCTTACTATGCCGGAGACCTGTGACCAGCTGCGCACTTTTGCCAGAGCCTGTTGTGTCTCTTGTATAAACTGCGGGCTATCCGCGCTATATTTCTGGCTGGTGAAGAATACCTCCACAACTGTCAGGTTGAGGTGTAGTTTCTGAACCAGCAAATTAATTGCCCGTTCCGATTCAGCATCAGGGCTGACAAACCCCCCGGGATGCAGCACCGAGCCAGCCTGCGGCGCAAATGGTAGACTGACCGCAATGGCAACCATCCACATGCCCACAATCAACCAGCGAAAGCGGGTGGCTAGCTTGCCTAGATGGTAGAACATATCCAAGCCTCTCTTTTCATAAAGCGGGAGTGCAGAGGGCCGCGGCCCTCTGCCGGGCGCGCGGGGGTGTCCCCCGAAAATTCTTTTTTCTGTTTTCGTCGCCGAAGGCGGCGAGTTATGAGTGGATCTCAGACCCTTTGCCTCTCGACGCCTCCCCCGCATTGTTGTATTATTAAGCAACTCTATACTACTAGTAGTCCTCTGCCACTCAGGTGTCAAGGACTAGCCTGAGATTCACTCATAAAGCGGGAGTGCAGAGGGCCGCGGCCCTCTGCCGGGCGCGCGGGGGTGTCCCCCGAAAATTCTTTTTTTCTGTTTTCGCCGCCGAAGGCGGCGAGTTATGAGTGGATGTCAGACTTGCATATAAACGTCCTTGATTGCAAGGAGTCACAGCCTTATGGCAAAACAAAATAAAAAAGAGCAACCCAAAACCTCCTCAAACAACGCACCTGTCAAAATCATCACAGTGAACCGGCAGGCCTATCATGACTACTATATCGAACGCACTATTGAGGCTGGTATTGCTTTAAAAGGTACCGAGATTAAATCTATTCGCGATGGCAAAGTAAACCTGCGCGGCTCATATGCCATAGCACGCAACGGTGAACTGTGGTTAGAGAACTCCCATATCGCCGTCTATGAACACGGCAATCGCTACAACCATGAACCTATGCGCAGCCGCAAATTGCTGCTCCACCGGCGAGAGATCAATCAATTCGTCGGCAGGGTGGAAACCAAGGGGCTGACCCTGATCCCCCTCAAGCTTTACCTCAAAGGGGGACGGGCGAAGATCGAATTGGGTCTCGGTCGCGGTAAGAAGCTTTATGATAAGCGTGAAGCTATCGCTGAGCGAGATGTGAAGCGTGAAATTGAACGAGCGATACGCACAAGGTAAGGAAGAGAGTATCTTCACCCAGTTCTTTCACTTACACGGAAAGCCGTTTTCTCCCTTCTGAAGAGTATAAGCAGGAAAATGAGGGCTATAAAAGCTAGCAGCGCCGTCAGGTAGATCAGGCCGTCAAAACCCCAGATGCGCGCAAACACTCCACCCAGGCCATTGCCTATTAACTGGCCCAACCCTAAGAATATCGAGTAGAGCCCCATCAAGAGCCCACGATCTTTGGCGGCCTCCTCCGAGATATCGGCGAGATAGGCCAGGGCGGCAGGCGCAAAACTACTTTCGGCAAAGACGCCAACCAGCAGAAGCGGCATCCATACAAATAATAACGTGTCGTTCCCGATACCACGATGGTTAATACCTGCCAGGGCTATACAGGCGATGTAAACACCTGCTATTGAGATCAGCATGAGCCTCAAGCGGGGAGCGCGATTGAGAAAGAAAGCCCAGAAAAGTAAACACAGCCCGAAGAAAAGTACATAGCCTCCGAGAATAAGGCTTAAACGGTGACCACTACCAGGGCCAGCCATACTTCCCATCAATAATTGATTCGGATCATGATGTGGCTTTGAGAGAATGAACGAAATCTGAGAACTGAGCCAGATACCGGCCAGTGCGCTGATACATATCCAGGCCGGAATAAAGATGAACAGGCGGGGTGTGCGTATGATACGCCAGTAACGCCTACCTGTTGTACGGAAGTTGCTACGCTCAATTATTTGCCTCGCCTTGGGAGCTAATATCATACAGGTTGCCGCGGCCAGGTAGAATAATGCGAGTAAGGCAAAGGCAAACCGGCCGAGATAGTCCCAGGCAATTCCACCCAGTACAACACCCACCGCAATTCCACCACTGGTGGCAAGTTCAAATAGACTCATGACGCGCATCCGCAGTGATGGCTCGTGTGCCGTGTAATCTGCCAGATAGCCAAGGACGGCAGGCACCTGCATGGCTGCAGAAATTCCCGCCAGCGCCTGCACACACAATAAGTACGGCAATGGGTTCTGGAGAGGAGTAAAAAGAATAAGCGTTACTTGCATTACGCCGAGGACAGGCCCAATAATGAGAAAATAGCGCCGTCCCCACCGATCACTGAGAGCCCCCATGAGGGGAGCAAGCGAGAGTTCAGTGGCGAAAAATGCGACGGCGAGTAATCCAATATGAAGACTCGTAATGACGTAGCCTGTGTGAGTTGTAAGCTGTGCGAGGAAGAGACCAAGCACGACACTGCCTGCCCCACTATTTACTCGCAAGATAAAAGTACCGATGAGGAGAGGTGCTACCGACCTCTGTGGCATTTCAGGTTCTCTCGCTCTCCAGGCGGACAGAGTCGCTACGAGAGCTGTACGTCTTACGCTGTCTCAGTAGCGTTAGCAGAGCAATAATACCTCCCACCAGGATAAGCACAACCGCTAACAGTACCAGTAACAGCAAAATGAAGCGGGTCTGCCCACTATTTGCTATACTTAAAGTCATTATTCCCAGGACGAACATAATTACCTCTCCGGGCTTGAAGGCCCCTGGCTTCTAGACATGGGGATGAAAGGCCCGCGCCCACAGGCGAGAAACCCGCTTCCCATGCCGCTTTGCTTGACATTCTGGCGTAAATCGTTTCGCCAGGTAAAAACACTAGCGTGATTTGCATAGTGTGCCGTTTGCTTGAGCTAGACAGCGCATACCACCTTCTAGTGAGAACGGAAACGCTTCAACAGGATGGGATGACATCCTATCGGTGTAAGTCCGTAGAAGCCCCTTGAATTTATTCATGGGGAGTCATCACCTTCCCCTACTGCTCTACATGATATTTTTTCTTACATTGTTACTTACATGATACACGACGACAAAGCAAAAAATAAGGTAACAGATATAGGCCTTTAATATCGATCCGCGGGGATGAAGGGATGAGGGTTCGATAAACTTCTGTGCTCATCACTTCACTTCACTTCCTTCTTATTTATACAGTAAGCGACTGGGTGCTCAGTTCCACGCCGGCCCGCAGTTCCTTCTCATAGGCATCGTACTGCCGGGCTACATGCATCCCAGCACGCTCATATAGCCTTGTTGCACCGGTCAGGTTCTGCGCATCGACGCCCAGGCCAATCTTATGTGTACCCCGGCGATAGAACTCAGCAAAGGAGTGCCGCAGCAGCGCCATGCCCAGGCCTTTGCGACGCCACGGACGGAGCACAGCCAGTGTGTCTACCCATCCCAGGTCCTTTTCGTACTTGCACAAAGATAGACCGGCAATCTCTTCTCCGGCAACCGCCAGAAACCACAAGCTTGGATCAAAGCCTTCACGTTTGAGCGCCCAATGTTCCCACAACTCAAAGTCTATAGGCATATGTCCCCAGTGATCTTGAAAGGCTTCTTGATCAGCCGCGTACACAGCAAATTCGTCCTGCCCTGGCACGAATGTGCGGATAGTAATGCCTTCAGGCCATTCCGGCACGAGTGGGGCTACTCCAAGCTCGATCTCCATGCGCCAGGAATGGCGAATCTGCGTGTAGCCCTCTTGCTGCAGAAGCCGCCGGGCAGCTTCGTTCTCTCCAACAATCCAGTTGTTCAAACTGATACGTGTACCTGGACGAGCCTGGAGAATATGCTGACGAGCGCGTGCTTCTGTTAGGCGAAGTAAATGCGTCCCAATGCCTCGCCCCCAATATTCTGGATGTACACGCACAAACGAGTAGAGGCGCACATGTTCCCTATCCTCCACATCTCCATAGCCAACAATCCGACCTTCAGGCGTAGCAACCACATAAGCATCAGTTTCTAACTGAAAATGAGGCGATTGCCAAACAGTACGTATCTCCTCTAACGAGATGTCAGTCTTCCCGCAATCTGCGATGTCACAGGCAGTGATCACTGCGCTTACGGCCTCCAAATCGTCCATCCCTGGAGCGCGTACAGTAAAGCCTGCTAGAAGTGTATCTATCATGATGTTCTCTCATTTTTCTTTTGTGTCGAATTGCTGGTTCGGGGCTGCGCCCCGAACCAGCAATTCGACACAATAAACAGGGCAGTAACCCTACAACTCGATGCCCTTACACGCTAATCAACTCAGTGCCCAATTCTTCTCCTTTATAGAGGTCCTCGCCTGCCTGCAGTTCCTTCTCGTAGACATCGTACTGGCGGACGATATACAACCCGGACGGCTCGTATACCCGTGTGGTGCCGGTAGCGCATTGATAGTGAACATCGAGAGCCAGCTTGAGTTTGACCTCTTGCCGGGAAGCATCTGATGCATCGGAGGATTGAAGCAGAGCTTCGTTCGTCTCGATGGCTATGCGCCAGAAATGGCTTACAAGCGAGTAACCTTCATACTCAAGCAGGTTTTTTGCCGTTTGATTGGTATGGCCCACTGTGTTGTGCACTACGACACGTGCCTCAGAAGGCGCACATGCAAGGTGCTGGCGCGCTCGCACTTCCGCCAAACGCAGCAGGAGCGTTCCTATACCCCGTCCACGAAAGTTTGGATGTACACATGCTTTCATGTTGATACACACGTGTTTGTAGTCGTCTATACCGACGTAGCCAACAAGCTGCCCTTTATTGCTGACAATCACTCTGGCATCAATTGCCAGGTTGAAGCCGGGCTTCTGCCAGGTAGCTAGTAAATCCTCCTCTGTGTAGTGAGACACACCGTCGTCAACGATGTTGCACGCTACAAGCAATTTGGTGACGGCATCCGCGTCATTCATCTTTGGAGCCCGTGCCAAAAGGTTGTGCAGAAGTATTGTCATGGTAATTGCTCCATTCTTCTTTATTTATTAGGAGAACTACGATGTAGACCAGACCGTCATACTTCTCGCTCTACACAGAGAAAGGAGTAGGATTTTTCATTGTTTACACCGTGATTATCCGTTTCTCTTCAATCTACCGGTTTTCTTCGCGTACCGTTCAGCTATGCTGAAAACGTAGACCCCGAGCGGAACGCTTATGATGGCCGTGAGAATCAATGGCCAGGTATAACTCCAGATCTCTGCCGACCAGATCACTTGACCATTCATAAGCCCCGCCCGTAAACCATACAGGACATAGGTCGCTGGAGAAACACCGGCTAAAGGCCGCATCCATATCGGCAGAACTGATATGGGATAATAGACGCCGGATATCAGTAACAAGATTGCCCGCACGATGAAGGACATCTGCATACCCTTCTCCGTGTAGAGCAATGGCAGTATTGCGGCGCCGATGCCAAAGCCGATAAATGAAACGCTGCCTATCAACAACATGAAAACAGCCGTCAGGTAGTTAGCATGGCTCAGATCAAGATGGAAGAAGGCTCCCACGACGACCAGCTGTATGAAGGTGAACAACAGTCCATGCACCACCGCGTACCAACAACTGCCTATCAGGTGTGTGAAACGCGAGATAGGTGCCATGAACGTGTACTCAATTGTGCCTTCCCACCGCTCCATGTTGATGATGTCGGTCACTCCGTCAAAGGTTACGCTCAGGTATGACCAGACCGAGGTCCCAATCAACAGGTAAAGGATGAAGCTGTTGACGTTGATGTTCTTGACGCCGGTAATCGCGCCTGCACTGGCCCCGATGTAGGTGACCGACAGGGCATTGACGATCAGGTAGACCAACCACACCAGTTCCCATGCCCAGTAGCGCTTGGTAATATTCCAGTTTCGCTCAAAGAATGCGTAGGTCGCACGCCCTTGATGTATAAGTGAAGACATTGCCGTATTACTCCTTACTCTTCGTCGTCTTCTCTTTGTGCCTCGTACGCATCGAAAGCCTTTTCCCAGCTTCCGTAGCGTTCAATATCATCCTCGGTAATTTGATGAGAAGCCGTATAGTGCATGAAGACCTCGTGCATGGTTACAGGCTCTGCACGGCCCATCAGCTGGGCCACGTTGCTCTGTAGTTCTTTCACGCCTCCCAGGGCAACTATGCGTCCCTGGTCGATAATGGCAACGCGATCACACAATGCTTCTGCCTCGTCCATATCATGGGTAGTTAACAGGATGGTCGCATTATGCTCGTCGCGCAACTCTCTGACAAAGGTCTGCACATCGATCTTCGAACGAGGATCAAGTCCTGTTGTCGGCTCGTCCAGTAGCAGCACTACTGGCGCAGTAAGAAAGGCACGGGCAATAGCTACCTTCTGTTGCATACCCCGCGACATGTGCTCCAGCGGTGCACCAATACGATCTGGCTTGATGCCCAGACGACCCAGAATGCTGCGAATCCTGGCGCGAGCTTCAGCGGCAGGCATGTTGTAGAGTCGCGCTGCATAAATGAGATTTTCCATCGGCGACAACTTTTTGAAGAACGAAGCCTCCACGCTGACACGGTTAATGAGCCGCTGCACAGTGCGCCCATCCTTCTCGACATCGTACCCAAAGATGGTCACATGCCCGCTATCGGGTATGAGCAGCGTGGATAAGATGCGAATCAAAGTCGATTTACCAGAACCATTCGATCCCAGGATACCAACGATCTCGCGGCGCTTGATAGTCATGGTGACGTTATCGACCGCCCGCACCTCGCGTTTTTCTTCCTTCTTATTACGCCGGCGCAGCAAAGGGCGTGATTTCTTGAATATCTTCGTCACGCCATCAATGACGACGGCGTCCTGTGCTACGTCTATGGCAATATCTTCCATTAATTGTGTATCTACATGTATAGCCACGGGCTTTATATCCTCCTTCTGAACGGCCAAAGAACAGTATTTCTCGCTTAGCATAATGCATACCTGTGGCCGGTACATTGATCTTCAGAACAGGCTTGGACCTGTTCAAGCGTACAAGTATCATGATCCGCATAGCACTGCCCTTCCCTTCGCTCATTCATCGCATGTTTCACCTCAAGGCTTTTACTAGAGTATTCTTTTTATCCGACCAAATTTCCGACAATACAAAGTATAATTGGCTACTCTTGACACCTTCTGTCATGTTTCCCTAATGCAAAACCACCGGAGATGTGAGGAAAAGGGGGTGCAGGGGACCTCCCCTGCCGGGGTGCAAGGGGAACGCTGTCTGGGGGACAGTGTGAAGGGGCCCCTTGTCTTTCCCTCTTTCCCAAAGAGGTGGGGTGGTTAGGCACTAAGGAAGTGAGCGTAGGTCTAATGGCTGCACGCTTTGACATTTGTAACTCCTGGCTGAAAAAAAGACGACAAAAAACCGTGGGACTGAATTTCCTTGCAGTGCCCACGGTCGAGGGTCTCTCTTCTATTGTTCCCTACTCATTGCGAAGTAGGTGGAGATCCCCTGGAGATGGGCACACTGCGACCCTGGGCGAACACCAAAACGGGAGTATCGCATGATCCGATGCCGCCGCTGATGCAGAGCTTCCCAAGGTCGATGGGCATAGCATGGCCGTAATCAGCGATTTTATCGCGCATGCGGGTGGCGCAGAGCCACAATGCTCGATTAGTCATGCTGCCATCTCCTTTCATGAGACTTTTCTCGTAAATTTGTCAGACCTGAATGAAATTTTTTAGACAATTTCAGGGATTTTCGCAATCCCACTAAAGCGAGTATACTGGAAGAGTTAGCGTTTTGTCAAGGGCAATATGGCCTCTTAACAAGCTTTTAACAAGTCTTCGCTTGTCCCAAACAGCATCTCAATGAATAAGACGTTAAGAGTACCAGTTTTTTGCCTATCAGTTTTGAGCAGAGAATAACACGATAAACAGGCCATTCGTCAAATGGGATAACTACAAGTCCCGCTCAAAGACGTGGCGAGCACGCCGCCGCGCTCTTAAATTGCCCAGGAACTCCCATCCATAGACAGGAAGCTTGCGCAAGACGTATGGATGCCGCAATACATAGAAGAAGAGACGAGGCTCGAGGCGCTTCCATAAAACAGGCAACTCCTTCACCTCCCCCGAGGAACGTGGATGCTCTGGACTATTTGGGTCGGCCCACAGCTCACGAACATAGATATCGCCAAAGCGTTCTAACGTTTCCGCCTCATCTGGAGCAACCGCAGTCAACCTATCGATATATTCATAGGGGGTTTGAGAACGCGGTATTGGAATACCAGCCCAATTGGCAAGCAGGCAGATGCGCCAGTATATCTGGGCTGATATACCATAACCCCGGAAAAGACGTCGCCACCAGATGCTAAAGAGTATCGCGCTGAATAAGAGCAGCAAGATGAGGCTACCGAAAGCTAAACCCACTCGCTGACCCAACTGTGCCTCTACCTGTCCCGGTGTTTGAGTTAGGGTAGAGCCCCCGCTGTCCGTCGATTCGTTTTTTCTAAAAAGTTGGTTGCGCGCCGTCTTAGGATTAATACCACTACCGGTAGAACCTGGATTGGAACCACCCAGGTTAAATTGACCGGGAGCGGGACGTACAAAAGGAGCAAAGCCTGTCGAGGGCTCAAAGTTGACCCACCCATAACCCGCAAAGTATACCTGTGTCCAACTATGTGCATCTGTACCATAAATGACCCACCGATGATTCTTTGTATCATATTGACCATTGGTGTAGCCTACAACGAAACGCGCAGGTATGCCCAGGGAGCGGGCCATAACCGTCATGGCCGTAGCGAAGTAGTTACAAAAGCCTTTCTGACCACTGCGGAAAAGAAACCAGGAGGTAGCTTCCTCATTGGGAGGAAAGTGTATATTCACATCATATGTGAAATTGGTGTGAAAGTACGCCTCTAACGCCTTAACCTTATCATACATGGTTGGCGCGTTTGCCGTAATCCGGCGTGCCAGGGCGACAATGTTTGGATCAAGGTTCTTCGGCAATTGAGTATAGCTACTCAAGATGACTGGATCGTAGTAGGTTAGGGGATATTGACCATTATAATTACCAGGGAAATGCGGAGAGTCAGCAGGCATAGGTACCGTGCGTAGTGAATTTTCGTCTGCGGAGGAGATATACGAGGTAATAGTGTAGCGCTCCCCCGCCGTTAACTTGCCATTCTTTGCCAGAACACCGATCAATGAACTGCTGCTATTGCTGCCTACTGCCACAGAAGGCTGATTCACTGAGCTTATCTGTGATGCTCCAAAGAGATATGAAAATTGCTCACCAGGAGGACTGACAACATTGATTTGTTGCGCTACAGAATGTACCACCGTGGACTCACTGGGTATTGTCTGGTTTGCTTGTAAGGGTATATTATAGGTCGGGCTGTTTCCCCAACTCCGACCATCGTAAGTATCATAGTTCAACGACGCAAGGTACTGACTTGGATCAGCGCTCTGTACGGTGAAAACGACATCATTATTGAGGTTGGGATTCCCGGCCAATACAAGGGTATCTCTGAAGTTGCCGTGATTGCTAGGATTACCGCCACCACTGAGAGATATCGCTCTATTCCAGATATCCTCAAATTGCACCACGGGATTCGCGCTGGCATTCCAGATTTGAGATGCGGTATCGTTTGTGTAGCCCCAGGGTAAGAACCAGGAGAAAATCAAAATACCGATTGAAATGAGCGCGCCGGCCTGCATCACATCCCAACCCAGGTCATCAGCGTAGCGCAGCCCTTGCCTGCGCCAGCGTTTCACCGACTCATAGAGGTTAAAGCGGAGCAGAAGCAACAACGAGGCCATGAGAAAAACGACCAGGAAGACAATATATCCTGAATCGATGTTACTCAAATTGATGAGAAGTACGACAGCGTTGGCCAAAATCAAGAGCCATGGACTGCGTGTGCGATAGAGAAGCCACGCACTTGTATAGGCAAGCAAAAAACCGAGCGCGGTAATCAAGAAGAGAAAGATCGAGTCGTCTTCACCAACCCCTCCAGCTACAACTGTGACAAACCATTTCTGCATACCATTGGTAAGCGCACTCACATTGCCTCCATAAAAGGCATCCGCTGTTTGCCAGTATGCAAGCAATAAAGCCAGTAGAACGACCATCAAATGAACAGCCAGGCGCGGCAAACGCTGCTGTTTGGCAGCAACGACACCCGTAATCAGGCCAATCAAGGTGGTAAGGGTAAGAACACTTAGATGATCAACCCAATCTGCAGCTTGCACGCACCAGATCGTAGTATAGACGACTGTAGCTAGCAGGAAGAGCGAAAACCAGCCTTCGTCCAGGCTAATATGCACGCGAAAAATTGGTTTGCGCGGCTGCCCGTTCTTACCGTTGCCCCCGCCTCGACCGTCCGGACGTCTATCAGAGATAATATTTGACAACCGTTCAACCGCTGCATCTCGCATTGTTTCTTGCATCACCATTACCTCGGTTTAGCGTAACGCATCTCAGGACTACTCTCAAGTGCTTGTGCCAGCGATTCCCCGCATTTGATACGCATTATAGGTATACCTTCACCTTCTAAAAGAGCCAACGTATCTTCATCGGCTGGACTGTCATCAAAAGATGCGGCGTTCAGTCCCACCACAGCTACCTTTACACCACGTCGTTTCAAGTGACGCACACCTTCATGCCAATCCCGTGAGTCAGAGGGAGTAATCACGATTGCTACAGTATTTCTTCCAAAGTGGAAGGCACCCAGGGCCAGGGCCTCCTTGAGATCAGGACCTGATCCTGATGTTACCACTGCCAGGAGTTCAAGTACACGCTCAATTTGCCGGTCGCCACGATCAAGTGAGAGAAATTCACGTTGCTGGCCGTTGACAATCATACCCACCGACAGGTCTTGCCGCAGTAGATAAGTTGCAATTGTTGCGGCTAGAGTGACTCCATATTCCTCTGTTGATTGCTCGCCTTCTCCCGCCTGCACAGAATCGTGCAAATCAAGAAAGATCCAGGCATCAACAGCAGGATCAAGGTCAAATTCCTTCACCATTAACTTATTATAGTGCGCACTGGAATGCCAGTGTATTCGGTTGAGTGCGTCCTCTGGCGTATAGTCACGAATAGTAGTGGCATTGGTGGTTGTGTGCAAGGCTCGAAGGGAGCTGCGCCCTCTCCCGGGTAAACCGCCCGTGAAGAGAGCGAAATTGGAAATTGGTAACACCTGCGGCAGCACCAGGAGTTCCTGAAAGGAGCTCAAGAATATGCGCCGGCGGAACAAACCAAAGGGGTCTCCACTGGTGGCGTTAACGGGCCCGAGTTGAAAACGTCCGCGCCTTTTGCATACAGTACGGGCCTTCCACATGGCCCTTTTCCGACCACCCATACTCGCAACATAACCAGCACGGTGTCCGGGTAAGGTTGAACCGTCAGCGACCTGTACCCATAGTTTGGGCATGACACTGGTATTGTCCAGCATCAGTCGCTCTTCAAAGGTTTCTCCAACTTGCACACGTCCAGTGCTTGTATTGCGGTGAAAGGCTAGTTTGCGCAAACTATAGCGCGCCCACAACCAGGAAAGAATAAACAGGGTGACCATCACATAGGTGAGCTTATAGAGCACGGTCCAGCCGCTGCTGATCGCAAAAAAGAACAGCACAAGGATCACCAGAATCGCTTGCCATGGCCGCATAGACTAGCGTACCTTTCCACCGCTAACCCATGCACCAGGCACAGGTACAGTTTGCAGTATCTCTTCTAGAATGGCTGTAGATGTTATTGCCCGCACACGCGCCGCCGGAGTGACGATGATACGGTGTGCCAGCGTTGGCTTTGCCAAAAGCTTCACATCATCAGGAATGACATAGCCGCGTCCGCGAATGGCGGCCAGCGCCTGTGAGGCACGGAACATCGCTAGCGATCCACGTGGACTTGCACCCAGGTAAATGTTGGCATGGTTGCGCGTCAAACTGGCAATACCCACAATATATTCACGAATAGAGGGATCAACATGGATATTACGCACCTGCTGCTGTATGTGCACCAACTCGTCCGCTGTCATAATCTGGGACAGATCATCAAGAGGATGGTGATGCTGCTGGCTATCCAGGATGTTCATCTCATCGCTGGCCTTAGGATAGCCAATGCTGATATTCATCATAAAGCGGTCGAGCTGGGCTTCTGGTAGAGGAAAGGTACCCTCATATTCAATGGGATTCTGCGTTGCCATGACCATGAATGGTTCCGGTAAGTGGTAGGAAACGCCATCAACGGTGACCTGAGTTTCTTCCATAGCCTCCAGCAAGGCCGACTGGGTTTTCGGCGTGGCACGGTTAATTTCATCAGCAAGCACAATCTGGGCCATAATCGGACCGGGCCGGAACTCAAAATTACCTGTTTTCTGATTATAAATTGAGGTACCTGTTACATCGCTTGGCAAAAGGTCAGGAGTGAATTGGATACGCTTAAACGTACATCCAATGGAGCGTGCGATAGCTTTTGTCAGGACGGTTTTACCGACGCCAGGTACGTCCTCGATTAATACATGTCCACGACAGATGACGGCAATGAGACTGAAAGCGACTGATTCGCCTTTACCAACGATAACTTTTTCAACATTTGCAATGACGCGCTGGACCGCGGTGGCTAAATCTTGTGTTGACTGCATGCGTTTTGTTTCTCCTCAATTCGTTTTGAGGTCTTACTATTCACTTTGATACAAACTGAGTAATGATAGTTTATCACGTTCGCACCAAAGCACAAAGGCCAGAAAACCCCCAAAAATATGCAACTCAGGAGTTGTACATATTACTACGTCACTAAAGACCATTTTGTTGCGCCCCACCTGACATCTTATCTGCTTTTCCTGAAATACTGCTGAAATTTCACCTTAATCCCCTGCAAAAAGACCTCTGATACTGGTGCAGTCAGCAAGAGTATGCTATCATAGTGTCCATGAATCAGAGCAGCGCAAACGACATACAAGAACTGCATGCATGGGTACATGGAGAAGTACAGGGCGTAGGCTACCGCTACTTTGTTGTCAAAAAAGCCCAGGCCCTCGGCTTGCGTGGATACGTACGCAATGAACGCCATAGCGACGTAGAAGTACTCGCACAGGGACCTCGCCCCGCCCTCGAACGCCTTCTGGCACAACTACAACGCGGGCCATCCGCTGCCGATGTAACTGAAGTGGAAACAACATGGGGTCAACCAACTGAACATTTTAGAGGATTTCATGTCCGCTGGTGAATTTTTAAAGAGGATAGGGGTGTATGTAAAAGTTGTAGGCAAACGAGCGTTGTGGCTGGTTCACCGCGCCCACCGCCGATTTATCGGCCGCCATCATCGCCGAATTACCTACCAACAATTCATACACCCAGAGGATAGTAAAAAAATGATTGATCGTGAGACCGTAAAGAACGTAGCAAAACTTGCCCGCCTGGGCTTAACCGAAGAAGAAATCAACATCCTGGGCAGCCAGCTCTCCGTAATCCTGGAAAACATCGCCATCTTGCAACAGGCCGACGTAAGCGGAGTTTCACCCACCAGCCACGCCTCGCGCCTCATTAATGTCATGCGCGAAGATATCCCGCGGCCATCCTATCCACCGGAACTATTACTTGCCAATGCTCCTGACCAGGAAGATAACTATCTCAAGATTCCGGCAGTGTTGGAGGGAGAATCATAAATTATGGCTGAATTGTATGAACTGACCATTTCTGAGGCAGCAGATTTACTACGACAAAAGAAAATCTCTTCGGTAGTGAACTCGCTTTGAAAGAGGCTGAAGAGGCAGACCGGCGCTTCAGTCGTGGAGATACCGTCTCCCCACTGACCGGCATCCCAATCGCCATCAAGGACGTGATTTGCACCAGGGGCATTACCACGACCTGCGGCTCTCGCATGCTGGAAAACTTCAAACCGCCGTATGATGCCACAGTGATGGAACGCTTACACGCGGCAGGTGCAGTGATATTGGGCAAGACCAACATGGATGAGTTCGCTATGGGTTCTTCCACCGAGCACTCAGCCTTCTTCCCGACACACAATCCCTGGGACCTTGAACGTGCCCCTGGCGGCAGTAGTGGCGGTTCAGCGGCGGCAGTGGCAGCAGGCATGGCCATGGGAGCCTATGGTAGTGATACGGGTGGCTCAATTCGCCAACCCGGTTCTCTCTGCAATGTGGTAGGTCTGAAGCCGACCTACGGGCGCGTCTCCCGCTACGGCCTGGTAGCATTCGCCTCTTCACTCGATCAAATTGGCCCCTTTGCCCGCAATGCCCGCGATGCTGCCCTCTTAATGCAAGCCATCGCCGGCCCAGACCCGTGCGATTCCACCTGCTCACCCATGCCGGTGCCCGACTATAGTGCGGCCCTGACCGGAAGTATCAAAGGGTTACGCATTGGGGTACCAGAAGAGTACTGGGTTGAGGGTACGCAGCCAGGAGTGGTCCAGGCTGTGCGCGAAGATATCGAAATCTTGCGTGAGCTGGGAGCCGAGGTCAGCGATGTTTCCCTGCCACACACAAAGTACGGTGTGGCCGCGTACTATATCATTGCCCCGGCAGAGGCCAGCGCAAACCTCGCACGCTATGATGGCGTCAAGTACGGCTATTCATACCGCGACACCAGCGATATGTGGGAAGCTCTTGAGAAAACCCGGGAGTATGGCTTTGGCCAGGAGGTCAAGCGGCGTATTATGCTTGGAACCTACGCCCTCTCTTCGGGCTATTACGATGCCTACTACAAACAAGCTGAGAAAGTACGGTCACTGATCACCCAGGATTTTGAACGGGCCTTTGAGCGCTTTGATGTGCTCGTCAGCCCTGCTTCGCCAACGGTTGCATTCAAGCTGGGTGAGATAACTGATCCCTACCAGATGTACCTGCAAGATGTCTTCACTATACCTGCAGACCTGGCAGGTAACTGTGGAGTCTCTATCCCAGGCGGGTTCAGCAATGGATTGCCAGTGGGTCTGCAATTGTTAGGCAATTTCTTCGCTGAAGATCTTATCCTGCGCGTTGCCGATGCCTTCGAGCAAGTCACCGATTATCACAAACAATGGCCTAAAAATTTATAGAGGCGCATTCCATGGGACGTCGTATTGTAGCCGTTATTCTACTAGTGCTGGCGATCAGTATTGCCATCATGACGCCAGTACTAGCTTTTACTCCTATAGGAAACAACCTGCTGAGCACATTCGCAGTAGCCACACCAACACCAACACTATCACCTCTACTTTTACCAACGCCAACGCCTCCCAGACCCGTTCTTACCGTGGTTGGACAACCGCCAACGATAAACGCTAAGGCCGCTTACCTCCTCGACGCCGCTACAGGCAATACCCTCGATGACTTCCATGGCGAAGTCCCGCTGCCAATGGCCAGTACAACCAAGATCATGACTGCAATCATAGCCATCCAGACAACTGATCCTAACGTGGTAGTAACTATTCACCAGGATGCTATTGACGAAGTACGCAACAACGCAGGCAGCAGCGCTGACCTCGTTGCTGGCGATAAGCTTACCCTTAAAGATCTCCTCTATGGATTGATGTTGCCCTCCGGCGATGATGCGGCCGTAGCCATAGCCGACACCGTCAGCGGATCAACAGACAAATTTGTCAATGTGATGAACATCCTCGCTTACCGCCTGCACTTATATCAAACTCATTATATCAATCCCGATGGTCTCACCTACTATAGTGCACCCAACACACCCATACCCGGTCACTATACAACTGCCTACGACCTCATTCGCCTGGCGCAATACGCTATGAAACTTCCCCTATTCGCGCAAATTGTGAAGACAGGTTATTACAACCTGCCCGCAACTACCTCTCACCATCCCTACAAGTGGGTTAACACGAATGACTTGCTCGGCACGCATCCAACCGAGTTCCCAACCCTTCCCGGAACTACCGGCATCAAAACCGGCTATACAGCCGAGGCAGGCTATTGCCTGGTCTTCTCCGCGACCCACAACGGCCACAACCTGATCGGCGTCGTCCTCTTCGATACAAATACAAACACCGTACAGCGCTTCCGCGACGCCAAAACCCTGCTCAACTGGGGATTTGGCTTACCTCTCAGGATACCAAACTCATAAGTAGAAAGTCAGGGCTTCTCAAACTGTAGGGGCAATAGTCCTGTGCATGTTGCGGCTGCGCCGCAAATGGTTCTTTTATACACGTTTTGTGTGCTTTGCGTGCGCTTCAGCGCACGCAAAGCACACAAAACGTGTATTACCACTTTCGGTCGCCGAAGGCGACCCGCGCCTGTACGAGGATATTGCCCCCACGGTTCGAGAAGCCCTAATTAGAAAGTATTGAGGGATTGGCGTATGGTTCAAAGTATGGTATCTTTAGAATATGTTAGAAGGTATCATACTCATGTTTCCTGCTTAATTGATTCCTTTTCCCATAGAGGAGCAAGACTACAATGGTAACAACGAAAGATTTCCCAGTGGTCATCCCTGCTGATTGGGTCCCTGGGCCCCTTCAAGGCTTCTGGACGTATGATGACTATACTGCTCTTCTAGATGATGGGCATCGTTATGAGATTGTGAATGGAGTGCTGGTTATGGCTCCTGCGCCTGATCTTGGGCATCAGTCAATTGTATTGCGACTTTCCCACTACTTGTTTGTCTATGCTGAACTTGCTGGACTTGGACGTGTATTCGCAGCTCCCATTGATGTAGAGCTAGGATTGAAGAATGTGTTTCAGCCGCCTATGATCGGCTCACTAAGTATGATGTCTATGCCCGTACTGGGGTAACAGAGTATTGGATTGTCAAGCCTGATAGCCGCGCTGTTGAGATATTGGTACTAGAGAACGGGGAGTATCGCTCACTTGGTGTTTTTAATGAGAAGGCAAGGCTCCCATCACGTGTTGTGCCAGAACTTCCTGTAGATGTTGAGCAGTTTTTCGTATAGATTTTTCCTTTTTAAGCATAAGGAAAGGGAACATAGAGATACTCATATCCTGAGAGTGAGAGAAAGCCATGATAGAATCACTGAAAGAAGCATTTAACGAAGTAGCACAGCTTCCTGAGGACGAACAAAGACACATAGTTGAGATGATAAGGAAGGAAATAGCTTCAGAAAAGCGCTGGCAAACCCTCTTTCATGACCCTCGCTCCGAACGTGTCCTTGGAAGCCTGGTGGCCGAGGCTCTTGAAGAGGATACAGCCGGGCAAACATAGACCTCCATTATTGCGCCCTTGCCATCCGTAAACCAGACTACCTCCTCTGGTTCTGGATTGGTTCCCATGCCGAGTATGATAAGACGCTTTCTCGCTTATAGACAGCCCAACCAATAATAACCAAACACCTTGACATTCTTTTCTCCACGTGCTATATTTTCAGCACGTACTAAACTTAATTTACGAGCTAAAATTATTGTCTATTTGAGAAAAGGAGCACCAATGAACGCCTTGCAACGCACCGATGAACTCATAGAAATCCTGCCAGAGGATGTTCCCGTGACCATGCCAGAGCTACCGCCCCAATTGGTCATCAACACCCTCCAGCAATTCAAAGCCATCAGCGATCCCATACGCTCGCGTATCCTGGGTATTATTCAGAATCAGCCGGCTACAGCCAGGCAGATCGCGGACCGGCTGGGAGCATCGCCTGGCGCCATTGGCCATCACCTGCATGTCCTGGAAGCAGCCGGGCTGGCGCAAGTCGTCGCTCGTCGCATCATGCGGGGCATCGTTGCGAACTACTATACACGTACCGCTCGCATCTTTACCTACGAGTTGCCGCCCGAGGTGGCCGGCAATACATCGATAGGTCTCGAAATCATGACTCAGGCGCGTGACGAACTGGCTGAAGCACTGGTAACTATAGAGGAAGATCCTGTGCGAACCGAGTCGTTTCCGCATATTCGCCTCTCACCAGAACGTGCCGGGGCCTATTTTGAGCGTTTGCAAGCGCTCGTCGACGATATTCTGCATGAGACGCCGGACCCCGATGGCGAAGTATATAGCATCTTTATTTCCATGTTCAAAGCGCCCGCATACCTGCAAGGTTCCAGTACGACTACACCATCGCAAGATACAGCGGCAGAGGCTCGCTCATAAAGCAGGAATGCAGAGGGCGGCAGCCCTTGCCGGGGTTCAAGGGGCGTCCCCTTGTTCCTTTTTTTCAGTACTTCTCAGACAACGACCGAAGGAGGTGACCAATGAAATCAACCCCGGTGGATGAAAATCGCCAGCAAACTCATCGCGTTTCGATCTGGCGCAACCGGGACTTCATGCTGCTATGGAGCGGGCAAGCTGTCTCACTGGTTGGTACCGGTATCACGCAGACAGCTTTTCCATTGCTGGTCTGGGATATTACCCATTCAGCGGCGCAGGTCGGGCTGGTTGGTGGACTGGGTACGCTCCCCTATGTGCTCTTGAGTTTGCTCGTTGGAGCTTTGATCGACCGCTGGGACCGCAAGCGCGTGATGATCCTCTGCGATATAGGTAGAGCACTCAACCTGGTCAGCGTTCTGATCGCCCTGATGCTCGGACATCTCACGGTGATACAACTCGCCATCAATGCGCTCGTCGAGGGTACGCTCTTCGTCTTCTTCAACCTTGCTGAAGTAGCCTGCCTGCCTCGTGTCGTTACCAGGGAGCAGTTGCCCGCTGCTACCGCACAGAACGAGGCGACCATGGGCATCACTGCCCTTCTCAGCCCCTTACTCGGCGGTGCTCTCTATGGATTAAGGCAGGTACTTCCATTTCTCGCTGACGCTGTCTCCTACGCGGCATCGGTTCTATCGCTTCTGTTCATCAAGGTATCATTTCAAGAGAAGCGCCTTCTTGCACATCGCAAGCTGCACATTGAGATCAAGGAGGGCCTTTCCTGGCTATGGCATCAGCCCTTAATTCGCTACATGGCGTTTCTGACCGGTGGGCTTAACTTTACCAGTGCAGGTTTAATCCCTATCCTCATCGTACTGGTCAAGCAGCAACACGGTTCTT